>Ga0209647_1001192_pt1 | contig 22674 bp, 19 predicted proteins | sample GraSoi_2013_60cm_FD_185827 | JGI IMG/M metagenome (GOLD analysis project Ga0209647, IMG submission 185827) | Grasslands soil microbial communities from the Angelo Coastal Reserve, California, USA - Sample 9_17_2013_60cm (SPAdes) (version 2) | ecosystem: Environmental > Terrestrial > Soil >... | reverse complement strand
CGTGGCGCGGCAGGCTGGGCTTCATGTGGAGATGGGTGCAGCCCCAGTCACAGAGCGTTTGCAGCATCGGGACGAGTTCCTCACCAGGACCGTCGAGCGAGTAGGTGACTTGCGGCAGCGCAGTCGACGTCGCGCTGCGCAGCACCAGGCCGTCTTTCTCCAGTTGCCGCAGTTGCTCGGTAAGCACTTTTTCGGAGATCGTCTTCAGCTTTCTCCGTATTTCCGCAAACCGCCGCGGCCGGAAAGAAAGGTGCCAGAGAATCTGCACCTTCCATTTCCCGGAGATGAGATTAACCGTTGCCTGGACGGGACACCCGTGATGATCCTTCATTGTTTTGCGCCTTGAACAATAATTGCAGCTAGCCTTGACGAGCACAACCACTTACAAAAAAGTGCGTACTTACGCCGTCTCTTTCGCGGTTATACCATGACTCGGAAGTGCTCGGGGGGCCGCCGCCGGAGTTCGGCCGGCACCGCGCAGGCGAGCCGCAGACACGGACGAGCCGCACACACAGAAAGGATACGCCATGATTTTGGTTACGGGAGCATCAGGAACAATAGGACGGTCAGTTCTGGAAGAAGTGAGCAAGCTCGGAAAGCCGGTAAAGGCGTTGTATCGCAGCGCCGAGGATGCGCGCAGCGCGCCGCCGGGCGTTGCGACAGTGATTGCCGACTTCGCCGACACGGCGAGTCTCGCAAAAGCGCTGCAGGGGATCGACGCGATCTATTTGGTGTGCTCGCCTATTCCGCAACTGGTAGAACTCGAAAGCAACGTGATCGATGCTTGTAAGCAGGCGGGCGTGGCCTACATGGTGCTCAATTCCGCGCTGGGAGCGGGCGATTACCCGAAGTCGTTTCCCTCGTGGCACCGGAAGGTGGAAGACAAACTGAAGGCCTCCGGCGTCGGGTACACCATCCTGCGTCCCAACACCTTCATGCAAAATATCGTCACTTACAACGCCTCAAGTATCCGGGCGCAGGGCGCATTCTATTCCGCCATGGGCGACGCCAAGATCAGCTTTATTGATGTACGCGACATCGCAGCGGCCGCGGCGAAGATCTTGTCGGCACCGGCGGCGCACGCTGGAAAGATTTATGAATGGAACGGGCCGCAGGCGTTCAATTACACCGAGGTTGCGGCGTTGATATCGAAAGCTGCGGCTCGGCCGGTGCAGTTCGTGAACATCCCCGAGGAAGCGCAACGCAAAGCGATGATCGATTTGGGCATGCCCGATTGGCAAGTGAACGCTCTTCTCGATCTTCAGCGGTTTTACACCGTCGAGAAGAAAGGCGCCGAAATTACGCCGGTGCTGGAGCAGATTCTCGGACGTCCGGCAATTCGCATGGAGCAGTACGTGAATGAAAACAAAGACGCCTTCCGTAGCCAGGCTGCTGGCGCTTAGCGAACGAAAAGGAGACTGATGATGGCAACGACGCAGCCAATGGGAACTTTGAATCCGAAGACAGGAATGGCGCACGACGAGATGCGGCAGTTTGTGCGCAATCACTTTGACGAGTTCGTGAACCGCAAGAACCTTAATATCGGGAACGTGAATTTTGCGCCAGAGTTTGTGGACCGCGGGACGGATGTGCCGCCCGGAATGCCACCGGGGCCGGAGGGAGCCATCGCTTATGTTGGCGGCGCGTTGAAGAAATTTCCAGACATGCATGTGGAGATTCTCGACATGGTCGCGGAAGACGACCGGGTTGTCGTGAAAAATCGGTGGACGGGTACCGAAGCCTCAACCGGGAAGAAGTATGAATTTTCCGGGATTGTAATCTGGAGAATTGCCCACCGGCAGTTGGTGGAACGATGGGCGTATTTGACACCGCCGAAATTGGTGGGATGAGGGTGCAAGTGCGTTTCGTAGCGGCCACTTTCAATCTTGCCCTGATGAAGCAACGGGTGGCCCCGTCTTACCTCCGAGTTTCAAGATTGTCATCCTGAAGGCATCCGATAAGGATGCATGAAGGACCTCAACGTGTGCCCCGCGCCAATCGATTGCTACAGGGATCCCCGGATGCCGAGAGCGTCTGCGTTTTCGCGCAGGGCGGCAATACAAAAGGTGATGTGCTCCTCAAGAGGCACCCCGAGCTCCTCTGCCCCCTTGATGACGTCTTCGCGCGAAACCCCACGGGCGAACGCTTTGTCTTTCATCCGCTTCTTCACCGAGCTGGCTTCCAGATCGAGAATGCTTTTCGAAGGCCGCACCAGCGTGCACGCCACCAGGAAGCCGGCCAGTTCGTCGCAGGCAAAGAGCGTGTGCTCCAGCGGAGACTGCCGAGCCACGCCGGAGTATTCGGCATGGGACAAGATGGCGCGCACGATCTCCTCAGAGTAGCCGCGTTCCCGCAGAATTTTGGCCCCTTCCGCGGGATGCTCGCGGTCCGCCGCATGCTCGGCGTTGGGCCAGCGCTCGTAATCGAAGTCGTGGAGGAGCGCGGCGAGGCCCCAGGTATTTTCATCAGCGCCCTGCTTCCGGGCGTAGGCCCGCACGCAAGTTTCGACGGCCAACATGTGTTTTCGGAGGCTTTCGGACTGGGTGAATTCGCAAACGATTTTCCAGGCGTCTTCGCGCGTGGGCATAAGGGCTCCTGAGCAAAAGGAAATTGTAGCGTAGATAGCCATCATCCACGATTCCATCACCGCTTTGTCATCCTGAGCCCATCCGACGAGGTCCGCACTTTGGGCTCCGGTGATTTTTACCGGAGATGGGCGAAGGACCTCGCCTTCAGCGATACCCTCAAACCAGCCGGATCGCGCAGCCCTCCGTGTGCCAAACTGAAAAAATGTGCCGAATGGAAAAGCAGGCGAAAATTGAAACGAAAGCACAACCTGTAGCGATGCTGCGACCCAGGATGCGCAAGCGGCTGTTGATACTGCAACACCCCGGCCGGGCGAACAGGCGAAAACACGGCGTAAACCGGGACGTTTCCGGACGTTTCCCACAAAGATTTTTGAAAAATACTATTGACAACAATCACGCGCTCAGGTGACACTCCCATCGCGCCAGTAACTGCCTTCCCCCGAGAACGCTCCGACGTTCCTTCCTATCCGCGCGCCGGAAAAATCAAAAGTCAAACGAGGAGTGCCGGTGTCCGCACACATGGATAAAGAGGCGACGATGAACTCATTGGAGATGGACCGCGAAGTCATTCGCTGCAAGACCTGCGGCCTGGTGCAGTACCGCACACGCACCGGCAATTGCCGCAGGTGTGTCCGGGCCCTGCCTCAGCGGATGGAGTACCTGATTCCGCAGGAGGCCCCGCAGGAAGAAGTGGCTCCCGAAGCGATCTCCCCCAAGTTCGCGAATCAGGAAACGGTCGAAAACATCGGCCAGCGGATTCGCCAGCTCCGGGAGTCGCGCGCCATGACCCAGAGCCAGCTGCAGTCGAAGTCCAAGGTCAGCCGCTCCTACCTCTCGCGCATCGAGAGCGGGCAGATGACCCCAAGCCTCGGCACGCTGGAAAAAATCTCCGAAGCGCTGAACGTCGGCCTCAACCGGTTCTTCATCCCGGAATCCGACGGCGAAGCTCTCCTCGAAGATCCTTTCATCCAAGGCTTGCGTCCCTTTTTGCGCCAACTGGACTGGGAACAGTGGCAGTCCATCCTCAAGCGGCTCCACGCGATCAGCGATCACGTGAACGCTGCGCCCATCACTCTCCGCCCTATCGGTAACCCGGCTCGGCTCCCGCAGCCCGCGCCGGCGAATGGCAATGGTCAGCACGGGCACATCGGACATGCCAGCCATTCGAATGGGCTGATCCCCGCGCAAGCCCATGGTCAGCCGCAGGGATATCCGCTGCGGAGGCCAGGTATGCCAGTGTTCCAGCGCCCCCTGGCACGCTAACAAAATTTCAGAGAGAGAAGGCCAGGGTTAAAGCGAACGGCGTCCCGCAGCTGGGGCGCCGTTTGTGTTTCTCCCGCAATCGAGACAACGCGAATGTCGTATGATCCACCCTGCGGATCTGCGGCAGCTCAATTATAGCCTAGTATTTTGTTGCTTCGGTCAACCATTCGACCAAGAGTTGGGCCGATCAGGTTCCGGGGAAAAGTCGAAACCCGCACCCTCTGTCGACCACCCGCCCGAGTTACTGGCATGATCGCCACAGAGCAAAGATCCCGCTCAGAACAAACGCACCACCGACCCAAGGGGCTCCCTTCCTCCACACTCTCAATGTAGACTCCGGAACACTGCTCGGGTCTACTTGATGTCTCTTGCTCCACTGGACGAAGGCTTCGGGTTTGAAGACTATCGATAAACCAACCGCGAGGCAAAACACCCCTGCGAGGAACGGAAAGAGCGCCGGATACTTTATAAAAAGTAATGCGGAGGTTTTCACTCCCTAACCCTTCCAGATGAACCAAATGAAATAAATTCCTATCGCGGCCAGGCCGAAACCCGCCAACCGACGCTGGACTCAATTGTCGAATTAAATATATCCGACCAAGCTCCCATCCCACCGATCCAGGCGAGAAATCGTCTGTGCCTTCCCGGCGTCACTAGCATCAGGATTCCATGGAGCAGGGCGATGCTGCCTCCGAGAGAGAAAGCGATGACGATGAAATAGCGAACCATGAAGAATTCCCCCTTCCTTTTATTACTTAATAGATCCGCAGAGGGAACCACTGCCGCCGACCGTAAAGCCAGTTGCCGTGGCTACGGTTGGGCCATTCACTTGTCCGCTGCCGTTTAGCATCCCCTGATATCCAATTAGTGGCGACGTTTGAGCATTAATGTTCCATGACCAACCCGAAAGAACACTCTGTGCGCTATTCAGGTCACCAAACAGAAGTGGTCCTGCACTCACATATTTGCCGCTCGGGCTACCCAAAGCAAGCCCTCCTCCCACGCAGCCGACTCCTTGCTTCGGCAGAACTGATATGGGAACTTGAACCTGAACTATTCCTCGGGTCTGAACAATGGGATAATAGATTGTAAGCGTAAAGGGAACCTTGTTCCAATAGCCATTCATGAAGGCCCAGAATGTATGCATCCAGGCCCAGCTGCTATCGCCGTCGGCGGATTGCCCAACCTGAAATCCAGGAATCCCGATACAATTCTGCGAAGCCCCGGACAATGCAACACGAGAACATCTCAGCTCTGACGGACGGTAGATATTCCCGTCGGGGCCGATGCTGATGCTGGAATTGTAGACCTGCTGAAGATACTGTGCCATCGCATCGTTCCACGTCTTACGAACGAAGCTCCCAGGGCCTCCCAAAGGGCCGCCGTTATCGCCGCCGCAGCTGCTCATCGAGGCTTCGCAAAAGTTCGGATCAATTGAGTCGAGTCCTGACGGGTCCATGAGGTTAATCGGATTATTCCGAGAGTAGGTGTAGCGGTTGAGGGTCTGCGGATCGGAAATATCGCCGCTTAACGGATCACCAGACATGAAACGGCCCAGTCGCGGGTTGTAGTAACGGGCGAAGGCGTAGTCGATACCAGTTTCCGCGTCGCGTTCGTAGCCCGTAAATTTGTAATTCGTCGTACAGCTTGAAGTGGTGTTCAACTCCAGGCCGTAAGGATAATATTCCGAAAGAAAGCACACCGTGCCGTTCGCCTGAGTCATGGCTCGGGTGCTCCCCAGGTGATCGGCAAACAGGAAAAAAATATTCCCTGTTGACACGTCAGACCGGGCAATCCGGCGTCCTCCAAAGATAATGTATTCGTGATAGCTGGCGTTCGAGGTGCTACCGCTCGAATCGGTTTCGGCAAGGGTATCCCCAGATAGCGATCTCCAATAGAGAACATCGATGGGGGGCGCGGAGGTGCAACTCGCTCCATGTGCTTTGGCTACGCGCGTCCCGTTGCCGTCGTATGTGTAACAGTATGGCCCACCGGACATCCCGCTTGCCGAAACAATGCGATTCTCCGCGTCGTAGGTGTAGGAATAGCTTCCGTCCGCCGTATTGTTCCCAACGGGATCGTAGCTTATCCCGGTGTTGGTGATTTGGTTGTTATTGTTCACCGCCACGCTCAGAGTCTACCCAGAGCACTTGGTCAAGCTCTGGCTCAGCAGATTGTTCAGCGCGTCATCTCCGGCGGTCGTGCCGTTGCCAAAGCTCAGTCCCCAGCAGTCCGCTCCGCTTGGTGCCTGAGACTGGGCCGTCAGAAGGCGGCGAAGGTTGTCATAGCCGTACGTCTGCGTCCGACCGCTGTTCACCCCATTGGTCTGTGTCGTGATGTCGCCGTCGTTGTGGCTGCTTTGCGCATAGCTGTACGTCAGACTCAGCGCCAAGCCCGCCGTCGAGGTCGCCTGGATCAGAGAGAATTGCAGCCGATTGTTGTACGTATAACTCTCTGTCACTCCGGCAAATCCCCCGCTCACGTAACCATGTAGGACGCTGGAAAGACCGCCCGGTGGGGCGTACGTTGCACTGGTCGCATAGTTTTTCGCGTTGCCGATATCTTTCGCGTCTGTCATGCGCTGGGCGTTGCTCTCGGTGTAGGTGACCACGCGGCTGCCCGGATAGGCAATCGTGGAAATCGTTCCATCCAAATTGTAACTGTACGAGATCGATTTGGTCACGCCCTTGATCGTTCTCTGCTCGGTCAGGATGTTTCCCACAGAATCAAAGTTCCAAGCTGTTTGCCCGGAGCCATCGCTCATGCCCGTGCGTCGTCCCTTGCCATTTGCTATCGTCAGTCCGTTATAGCTCGTCTGGTCATAAAAGTACGACACCGCGGGAGTCGTATCCGAGTAAGTAGTCGAGGTTAACCGGTTCAGCGCATCGTAAGCATAAGTCGTGGTGATGTTCCTGGCATCCTTTCGCAAACAAGCCGCGCTCGGATCGCCGCTGCAGAGCGTTGAACCACCGATGGTGGTGGTGTAATAAGAATTTGTAATTCCTGATTCTGGCGTCGTGGTCGCTGTGACGCGAGAAAGCAGATCGTAGGAATAGCTGCGCGTCTGACTCGTCGTTGTGTTTGATACCCCAATCAGATTAGAGTTCGCATCGTACGTGTAACACGTGCCGACCGAAAGAGTTCCACTGGAATTTGGTTCGTCCGCTTCTATGATTTTGCCGAAACCATTCGTCCAGGTTTGACGCTTGTGTCCGACCTCATCCACCAAGAGCACGGGGTAGCCCAATCCGTAAGTGGCAGATGGGCAGTTACGGCTGGAGGTTCCACCTCCGGTCGCAACTGCTGCACCGTAATACACGTAAGCAATATCGTTGTCGGCGTGCTTCACTTGCGTGGACCTTCCCAATCCGTCATAGCTCGGGGTTTCCAGACCATAAGTGGGGTCCGAAGTGCTGCGATATGGATTGCTGGCGGTGGAGGCGCGTCCGCTGGAGTCATAGCTCGTCGCGGTGGTGGTTGATCCCTCAGGATCGTTGACCAAGATTTGGCTGATCGGACGGCTAAGAACGTCAAGTACAGAGCGGTCGTGGCGACAGATAGTGCACGAAGTGGACGCCGAAGTATTCGTTGTGCCGGTAAAGCTGTCAATCTGAGTTCCCGTTGCATTGAACTGCAACCGGGTCCACTCGCCATTCGGCAAGGCGGTGCTGGTCGAGCGATCTAATAGGTCGTAGAAGTGCGAGTAAGAAATCTGGCCATTCGCATCGGTGACGGACGCCGATTTGCCGGTTCCCCAGTAGTAACCGAAGATTGTTGTCAGGGTACCAGAGCCAACCGTAGGGGAGGTGATCTTCTTGAGGTAGGCATTCGTGGTAGTGCTCACGCTGTGCGCAGTTGGCGTCGAACCGTCTCCGGGATCGTCGTAGAAATTATCGGTGTAATCGTAGGTGGTCTGATTGCCCTTCGGGTCCGTGGTGGATTGAACTCGACCGGTCATGTCGTAGGTAGTGGAAGTCGTGAGGTAGGTTGTGCCACTGACCAAGCCCTGAATCTGGGTCAAATTTCCTCGATAGGTCATGCCGGTCCCGAAGTTCGCATCGTCATGATTAGGCGTGCCGGTAGCAGACACAAGTGTTGAGCCGTCGTAAGCCTTCTGAATCTGTGAAACAGTTGCCCCATTCTTGTCCGTGACTACCACATTTGTAGGCTTGTTGATGATATTCCTGGACGCATAATTCGAACCGGTCAGGTATGTGATATTTGTGGTGCGGTCGGCCGTCGTTGGCAAACTGCCCGTGTAGAAAAGCCATTCCTCAAGTTTGTTTACGTTTCCGTTTTTGCTGGCATCCCAAGTAAGACGTTTTGATTGATTGAGACTGGTTCCACCCGGAATCGGCAGAGTCGTCGTATCTACCTGCTTGACAACATACGCCGCACCTGGACTGTTGCACTGGACATTGGCCGGGCAACTCTGTCCGTAGTCAAAAGTGTTGGAGGTTGTGGCAAGAAGTGTTCCCGAGGAGGCCGAACCGGTATAGGATTGGATTTGCGAAGCCCAGGGACCACCATTGAAATTAAATGTGTAAACGGTGTCGTTGCCACCGGGCGTCGTGAGCGTAACCTTTTGTTGGCAGTTCGTCCCAGAGCCTGGACATGTGGTAATGACTTGTGGCGTGTAAGACCACGTCCCACCTGTGATTCCAGTACCACTCGTGGTCCTGCCACTAATTCTCCGGTATCTATTGCCGTAAGAATCCGCAAATGTGGTGTAGGAGTATGTGATCAGTCCGCCCGTGGGTAGTGTCATCGAAGTCAGCGTCCCGTAATGGCCCGAGGTTGTGCCCGAGTCGTAATTGAATTGGTATTTGGTTCCATCCGGCAAATCGATTTCCTGGAGAACGGAAATCGTGCCGGAATACTCCGCAGTGATTCCGTCGGCGAAATTAGTATTCACATTGATCGTTTCCCAGACGACCGTATATCTGTGCGTGTCTCCATGTGAGTCCAACACATCCACATAATCACTGTTGCTGCTCGTGCCGGTGCCAGTGCTCATCAAAATCGGAGACCGACCCAAGGTGTCGATGGGGTTGCCTTTTCCCAGCCTACCGTTGTAGTTGGAGTCCTTCGAATAATAATTGCCGTTCGGGTCCTTGGACCCGGTCGTCGCAAAATTGCTCGGTCCGAAGACGTGCGTACCGTCGGGAGCGTACACGTCGATGGACGTAATCTGCGAACCGCTAGCTGTCGCATACATGTGATACCCAGTCCGATCAGTAGCAAACGCATCCGCTGACGTTCTGGTGGTTCCGGCGATGCAATCAACAGGGTCGGGATTGTATCCCGCACTCAGAAGAATCGGGAATAGATGCTGGGTTCCGTCGGGAGCTGTCCACGAGAAGTTATTAAAGTCGATTTCAGTTGTTACATTTCCATAGGTCGGTGAGGAGCAGGTGATGAAAGTAGTCGTATCGGCACTGCCGCCTTGGTCTGCAGAAGTAGCAAAATGCCAGCCCCAGCTACTTGGCTCCCAAAATCTACTAGGGACCCCATGAGCAACGTACCAAAGAGCGCTGTCGTACATGAGGACTGATTGAAAACTTCCCCTTCCGCGTTGGGCGAATGCTCCCCCTAGGGGAATCTCCAGATGGAGATTCCCGTTTGCGAGATTGACGCTTCCACTCTCGACGGGCGAGGACACGGAGAACGTGGGTGCTCCAATGCTGTTCAGGTAGCTGTTCTGCTGCGCATCCAAGGTCGCAACAGTCAGCCCGTGCACAACAATCATCAGGAAGAGAACAGAAACGCAGCGAACCCAATTCAAGTAAATAGGTTTCTGTTTACAAAACGTGCCCATGCAAACTGTCGAGCTAATGATCTGGTTTGCCATTGAAGCATCCTCCGGGACGTCACTCTGTTGCAAGGGGATTGAATCAGTTAGAACGCAAAGTTGGAGTCGGTGAGACCAGAGTTGAAGCTGAGGTCGCTCAACTGCACTTGCCAAGTGCTCTGGCCCCCAACCGTTTCGCTGACCAAAAATGGGACGAGAACGTTGTTTATTGAGCGATAGTCCGAGAAGCGCATTTCATGCGGAGGGCCTTCAGCGCTATTCCGGGGTGGACGCACCTCTTCCCTAGTCATGATGATCTGGGAAGAAGTGGCATCGATGAAGACATCCAGTGCACCAATCTCTGTTGTCTGGGCTGTCCCATCTGGAAGAGCAAACCCGCGCCGGACCCGAATGTCGTATGTTGAATTACCGTCTACGGTGGTGAGGCCTTTGAATTCGATGCTAAAAGATTTGTCCTTGAGCGCCTGCACGAGTTGGATATACGGAAAGAAAAGGCTGCTCGGGCTGATGAAAGATAGACCTAAAACTTGAGAAACAGTTCCATCCTCCGCCTTCTCAAAAGCCTTTCCATGGCTGGCCACCCAAGAGTGCACGCCCGTGGGCATGGTCACATCCATGCGAAATTGGTCGAGACCCCGGCCATAAATTGCCACGCTGCCAGGAACATCCTGGACAGCCATATGGTAGGTAATCGTACCGGAAGCAGTGTAGTCGGCTAGCGTGCCCACCGTTGAGACACCCCCGGCGAGATTGAGGCACTGCTGGAGGATTGCGATAGCCTGGGGGTCACGCTGCGGTGTGTTCGTCGTGGTCGTCGGCGTCTGCGGAATCCCTGCCGAAGAATTGGCAATCAGAAGAAGTGAAGCAGCGAACGCGAGGACTTTGATTCGCATAATTGCTCCCATCAACGAATTTGGGCACACAAATACTTGGGTATGTTGAATTTTTGGGGCCGACCTAAGGGAGGCCAGGGGCGAGCGACCCATCGCACCATTAGGATGCTCTTCGGGACGTGTATATAGCTTTACGGTCTTTTGATGTCAAGTAAATAAACGCAAAATTTTGGAGCTGTGAAGCATGCTTCTGCAATTCGAGAGTTCAACGGCAGGCTATTTCTTTCTGCGCCTCCCCATCCGCGACAATCGCAGCGTGCTTTCCCGCTCTAAGAACTGCATTACTTTGACCTGACCCCGAGCAGCATTGGGAGTAGGTAGTGTTATTCGCGGACCACGGCTACTTTTGCTGTAGGAACTTCGAGGCGCATGAGTTTGTGGGCGGAGTCGAGGTAGAGAAGAATTTCGATGTCGGAGGTGGTAGCTTTCAATCCTTCGTACGATTTTCCTCCGGCGGAGGCTGTGCCCGTGAATTCGACGGAGATGGTGCCGGGAGTCAGTTCTTGCGGGATGAGCACCGGAAAAATTTGCGCACCCTTTTTTCCCCAATCGTAAATGTGCGCCAGCAGTTCGAACTGGTGATACAGATTGTTGTCGAGGACCGCGATAAGCGGCGAGCCGAAGGAGTTGTCCTGATTGTACGGAGCGGCGCCCTGCATCTGCAAGGTGGTCTTGGCGACGCCATTGACGAAAAGAATGTGCGCGGAATTATTTTTATCGGTCTGCGCAGCCCAGTCGTAGCTGAGCGGCGCTCCATCGGGCTGCAGGGTCAGCGCGCCGGTGACCTTCGACGATTTTCCGTCAGGAGTTTTCATGGACGTCGAACCCTTCGCGATCCAGGTGCCGCCTGAAGGCGCGATTTCGAACTCTTCGCGGCCGATGGAAGCGCCATCCAGAAGAATATTGAATTTTCCCTTGTCGGCGACGAAGACGGAGCCGGGCGAAGATTTTTTGTCAGAGGCATAGGCGGAAAAGCCAAGCGCGACGCCGAGGGCCATCACCGCCGCCAGAGCGATAAACGAATTTCCACGAAAATCATCCGCTCGCATTAAGCCCCCTCAGGACTTCGGTTTTTGCAGTTCAAGATGCGCTTCAAGATCGGCAGCCGGAACCCCGGCAATGCCGCGGCGGAGAATCTCGGCGACAACCACAGCGGCGTCGCCGGAACTGTCCACCCGAAAATCGGCGAGCTGGTAAGAAGCGATGCGCTGCGCGTGCAGTGCGCGGAAGCTGGCTTCATCGCGGAAAAGCGGACGGCCCGTCATGGTCAGGCAGCGGGAAAGCAGCACTTCGATACGGGCGTCGAGCCAGATGACGGGCACGCCCGCGTTGCGCAGAAATTCCGGCGCGCCAGATTGCGCATAGGTGCCGCCACCAAGCGCGAGGATCGTCGGCTCTTTTTGTTCGACGGCGCGGCCGAGCGCGGCACGCAGCTCATCGGCTTCGAGCTGCCGGAACGCGGGTTCGCCATGGTGTTCGAAAAATTGCGGGATGGTGATGCCGGAGGAAGATTCGATGCGTTCGTCGAGATCCACAAAACGCCAGCCCAATTGGCTGGCCAGACGCGCGCCAACGGTGCTTTTGCCGGAGCCCATGAAGCCGGCGAGGCAGACGATAGGAATGCGCGAGAGTGGCCCGCGAGATGGAAGAGTCTGATTCACAATGGCGTCGACTACCGAATTGATTTCATAGCTCCAGATAAAGAATACAGTGGCAGCGCCCGCAGCTAAAGCCGAAGATTGCCTAGTTGGTGAAAACGGCACGGTGGGAGATGTTCCCGGGAATTTATTGTCGCGGCTACTTTGTAGTCGGCGCCGTCCGCGGCGGGCGATTTCCGATCTGAGCTACGCGGCTTAGTCGCGCTTCAGTATCCGGATCGTGCCGCTATAGGTGGAGATTTCCACCTTCGCGAAGCCCAGCCCGACCGTGCGGTTCAGAACCCGCGTGAATTTGTTCCCGTGGCGGCTGGTATGCTGCTCGGGCTGCATGAACTGCGCCGCTTGATTGTCCACCGTGCCGGAATACGTCTTGGCCTGCAAGTCGAACGAATCGTTGCCGGAGAAACGCACTTCCACCAGCCCCTTCCCGCTCTTCATCGTGTAAATCCCGGTGCGCAGAAAATCCCCATCATAAAGAATGTTGCCAGAGGTGGTCATCAGATTCACGTTAGTGAACGACGGCTGCAGGAGTTGCGCACTTCCGCTTATGGAAGTAAATTCCAGTTTTCCCGAGCACAAGGTGCAGACGAAGGAGCCCCCCGTGGTTTTTACAATGATGTAGCCTGAAACTTCCTTGAGGTGCACGTCGCCGGCAATGCTCTCCAGCTTCATATCGCCGGTAACCTGCTCAACGTAAATCAGTCCCGTCTGCGTTTTCAGCTGCAACTCAGTATGTTCCGGAACCATCAATTGAAAATTGGCTTCGACCTCGTGCGGCTGGCCGGAGGCAACGGTAGAGGTGGCCGCAATGTCGATGCGATCCCCCACCTGCTCCATGTCGATCGCGACCTTGTCCTTGGCGGCGCTGCTGAAAACGACGACTTCCGAATTCTTCCAGGACTTAACCTCAATGCGGCCGTTCACCACGTTCTGCAGCACGACGACAGGGTGCCCCTGCACCGTGAAATGCCGCTCCTGATGCTCGGGCACGGCGGCAGTGGCGGTGGACGTGGCGAAGAGAAAAAGTCCGGCACCCCACACGCTCAGCGATTGGCGAGATCTGATCGAAGGCTGCATTTTAGTTTTCACCCCTGCCGCTTTCCATCATCGCGGCCAGTAAATCGGCTTTTTGCTGATAGGCGGTATGAAGATATTCGCGCGCCAATTCGTCCTGCGGATTCTGCTTCAAGCGCAGTTCGCACTCGGCAATGAAAGTGTTCAGCGTGCGCAGGTTCTGCCGCAGCGCCGTATCCACCTGGGAATTTCCGGCGAGCTGCATGTTGGGCACGTCCAGCTCCGCCTGGTTCAGCGTGAAAGAGGCGGACTCGGAAGGCGACGGAGCAAGTTCTTTCGCCTTCGAAGTGATCGATCCCTGGGTAGGCGCAATTTTCGCGGGAGGCGCGGCAGCCGGCGAAACCCCCGCCACCTGAGCCGGCACGGCGCGCGAGCTCTCCACCGGTGTCTGCTTCTTCGCGACGTCCGACACGCCGTTCTGCGGCGCGCGTTTTACGTAAACAGCCACAGCCAGCACAAGCGCGGCAGCAGTAACAGCCGTAAAGGTGCGAGGCTTCCATGCCGCCAGGAAGGATTCCCACCAGGAAGCTTTCTCGGAAACCTCCACGGGTTCTTTGATCAGGCCTTCCGCTTCAAGTTGTGCCCGCAGCGAAATCCAGATGCGGTCCGGCGGATTCACTTCCGCGGGAAGAGACTTTGCGGCTGTGCTGATGGAGTTGAAATCGGCGATCAATCCCTGGCAGGCGCCGCATGTGGCAAGGTGCAGGCGAGCATCTTTCGAAAGTTGCCCCAGCCCCTCGGTTTCGAGAACGGATTCCAACTCTTTACAGTGCATACAAGGAACTCCCGAGGGCCGAGCAATGGGTCGCTGTCCCTGGTAACCTATCCCGCGAATTCTGTGCACCGGATGACTGGAGTGTTTTTTTCATTCTAACCTAATCCAAAGAACCTGTCGGACTTTTTGCGGCCTTGCGTTCTTCACGAGCCTGCTGGCGGAGTTCTTCCTGCAGCAGGTCGCGAAGCCGGGTGCGCGCCTTGTGCAACTGCGACTTCGAATTTCCCACCGAGCATCCCATGATGTCCGCAATCTCGTTGTGTTCGTAGCCCTGCACGTCGTGTAGGACGAACACGCTCCGATAACCCGGCGGCAGCTTTTCGATGCACCGCTCCAGGTTCACCCGGTCGACGGCCCCGGTAAGCCGCAGATCGGGCGCGCCTACATCCCGTTTGGGGGCGCTGTTTTCCGCGTCCGGTTCCATCGCCTCTTCCAGCGAATCAGTGGGGAGCGATTTCTTCCGCAAACGCATAAGGACCACGTTGACCGTCATGCGATGCAACCAGGTGGAAAAAGCCGATTCGCCTCGAAACGTCCCAATTTTCCGGAAAAGCTGTAGGAACGCCTCCTGCATCAGATCTTCCGCATCGGCGGGATTCCCGACCATCCTCAGGCACAGGGCATAAACCCTCCGGCCGTGGAGCCGGTAAAGAAACTCAAACGCAGCCGCATTCCCCGCCTGAGCCAGACGGATAGCCTCTGCTTCGGTCAACGCTACCGGTTGTGCTGGGCTTTGGCGGGCCAACTGTCCAGTTGCGGCGCCACTGATAGGACGGATGCGCCGAATCGCTCCTAAAGTTGTCCCTGGGATGACGGACGAGGCGCACATATGCAGCTATAGAAGGTAAATGCCGCCTATAGGTTGCACGGGGCCAAAAAGACCTCCCCAAGGGGTCAGAGTTATTGTCCCTTGAGCAGCGTCATCCGTCTATGGGCAAGATGGCGGTTCGGGGCAAGCAGAGGAGAAGAGGAGGGTATGGGAGCGCCACTGAGGGCGGAGCTGAACACCAATAATTGGTCCTCCGGCAGCGCAAGCAGGAAGCACTTCAGCAGTACGATTGATTCGCGGAGGCAGGTGTTGAGGTCGTAGTGAGAGCCGTCGAGCAGGTCCCATTCTAGCTCAGGTTGAAGCAAGGATGGGTCGTTCAGTTCTTCCGCCGCGCCACAGAAACAGTCGTTCAAATGCTCCACCAGCTCCACCAAGGTCGAGATTTTGTGAAGAAATTGGGAACGCTGGCTCAGAAAAATTCGGCTGCAGATCCCGTTGAAGCTGGCGGCTCGGCGGCTCTTGGCCTGCTGGAAATTGTCGGGATCCAGGGGGCTGAGATTGGGAATAATACGAAAGTGTTTTGCATGCCCTAGCATCGTGCGCAGCAGCAACAGCAGCGGCACTGCGAGTCGTTGGCAAAGTGCGGGAGTCACCGAGAGCGCCTGACGGGCTTTCCCGAACCGGCCATTCCGACAAAGCCCGAGCGCCTCATCCAGATTGACACTAAACATTCCGTACGCTGTTTCAAGATCGCGCAACGTGTCTAGGTATGTTTCGGATTTTGGGGTGGACAGCGGAGAGCGCCAATCCTTAGACACGGAGCCGACACGTAGAGGAGAAAAAACGATACGCACTGTAAACCTCCGCGGGACGAGTCGATGAGTTGAAGAAGTATAACAAAACTTTTAAGAATCGATAACATATTATTTTGTGTACCAAAACGGGAACAGGTCGTTCAATCGCAGTCCGCGGCGTTCCTTGCCGTAGCCAGCCAGCCGCCTTTATACTCCTCTTGCAGCCACTGAGAGAGGGAACTTTAACTTGCAATTCGAGCCGCGTGACCAGTTCGAACAACGCCAGAAAAAGCTGGAGCAGATACAAGCTCTTGGATTTGAAGCATTTCCGCGAGAATTTCGCTGGAGCCACACAGCCGCCGATCTGGTCCGGCTCTATGAGTCGGCGCAGTCTGCCGATTTGGAAGCGGACAAAAAGGAAGTGCGCGTGGCCGGGCGCATCGTTTCCTACCGTCTGATGGGAAAGGCGGGGTTCGCGCATTTGCAGGGCGGCGGCAAACGGATTCAGATTTATGTAAGAAAAGATGTGGTGGGCGAGCGCGGATTCCTGCTTTTTCAATTGCTGGATTTGGGCGATCACGTCGGCGTCCGCGGGCACATGTTCCGCACGAAAACTGGCGAACTTTCCGTTTGGGTGGAAGAACTATTTTTCCTGTCCAAGGCCTTCTTGCCGTTGCCGGAAAAGTGGCACGGCCTGGCGGATATTGAGCTGCGATACCGCATGCGCTATCTGGATCTGATCGCCACGGAAAGATCGCGGCAGATCTTCGAAACGCGGGCGCGCATTGTCCGGGAGTTACGCAAGTTCTTTGATGCCCGTGGGTACATCGAGGTGGAAACGCCGATGATGCATCCGATCCCGGGTGGCGCGGCGGCGCGCCCGTTTGTCACCCATCACAACACGCTCGACGTCGACCTTTATCTAAGGATCGCCCCGGAGCTTTACCTGAAGCGCCTCACTGTGGGCGGTTTCGACCGCGTCTACGAAATCAATCGCAACTTCCGCAACGAGGGCATCTCCACCCAGCACAATCCCGAATTCACCATGCTCGAATTTTACGAGGCCTACAGCAATTACCGTGACTTAATGGACTTGAACCAGCAGCTCTTCGCTCAGCTGGCTCAAGCGATTACCGGTTCGCCCAAAGTGAAGTATGGCGAAGTGGAGCTGGATTTCGCCAATATGCAACGCCTCTCCATGCGCGAAGCGATTGTGAAGCACTGGCCGGACGCTGCGGGCGCCGCCCCAACGCTCGAGGAGTTGGCCTCTACAGGTGGAGCGCAACGCGCCACAGAACGCTACAATACGTGGGCAAAGGCAAACCACGCTCCCTACGCCGCCGCCAAGGGCACGCTGGCAGATGGTGAATGGACCGGTCTGCTCTTCGAAACAATTGCCGAGGACAAGCTTATCCAGCCCACCATCCTCTACGATTTCCCCACCGAAATTTCACCGCTCTCCAAACAGAAGCCGGAGGATCCAAGCCTCACCGAGCGCTTTGAAATTTATGTGGCCGGGATGGAAATCGCCAACGGCTTCTCCGAATTAAACGATCCCGCGGAGCAGGAGCGCCGTTTCCTGGCACAGATCGCGCAGGGCGGCGACGAAGTCCCCAAGCAGCTCGACGTCGACTACGTCCGCGCTCTCGCCCACGGCATGCCCCCGACGGCCGGCGAGGGCATCGGCATCGACCGCCTGACGATGCTGCTCACGGATTCGCATTCCATCCGCGACGTCATTCTGTTCCCCTTGCTCCGTCCCGAAGGAAATTCCGAAGAAGAGCCGCCGGCGCAGGCCGCCGGAAAGGCGTAGAGGATCCCGCGCACCATGAGCTTCGAATGGTTTGTGGCGCGCCGTTACTTGAGGTCGCCGCATCGCCCCGCCATCCTTCGCTTGATTACCTTGTTCTCCGTGATCGGCGTGGCCGCTGGCGTAGCCACGCTGGTAATCGCACTCTCAATGAACAGCGGCTTCCGCGAAACTTTGCAGGACCGCCTGCTGGGCGTGACCGCGCACATTTCCCTCACCCGGCCGGGTTCCGGTGGAATCTCCAACTATCACGCATTATCCGAAAGGCTGCAGCAGATGCCAGGAGTGCGTTCGGTGACGCCCGCGATTTATGAAACAGTGCTGTTGTCATTCAACGGGCAAGCGCGTGGCGTAGTGACCAAAGGGGTCGACCTTGACCTCGAAAAGAAAAGCGATCAGGCATTGCAGAAGCTCACCTCCGGCCAGCTGGATTTTTCAACCGATGCGGATGGAATCGATGGATTGATCGTCGGCAAGCAGCTCTCCGACGAATGGCAATTACGCCCCGGGGATTACGTCACCCTCACCAGCCCGCAGGGCCGGCTCACTCCCTTCGGCTTGCTCCCGCGTACCCGGCGATTCCGCGTCGCTGGCGTCTTCGAATCAGGATTCTACGACTACGACGAAAACTGGTGCTTCGTCTCCCTGCAAGCAGCCCAGTCCCTGGCCGGCGCCGGGGACATTGTAAACGTGTTGGAGTTTCGCCTGGCCAAGCCGGAACTCGCGGCACAAATCGCGCCGCAGGCCGAGCACGCCGCCGGCCAGGGATTTTCCGCCGCAACCTGGATGGAAGAGAACAAGGCGCTCTTCCGCGCCCTGAAGCTGGAAAAACTCGTGACCGCAATCTTCATCGGCCTCATCACCTTTGTCGCCGGCCTGAACATTCTCGTCGTCCTTTCCATGACCGTGACGGACAAAGCCCGCGACATTGCCGTGCTGCTTTCGATGGGAGCCCGCCGCGAGCAGATCCGCCGCATATTTTTGCTGCAGGGAATCGCAATCGGCGCGACCGGCGCGCTCCTCGGACTAATCACAGGCTATGCCTTCGCCTGGGTCGCGGGCACCTATCAGTTGATTCCCCTCGATCCCCAGGTCTACGCAGTTTCCTATGTGCCCTTTCATCCCAATTTCCTGGATGGTCTCTGGATTGGGCTTGCGGCCATGAGCATTGTGATCGTGGCGACCCTGCTGCCCGCGCGGGAAGCAGCGCGCTTGCTCCCGGTCGAAATCCTCCGGTTTGAGTAAGCTCGCAAAGATGGTTCTACGACCAGACCGCGGTTGCGATATGGCGCTCGATTTGCTCCTACTACTGCCAATACTTGGGAGGCTGGTCCAGCCGCGACTCTGGAATTGTATTCCGGCCGCAAACGCCTATCCTAAAGTATTGAAACACCTACAATTAGGAATGTTCCAAATTCGAACAGTTTCCCGGTCTACCGCCAGCGGTAGCTTGGGGAAGGAAATGGGAAAACGGTTGGGCAAGCCGGTGCAAACAAGTGACAATTTGCAGAAGCGCTGCCCGGCCATTTTTGCGCATCTTATGTATATGTCTGCGAGTGAGCGGTGTGACCGAAAACCTTGCCTTAGCCCCCGCCCGGATGGAGTATGCCTCTGATGAGTTCGCCAAACACTGCCGAAGCAGATTTGCGCGGCCCAGTCCTCCTGGAATCGCGCGGCCTGCGCAAGAATTTCGGCTCCGGCGAGAAAAAACTGGAAGTTCTGACCGACGCGAACCTGGAACTGCGTGAAGGAGAGATGGTCGCCATCGTTGCGCCGTCAGGAGCGGGGAAAAGCACGTTGCTGCATCTGCTCGGTGCGCTAGACACTCCAACAAGCGGTGCAGTATACTTTGTAAATAAAGCGATTGAAACGAATCAAGACGCGGCTCTGGCAGAATTTCGCAATCGGGCCGTGGGATTTCTCTGGCAAAGGCATCAACTACTGCCGGATTTTACAGCGGCAGAGAACGTAGCGATGCCGTTGCTGGTGCGCGGAGAGCCACAGCCAGTCGCGCTCGAAACGGCGCGCAAATGGTTGGCGGAGGTTGGGCTGCAGGACCGGGCCGAACACCGTGCGGGAGAACTTTCGGGCGGGGAACAGCAGCGTGTTGCGATTGCCCGGGCGCTCGTCACTGGGCCGCGTGTGCTGCTGGCGGATGAACCGACCGGAGATCTGGACGAGCAGAATGCTTGGGCTGTGTTCGAGTTGCTGCAACGGTTGCATCGCACGCATCGTCTGACGTCGCTGATCGCGACGCACAACCTGGCGCTGGCGGCAAAATGTGACCGTGTGGTGGGACTGGAACATGGCGTTCTGCGGACTCGCTCGGTGAAAGCCGAAGCGACGGGGACCCCCGGGGGAGAAGCGAGCTAACGTGTTCGAACGATACACAGAAAAAGCGCGGCGCGTCATCTTTTTTGCCAGGTACGAAGCCAGTCAGTACGGCAGCCCGTACATCGAAACCGAACATCTCTTGCTCGGCTTGATGCGCGAAGACAAGGCGCTGGCAAACCGCTTCCTGCGCCAGCAAGGCTCGATCGAATCCATCCGCAAAGAAATCGAAGCCCGCATCACCATCCGCGAGCGCATTTCCACTTCCGTGGAAGTGCCCCTGAGCGCGGAGTGCAAGCGCATCCTGAACATGGCGGCCGAAGAAGCCGAGCGTCTGGGCCACAAGCACGTCGGCACCGAACATCTGCTGCTCGGAATTCTGCGCGAAGAAAAGTGCTTCGGCGCGGAAATCCTGATGGAGCGTGGACTGCGGCTCTCGGCGTTGCGCGAGGAGCTTTCACGCACCACGGGCGAGAAGACCACGACTTCGCGGCCCAAGGAAACTTCGCTGCTGGCGGAATTCAGCCGGGATTTGACGCAAGCGGCCACGGAAGGATCACTCGATCCTCTGGTTGGACGCGAAGGCGAAGTCGAGCGCGTCATTCAGATTCTGTGCCGACGCACTAAGAACAATCCGGTGCTGATCGGCGAACCGGGCGTCGGCAAAACGGCAATCGTCGAAGGTTTAGCGCAGAGAATTTCAGACGGTGATGTTCCTCCCTTCCTCGCGGACAAGCGGATTCTTTCCCTGGACTTATCCTTAATCGTTGCGGGCACCAAATATCGCGGCCAGTTTGAAGAGCGCCTCAAGACCATCATGAAGGAACTGATGGAGAGCCAGAACTCCATCGTTTTTATCGACGAACTGCATACTTTGGTCGGCGCAGGTTCGGCCGAAGGTTCGCTGGACGCTGCGAATATTCTGAAGCCGGCGCTTTCACGCGGAGAAATCCAGTGCATCGGCGCAACAACTCCGGGTGAATACCGGAAGTCGGTTGAGAAAGATCGTTCGTTGGAGCGGCGTTTTCAGGCCGTCAAAGTACCGGCACCCAACGAAGAAGAGGCAATCCAGGTCATCAGCGGCGTTCGCGAACGCTACGAAAAGTTCCACGCCGTCAGCTACACCGACGAAGCCCTGCGCTACTCCGTTTACCTTTCCAACCGTTACATTCCCGACCGGTTCTTGCCGGATAAGGCGATCGACTTGATCGACGAAGCGGGCGCGCGTGTAAAATTGCGCCAGGCTTCCGTTCCGGAAGAGGTCGCCGAAGTTCAGAAGCGCGTGAAGTTCATCACCCACCGCATGGAATCCGCGATCGCGGCCCACGAATTCGAAAAAGCGCGCTTCTATTCCGAAGAAGAGCGCAAAGAAAAAGAAAATCTCCGCGTCCTCCGCGAGCGCTACAAACTAGACGACGCTTCCACCGGCATCGTCACCCGCGAAGACATCGAGGAAGTCGTGTCCCGCTGGACGGGCATCGCCGTCACCTCTATCAAGGAAGACGAGCAGCAAAAACTTCTCCGCATCGAACCGGAACTCCACAAGCGCGTCATCAGCCAGGACAAGGCTATCACCGCCTTGGCCCGCGCCATTCGCCGAAGCCGCGCGGGCTTGAAATCTCCTTCGCGTCCGGTCGGTTGCTTCTTCTTCCTCGGGCCCACTGGCGTCGGCAAGACCGAAGTGGCCCGTCGCCTCGCCGAATTTCTCTTCGGCTCGGAAAAATCCCTCGTGCGCTTTGACATGTCGGAGTTCATGGAAAAGCACTCCGTATCAAAATTGATAGGTGCACCCCCAGGCTACGTCGGCTACGAAGAAGGTGGCCAGTTGACCGAGCGCGTGCGCCGGACCCCGTATTCGGTTATATTGTTGGACGAGATTGAGAAAGCGCATCCCGACCTCTTCAATATTTTGCTCCAGGTGTTCGAGGACGGGCAGTTGACCGATGGGCTCGGAAACACAGTCGATTTCCGCAACACCATCATCATCATGACCTCCAATATCGGTGCGCGGCATTTGCAGAAGCGCACCTCCATCGGTTTCCAGGCGGGGATTGACGAAGCCAGCCTGCGAAGCATGGAAGACCTGGTATTGGGTGAAGTGAAGCGCGCGTTCAACCCGGAGTTTCTCAACCGGTTGGACGAAGTCATCCTCTTCAATCCATTGGGTGACGAAGATCTGCTCCGCATTATCGATTTGCTCGTTGGCCAGTTGAATGACACACTCATTCACCGGCAAGTGCAAGTAGTGCTGTCGCCCGAAGCAAGGCAGTGGATTCTTGAGAAGACGTGCGCGGACCGCAATTACGGTGCGCGTCCGTTGCGCAGGGCTCTCCAGAAATACGTGGAAGACCCGCTCTCCGAATCACTGATCCAGGGGGGAATTCAGAGACCTGCGACATTGCAGATTTACGTTGCGGGGGAAGGTCTCGCGTTCCGGCCTGTTGGTGAGGCAACCCCAGTCGTCCACTAGCGAATCTGACGCAACACGTGTGAACGCGATGCGGTTTAGCCAGAGTGGAAACCGTCGCGCGTGGTACGCGCTACCAGCCCCACCGGGCCTGGCGGGAGAATAACAAATTGAGTTTGGGGGCGCGGCCTTGAGATTCTCAATGGCCGCTAAACGGACAGTCTGTGTCTTCGCGGAGATGAACCTGGCGCGTTCTGGGCCAACGGGTGTCTCCTGGCGACCTGTAATTCTTCTAGCTCTGCTCTCCTATTTTTCTCCTGCTTTGATTCAGGCGGGGACCGCGGGGTTAGAAGAAAAAACGGTCGCGCAGCATGAGCATTACCTCTTTCACGCCAACCTGGATCTGATCTCCCTCACCGAAAAAATGGACCAGTTTGCGCCCGACGAAGCCGCCCCCGCGCAGGCTGCCGGCAATTACGTCATCGATCGCGTCGAGTTCA
>Ga0209647_1001189_pt1 | contig 22707 bp, 16 predicted proteins | sample GraSoi_2013_60cm_FD_185827 | JGI IMG/M metagenome (GOLD analysis project Ga0209647, IMG submission 185827) | Grasslands soil microbial communities from the Angelo Coastal Reserve, California, USA - Sample 9_17_2013_60cm (SPAdes) (version 2) | ecosystem: Environmental > Terrestrial > Soil >... | reverse complement strand
TTGTGGCGATTATCACCAGCATGGCCGCCCACCTCTACGGCCGCCGCAACGCCAAGCGACGGGCCGCGCAGATTCAGGCATGTGTCAGGCAGTGTCTTGAGCGAGCGGCAGAAGCGGCAGAAGCGGCAGAAGCGGCAGAAGCGGCAGAAGCGGCAGAAGCGGCAGAAGCGGCAGAAGCGGACCAGGCATGAGCACCATCCAGCGCGCGTACAAGACTGAGCTGGATCTGAATAACGAGCAGATCACCGCCTGTAAGCAGCATGCCGGGGCGGCGCGTTGGGCATTCAACTGGGGCTTGCAACGCAAGCAGGATGCGTACCGCACGACCGGCAAGAGTCCCTCGGCCATTGATCTCCACCGGGAACTGAACGCGCTCAAGCAGACCCAGGTGCCCTGGATGTACGCGGTGTCCAAGTGCGCACCGCAGGACGCTTTGCGCAACCTGGACCGCGCCTTCGCCCAGTTCTTCCGCCGCGCCACGCTCAAGCAACAGGGCAAGCTGCGCGGCAAGCTCGGCTCTCCCAAGTGCAAGAGCAAGAAGCGCGGGCTGGGCGGCTTTCGCCTCACTGGCGCGCTGGTCGTTCTCCCGGATGCCATCCAGTTGCCGCGCCTGGGGCGACTGCGGCTCAAAGAGCGTGGCTACCTGCCCACACACGCCAAAATCCGCTCGGCCACCGTCACCGAGCAGGCCAGACACTGGTATGTCTCGGTGCTCGTCGAACAAGAGCACATGGTGCCAGAGAACACAGGCCCGGTGGTGGGGGTGGACCTGGGCGTCAAGCAGTTGGCCACGCTCTCTGACGGTCATGTCGAGGAGAACCCACGCCACCTGAAGCGGCGTCTGCAGAAGCTCAAGCGCCTGCAGCGGGCGGTCGCGCGGAAGGTGAAGGGCAGCCAGAACCGCAAGAAAGCGGCGCGGCGTCTCGGTACCCAGTATCGGCACGTGGCCAATCAGCGCGCCAACACATTGCATCAGTTTACCAGCCGGCTGGCGAAAACCAAGTCAGTGGTGGTGATTGAAGACCTCAATGTGGCCGGCATGCTGAAAAACCATCGCCTCGCACAAGCCATCGGCGATGTCGGCTTCGGCGCGTTCCGGCGGCAACTGACCTACAAAGCGGCGTGGTCTGGCTGCCGAGTCGTCGTCGCCAGCCGGTGGGAGCCATCGAGCAAGACCTGCTCCGGCTGCGGCTGGGTGGACAGTGACCTGGGCCTGGCAGACCGCATGTTCCGCTGTGAGCAGTGTGGCCTGCTGCTCGACCGCGATCTGAACGCGGCGATCAACTTAGAGCACCTGGCCGGTAGTTCGCCGGACAGGATAAACGCCTGTGGAGGGGAGAGTGCTGGCACGCCTCACAAGACGCGTGTGAAACGGTCCCCGATGAAGCAGGAACCAAACACCGTTTACCCTTCGGGATAGATGGGGTAAGTTTTGGAGAACGGTTGAGAAATCACTACCCTATCCCTGGACATGTCTCGCCTACTCCCCCAGTGTGGCACCTGAATCGCCGCCCCAGTCTTCCATAATTGCGGTGATCGGTTTGCCTGGCCGTCACAGAACGATTTGCGGCAATCCTAGGTGCAAGAGTGGGGGAGAGTGCAGTAGTGAGTGGGAATCGAGCAATGAGGCCTGATGGGCTCACTAGAGGCGTGACGACCGGCACGCTCGCGGCGCCGGCGCCGCTGCGCACGCGGCGGCCTGGCACGTTGCGGATCGGGGTCGTCGGCTACGGCTATTGGGGGCCACAACTCGTGCGCAACCTCAATCGCCTGCCGTCCCTGGAGGTCGCCTATGTCGCCGATCTCTCACAAGAGCGCCGCGAAATCGCGGGACTCGAGTGTCCTGGCGCCGTCCTCACCGCCAATGTAGACGAGGTGCTGCAGAGCGATGTCGATGCCGTCGTCGTCGCCACCCCGATCCGCACGCACTATGATCTGGCGCGTCGGGCGCTCGAACGCGGCAAGCATGTCTTCGTCGAGAAGCCGCTGACGGCCAACACGCGGCAGGCGGAGGAGCTGGTGGCGCTGGCGGACCGCGTCGACCGCGTGCTGATGGTGGGCCATACCTTCATGTACAATCCGGCGGTGGAAGAGCTGCGGCGCCTGGTGCAGGACGGCGCCCTCGGCAGCCTCTATTACATCGACGCCGTGCGCGTGAACCTCGGCCTATTCCAGCGTGACATCAACGTGATGTGGGACCTGGCGCCGCACGATCTCTCGATTCTGGGCTACGTGCTGGGGATGCACCCCGAAGCCGTCAGCGCGCACGGCGGGGCATACGTGCGCCAGAACATTCATGATGTCGTGTACATGACACTGCGCTACCCCACTGGCCTGCTCGCACACATTCAGGTCAGCTGGCTGAATCCCTCCAAGGTGCGGCGCTTCACCGTCGTGGGCGATCGCCAGATGGCGGTCTACGACGACGTGGAGGCGACGGAAAAGATCCGCGTCTTCAATCGCGGCGTGGAGGCGCCCGAGCACACCTCGACCTTCGGCGAGTTCCAGCTTTCTTACCGTTACGGCGATATCGTCAGCCCCCACATTCGCTGGAGCGAGCCGCTGGCGATCGAGTGCCGCCACTTCTCGGAGTGCATTATGGAAGGCACCACCCCGCGCAGCGATGCCCGCGACGGCCTGAGTGTCGTGCGCATCCTGGAAGCGGCAGACGTCTCGCTGGCGGCAGGCGGCGCCTTCGTCGACATTCCGACCGGCGCCAGGTAGGCGGCAAGGAGGATGCCAGCTGACGCATCATACGAGATCGCATCACACCGTTGTAGAATGCCGCCACCAACAGGGCTCGCTCGCATCGTGGTCGACGCCGCCATCAAGCTACAACGGTATGCCGCGACAGGGTATGATGGCGCCATCACCCATTGTACAAGGATGGTAACAGTTCAGCCAAAGCTGGGATAGAGTGGCTGGCCGGTGAAGAGGGTGTGGAGCGCGGCGAGCAGCGCGACGCCCTGTTTGTTGAGCGTGGACAAGTAGCCGCGCAGTCGACTGAACGCCTGGGCGCCCGCTACTGAGCGGAATGAGCCGGAGACGTTCTGCTGGACCTTGAGCATGCGCAGATCACGTTCTGCCTGGTTGTTGTCGAAGGGAATCGTCAGGTCGTCGAGGAAGGCGAGCACCTGCTCCTGGCCCAGTCACAAGCGCTCCAGGAGATTCTGGGCGGGTGTCTGCTTGATTCGCCCCCGTTGTCGTGGGCGGCGCGCAAGGATGTTAACAATGCTAGATAGCTTCTAGAGCTAGCATCCGCGTCGGCCTGAAGAATCAGCCCTGACGGGTGTCAGCGTCCCAGATTACTGGCGCTTCTGATGTGGTCGTACACATAAGATAGGCGCTTCGACTCAGGAGACAGAGGACGAGACGCCCCACGTGTGGTGAGGGAAAACAACATGTCAGAGGCACCAAGAATTTCGATTGTTATACCGACCTATAACGCAGCGGCCCACCTAGCCGCCACCATAGAGAGTGTTCGCGCGCAGACGTTTGCGGGCTGGGAGCTCGTGCTGTTTGACGACGGATCGAGCGATACCACGGTCTCGCTTGCCGAAGAGCTGGCGAGAAACGACGAGCGCATTCGCGTGGTGCGAGGAGGTCACTACGGAGTCGCCGCGGCCCGCAACAGAGGTTTCCAGGAGACATCTCCAGGCACCGAGTTTGTGGCATTCTTGGACCATGATGATGTGTGGGAACCCATAGCATTGGAACTCCTGGTCTACGCGCTGGACTTGCATCCTGAGTGTCCGGCTGCATACGGACTGCCCCGCTCCATTAACTCGCAAGGCGAGCGAGTCGAAGGTGACGACCTCCCGGAGAGGATGCGTCAACGACGAGCCATTCTTGACGGACAATATGTAGACATACCCATCTCGGTTCCTACTTCATTTGAGGCAGAGCTCGTGATGAACTACGTGGTGACCCCGGGGGCAAGTCTTATCCGCCGACAGGTGTTTGAATCGCTGGGTGGCTTCGCAGCAGCCGCGGTCCCAGCCGATGATTGGGACATGAATCTCCGCATTGCTCGCCGCGGAGGGTTCACCTTTGTGAATCATGTGATTCTCAATTGGCGGCGTCACCCCGGCGCTTTCTCTTACATAAGCAAGCGCAACCGGCGAGCTCGCTTGGCCGTGTGGCAGCGCACGATTCAATCCGAAGAGAACACGCCTCCGCAACGTCAGGCAGCCTGGTCGGCGCTTTATGGCGATCTCCGATCACTGCGCGCCGCCATTGGGCAGTCGTTGGGGCGCCGTCAAGTCTGGGCTGCTGCCAAGACGCTCGTCCTCATGTCGCTATATTATCGGCTCGTAGCAGGACTGTTTCTAACCAGCAGAGTAAGGGGAGTCAAGTCAGTTCGGCAATTAACAGGGCAACTGTTCAGGCGAAGGCAGGATAGAGCGGCTCTTGTCGGGCGATCGCGTGGCGCTTCTGGCATTTCCAGGACGAGTTACTGACTCGACTTCTGAACACTTACGAGATCGGTACGATTAGACGGAGGTATCTATACACGGTCCACTGCGATGAAGCTCGCCGGGAGAGACTGGAAAGAACTCTTACGACTGGCAAACGGGAGATTCAGCCGAGGTTCGGTTTATGAGGAGATGCGGTATGATCTGCAAGATCTGCGGAAACTCAGAAGGCAACCAACCGCATATCGCCCGTGAAATGATGTTCGGCCTAGGCGATTCCTTCACGTATCTTGAATGCTCGCGGTGCGGCTGTGTGCAACTCCAAGATCCACCTGCGGATATGTCGAAGTACTATCCTCCAACGTATTACAGCTTCGCGATCACGCCCGTGGCCATTTTCAACCACCCCGTCAAGAATATCGCGAAGCGGTTTCGCGATACCTATGCCGTCACTAATCGGAGTAGCTTGGGCAAGGTGCTGTATGTCCTATTTCCAGACATGCTGATTCGCTCCCTTGCTCACACCGGCGTAACGAAGAGGTCAAGAATCCTTGACGTTGGGTGTGGCAGCGGATGGCTCTTGTACAGTCTAGTGAACGCAGGCTTCCGTACTGTTCTGGGTATTGATCCGTACATAGACGCCACGATCACCTACAAGAACGGGTTGACTATCCGCAAGCAGTCAATACATGAAGTGGACGGTGAGTAGGACTTCATTATGTTCCATCATTCATTCGAGCATGTGCCAGACCCGCTCGAGACATTGCAGTCTCTGTATCGGCTGCTGCCGGCGACGGGCGTAGGCCTGATCAGGATTCCTATCGCGTCGTCCTACGCTTTGAGACACTACACGACTAATTGGGTACAGCTTGATGCGCCGCGCCACTTCTTCCTACATACCGTTGAGAGTATGCGTCTATTAGCCACTGAGGCAGGGCTGAGTCTAGAGCACGTCGTCTACGATTCTACCGATTTCCAATTCTGGGGAAGCGAGCAGTATGTTAGTGGCATTCTGCTCGAAGCAGACGAATCTTACAAAAGAGATCCGTCTAAGTCGCCATTTACGCACGCGCAGATAGAAGCATTCAGAACTCGGGCGCAAGAGCTCAACGACCAGCAACAAGGAGATCAAGCAGCATTCTACCTGAGAAAGAGCCCGCGCCCTCAGTCAAGCCGTGGTTACTAGATTGGTAGATTCGCTGACAGGTATTTATATGGTGTCGCGTCGCACCGTTGTAGAACGGAGGCATGGCACGGCGCATATCGCTAGAACCGCACCTAACCGGCGAGGAACTTCAAGGACGGTACCGGAGCACGAAGGATCCCGTCGAGCGCAGCCGCTGGCACTTTCTCTGGCTGCTGGCGCGTGTACTCACCGCCAACGTGATTGCCAGCATCGCTTGGTATTCAGCGTATTGGATCGGCCGCAGCGCCCGGCGCGACAACCAGCATGGACCCGACCGCGTCAAAGACCTCCGCACCCGTCACGACCGAGCACCCGGCTCTTGGCCACATCGCAGCAGGACGAGCTGGCGGCAGCGCTGGCGGCGGGCTCAGCGCCTGCGGGCGAACGCCGAACTGGGCGGCCGCGCCATCTGAAGGTGTGCTCGTGCATGTCGTCGCGTGAGACCGGCCGGCTGTCAGCGTGTGGCCCATTGGTCCTTGTGTGACTCAGCGGCATGGCAGAATAGGAACGACAACCGAAGGGAAACGGTGCCGGGCGACCTGGCAGCAGCTCGGGAATCATAGTGACGACTCCCCATCCCTAAAGGGAAGGGGCTTCTACGGTTTTGCACCGAGGCTGTGTCGCCCCACAGCCAGTAGGTTGACTTCGTTCAACACCAGAGAGGTGGCATGCGCTGCTCCGGCTTCCCGAACGAGCACCACGTCCAAGACACGTTCGTGCTTGTACCCACGGGAACGATTGACCGTGGAACGCTCAAACACGATGCAGTTGGCACGGTGCTAGCAGGCAGTATCGCACATCTGATGCTCGCCTGCAGGCGAGGCGGCATGCATCCCCAGCCCTGAAGGGGCGGGGCCTTCTGCCCCTGAAAGGTAACCAGGCCGGGAGGCCACAGTCAGAGGAGGGCAACCCATGCGGATACGTCTGGGAATGCTGCGAGTCTCATTGACCCGTATTACGCCTCGGACGCAGCTGGCGGCGATCGTGGGCCTCGCGATCGTTCTGGCGCTGGTGCCGCTGCTGCTGACGCTGCTGCCTGCCTCCGGCGCACCAACTACCAAGGGCAAGCTGGCCAGCGCTTCTAGTGCGACGGGGTCGTCGGGCTCGACGCCCGCCGCTACCGCGCCGCAGCCGACGGCGACCGCCAGCGACGTGCCGACGGGGTCTGGGCCGGGCGGGTCGGGCAGATCGGCGGCTACAGGCTGCCGGTTCCTCTCGGCACCGGCAGGCACGACGGCCGCGTTTTGCGACAACTTTGCTGCGCCGGCGGGCACCGGCAACCGCTCGGGCGACCTCAATGGCACCGTCTGGGGCGTCAGCCACGTGGGCGGCGACCACAACAGTGGGCTGGCCAATGGCTGGTTTACGGGTAAGCTCAACCTATGTGGCACCAGCGTGAGCGCGCAGCCGGGCAACGACGTACGCATTTGCGACGGGCATGTCGCGGAGGTGACCAACGATGGCGGCAACGTGACTGCGCTGGCTATGTATCCCAAGCAACCCTTCGACATCGCCGGGCGCACCGGCACCGTCGTGTTTGATGTCTCCGACGACAGCCAGGGGACTCACGCCACGTGGCCGGAGTTCTGGTACTCCGACCAGCCCGTGCCCGCACCCTTCCAGCACGAAGCGTCATTCCTTAGCCTGCCGCGCAACGGCGTGGGAGTGCGCTTCGGGCGGGTGTGCCCAGCGGGGCAGGGACCGAACTGTGGCCCGTCGTGTCCGGGGAACAACGCGAGCACGGTGGTCTCGGTGGACTCGGCGGATGTTGTCACCAACTACGCGCCCAACGACTCGTTTAACGGCGGCAGCCTCAGCGTGCAGGGCGACAACTGCATGGTGGAGGGCAGCGCGAGCGCCGACACCTTTAACCACATCGAGCTGCGCCTCAACGCCCAGCAGGGGGTGGACGTATACGGGACGGACGCTTTTACGCCGGGCAGCCCGCTGCCGCCACTCAAGCACCTGGCGCACATCAACGCGCCGCTGCCGCTCACGCGGGGACTGGTGTGGATTGAGGATGCGCACTACAACGGGAACAAGTTTAACACGCAAGGCAACCACACGTACTACTGGGGCAACGTAGGCTTTGACGGGCCGGTGCTGGCGCAGGACCGCAGCTACGACGTGCTCGACAACACCGACTGCTGCAACGGCGATGGCTCGCGGAATCTGGGCTGGTCGGTGGGACCGGCCAGCAGCGTGAGCGTGCATACGGTTAGCGTAGACAGCAGCGCGCTGACCAAGGCCACGGGCGCGGCGCTACTCTACGGCTTTTGGTCGGCGCAGAGCGGCTTTACGCTGAAAGTGTCGGTCAACGGGCACGTGCACAGCATAACGTACCCGCTCCCCGGTGGCCGCTCCTACAGTCCGGACACGTTTTTGTACCCCATCCCGCTCTCCGATCTGGTGGCGGGCAGCAACACGATCACGTTCAGCACGGACGGTTCGTTCGGGCTCAATGTCTTTAACATCAACCTCGTCGCCATCGGTGGCGGAGGCATGCCGTAAGGGCCGCCCGGTGGTTCACAGCTAGATCAGGTCGGGCACTCAGTGCCGTTGGGACGGGTATCATAGTCGTGTGCTGCCGGTTCACCATGCCCGCCGGCCCCTCGGCGTTGCAGCGCCTGGCGATCTGCCCGATCCACGCGCGCGTCTAGCCGGTGCTGTCGGCGACTGCCGTGGCGGTCTGCCCCTTGCCAAGAGCCACAGGATCTTGCCACCAGGTCCGCTCATGCGGCTTGTGCGCCGCGCGGTACCGCTGTTCCAGCTGACACTCCGCCGGGGCTAAAGCCCCACGGGTTCTCGGTTCATCCCCGCAGACACTTCCGCGAGTCCCCGAAGGCGCTGCCCGCGCCATTGGATGTTTCTGGCCGCGTTCTCATCCCGGTGCAGGCTCGTGCCGCAGTCCGGGCACTCGTGCCAGCGCACGGAGAGGCCCTTGTGGACGATCACGCCGCACCCTGAGCACGCCTGGCTCGTGAACGCTGGGTCTCCGCGACCACTTCCCGACCGGCGCTTGCAGCCTTGAAGGAAAGGATGGCGAGGAACGCGCTCCACCCGGCGTCCGCGATCGACTTGGCCAGGTGGTGGTTCCGCGTCATGTTGGCGACCCGCAAGTCCTCATGATAGATGACATTGTATTGTTGGACTAACGCCAATGCCGCCTTGTGGTGGAAGTCCCGGCGTTGCCGCTGGACCTGCTGATGGGCGCGCGCGAGCACGTTCACCGCTTTGCGACGACGGTGGCTCCCGCGCTTGCGGCGACTCACGCGCCGCTGGCACTTGGCCAGATGCCGCTCCGCGCGGCGATAGGCGCTGGGCGCGTGAATGCGCTCGCCAGTGGCCAGCGTGGCAAAGGCTTCCAGCCCGAGATCAATCCCGGTCTCTTGCCCAGTGGGCGGCAAGGGGCGCACAGGTACGTCGGCACACGAAATGGCGACATACCAGCCGTCAGCTTCACGCGAGATGGTGACGGTCTTGGGTGTGCCTTCCAGTGGGCGGGACCAGTGGACGCCAATACGCCCGATCTTCGACAGGACGAGAGAGCCGTTATCCAACCGTGCGCCGTTACCGTATTCCTTGAACGTGAAGGAGCGGTAGCGCGTGCGGCCCTTGAAGCGCGGGAAGCCCGCCTTCTCACCGCACTGCAGGCGGCGAAAGAACGCCTGATAGGTCTTGTCGAGGCGCGCCAGCACGTCTTGCAGCACGTGCGAGTGGATGGCGGCATACTCCGGCATTTCTGCCCGGATGGCCTTCAACTCCGCTTCTTGGGCAAAGCGCGAGACCGTGACGTGGCAGCGCTCCCACGCCGTGATACGCTGCTCCAGGGCCGTGTTGTAGAGCGTGCGGCAGTGCCAAAGCACCTCGCCCAGCGCTCGCACTTGGGCGGGCGTGGGGCGCAGCTTCTCCTTGTACGTCTTCCGCACGGTCTCCACCATCTCACTCACGCCTAGCGCCTCGTCTGTGCGGCAATATACTGCTTGATGGTTTCTTGGCTCACCGTGCCTGCCGTGCTCGCAAAGTAGCTGCGCGTCCACATGGAGGGCAGTTTGAGCAGGTGCGGGAACTCCGTGCGCAAATGGAAGGAGGTGATGCCCTTGCACGCCTTCACCACCTCCGCGGCGCTGTCGCTCGGCCACACCCGTACAAACAGGTGGATATGATCGGGCTGAATGGCGAGGGCGAGGATGTGCCACCCCTTCTCCGTGCACTTGCCCTCGATCAGCTCCCGGCAGCGTGCGGCCACTGGCCCTACCAGCACCGGTTTGCGGCGCCGTGGGCACCAGATCAGGTGGTAAAGGATGAGATGGACGCGCTGCTCATCCCGTTGATACGCATGTGTCTGTTCCATGCGTCTAGTATACACGACAATAGACCAACAAGCAAGGGCAGCAGGGCGGCAGGACTTCTGGCTCAAGCCACAGGCGCCTAACCGCTTGGGCTGAAGCCCAGCGGCTTGCGGCAGGCTCAAGCCCGTTTCTGTCAGCGCGGAGGCCGCCCCAGAGTTCTGGGGCGGCCTCCGTCATGGGCGAGAGCGCCGAGCGGGCGCCTCGCCGGGCGAGCGCTCCTACCTGACACTCCACGGGGACTTAAGCCCCATGGGTTCTCAGGCTACGCACGTCCTCACGGACCACGTTAACGCCTGAAGGCGGTGTCCCCGCCTACGCGGACGTTGCATGCATCGCCAGGCGAGCGAGGCTCAATCAACTCTGGCTCAAGCGCATGGCACCCCGTCCAAGATGCGTTCGTACTTTTACCCAAGCGAACGACTGAGCTTGGAACGCCCGAATACGATTGGGTTGGCAAGGTGCAGGTGTCCTACCGACCATTCTCGCACAAGCGAGCAGAAACGGCAAGGCAACAAGACGTCAGGCTGAAGCCGCGGCGCCTCACCGCCTGGGTTGAAACCCAGCGGCTTGCAGCGGGCTAAAGCCATCTCTTGTCAGCGCGCGAGCCTTGGGTTCACGCGCAGCCAGGGAACTTGAACGAGGCGATCTGCGTGCTCCAGTTGAAGCTGCCGGAGGTTTTCAGGTACTCCGTGGTGAACCAGAACGTGCAGTCGTCAACGGGATCGACGCTCATGCTGCTGTAGTCGCCCCAGCGGTTGAGGTTCCCGGTCTGCGATCCGCCGCCGACCAGGATGGAGTTCTCGGCTTCCAACGTCCCCGCCGGGTCGCTCGGCACGCGTCCGGAATAGCGAATGCTGGGGAACACGCTCGAGCTCGAGACACTGTATCCGAGCGCGATATCGCCGACCTTATCCAATGCGATACTGCCCATCCAGCGCGAGCTCGAGTCGGGCGAGTACGTGCCCTGTTGGAATACTGACAGAGTTCCCGTGGGGTCAGGGCTGCGCGAGACCCGTAGCTCGTACCAGCGTACCCCCGTGACGGAGGTCCGCTTGTTCCCACTCACTCTGACCGAGTGGTTGACCACGAGCGATTCCACGCCGGCACGATTGCGATACGCCAGCCGGTACATCAGCCGGTCGGCAAGCGAATCGAGCTTGTTGGTGGTGCCTGGCTGAGGAATGCAGCTGCCACCGCCTGAACACGCCGCGGTGAACGCCGCGACTGGGATGTTGGTTGGGCCAGTGAAGGTGGAGTTGGCTGGCGTCGCGAAGTCTACGTGGAATTTCCAGAGGTTGAGCGAATTCGTGCCGAAGTTCAGATACAGGTCGGGCGCGCCCGCCGGTGGGGCGGTAGTCCCGTCGAGATCGGACGGCAGCAGACTGCCGAAACTCGAGCTGAGCTGGAAGCAGACCTGGGTGGCCGCGGCTCCGGCGCGCATCGCTGCGCTATCTAAGGCGCACGCTCGCGCCCCGACGAACGTGTTGCCATTGAACATGTTGAACGACATGTAGTATCCGTCCGGCCAGACGCCCAGCTTGGGATAGTCGTTGAAGTTAGGCTCCTGGAAGGCGTAGCGATTGTACGTCCCGGCAGCGTCCGAGGTGGTCGAGACGGCCACACACTGCAGGAAGGGGGTGGTCGAGACGGAGAACTGAGTCAACACCCAGCGGTTCGCCGCCTTGTCGTACTGCGCGATGATGTCGCCGTCGTTGTTCGTCTGGCAGCCGCCGCCGAACCCAGCCCATAGCGTGTTGCCAGCGATGGGTCCCATCACGAGCGCGCCAGTGGTCTTGTTATAGACGGCGAAGGCCGTGTTGACCCACTGCACGAACTGTGTCGCGCCCACCGCACCGTTGGTATCGGATGGCGCGCAGTTGCAGGGGTTGGCGGGAGTGTTACTGGTGTCGCCGATACCCGCAAAGTTTAGCCCCGCGACAGCACCGACCTGCGGGCCGGGAGCCGAAGACTGGACGACGGGATCGGGCTGTACGTTCGTTCCCTGCGGCACATGGAGGAGGCGCAAAGGCGCGTCACGCCGCACGCCCGACGATTGCCTGTAATGCACGAGATCACGCAGGGGAGGCGAGGTATCCGATTGAATGGCGCGATTGACTTCCGGTTGGCCTGCCCCGCTGGTCGCGGCTGCCAGCGGCCGTGCGCCGACAGTGCCGGTGAAGACGGCCGCGAGCAGCAGCGCCGCGGTTGCCAGGGCAGTGAGGGCACTCGTGAGAACTCGACGTCGAATCATGCTCAGTACTTCCTCCCGCTAGTGCGACGCGGCCGGCGCCATCACCGGCCGACAGCCCAGGAATATGCGACCGGGCGCCATCTCGCGGCAGGCCCGGAGTCCTGGCGGGAACTGGATACCTATGCGGAGACCGAAAATGCGTACAGCGATCCATCTAGGTGTACGCGAGCGCGTTCCATCTCTACTCGGCAAAGTCCTGCGCGTGGAGCTGGTTGATGGTGGGCGATGCGAAGGTCGCCATCAGCACCATCGATCGGTTGAGCTTGTGGACGGCGTTACGACGGAGTGCCGTTGCTAAGTATACTGGCCCATTGGCAAAAGTCAATGGCCGCGCGGCTGGCGCTTCCGCACGATCATGCGCGAGGCAGGCTGGCGAGCGCGCGCGTGACGCGCGTCTGATAGAGCCGCTCGCCGAGCGCGTCTAGCACCGCGCTCGCAGCCCGCAGGCGTTCGCGGGCCGCCTCGGGCGCGCCCTGCTGGGCGTGCAACATGCCATATGTGTACAGCAGCTTGGCCTCCGCGTATGGGTAGCGCATCGCCTGACTGAGCGCCAGCCCCTCGTCGAGGGCGGACGCGGCGGCGGACCAGTCGCGCTCGTGCAGCGCGAACAGGGCGCGCACCCGCAGCGCGTCCACCAGCGCGAGCCGAATATCTTCACTCCGCGCGCGCTCGAGAGACGCGGCGAGGGTCTCGGCGGCGCGCTCCTGGTCGCCGCTATCGAGCTCGGCCCAGGCTAGATACGGCAGGAGGTAGGTCACGAGCCCCTCCTGCTGGCCGGGGCGATCTAGCAAGGGGACCAGACGGTCGCGCGCCGCGCTGGGGCGGCCCTCCAACAGATCTAGCTCGGCGGCGGCGCATTGTGCCCAGCGCAATGCCTGGAGGTCGCCAATCCGCTCCGCCAGCTGGATCGACTCCGCCAGTGCGGGCGTCGCCGTGGCAATCTCGCCCCGCGCCAGGCGCAGCTGGCCAAGGCCCAGCGAGGTATACGCAGCCACCCACGACTCGCCGACCTGATGCATCATCTCGGCCGCGCGCTCGAAGGAGCGTTGCGCGCGCTCCCACGCGCCCAGGCCGAAAGCGTTGACACCCCGCCGCACGAGCATCAGCTGGAGGACAAGCGGATCGCCCAGGCGCTCGGCCAGGGCGAGCGCCCGCTCCACACACTGATCCGAGCGCTCCAGCTCGCCACGTAAGAGATACACAACGCTCACGTTGTCCAGCGCGAAGGCCAGGGTGCGCGCCTCGCCGGCCTCCTCGGCTAGCCGCACGATATCCTCCAGCACATGCGCGGCTTCCGTCATTCTGCCCAGCATGCGCAGCGCATTGCCGCGCCGCATCTCGACCTGCGCCAGCAGCGGCGCGTCGTCGGCCACGCGCGCCAACTCCGCCGCGCGCTCCGCCACGGTAAGCTGCTCCGTGTAGTGCCCAGCCAGATGGAGCAGCTGCGCCAGCATGTCGTTGAGCGCGGCCCGCACGCGCGGCGAATACTGCTGGACCTCGGCGGCGGCCAGCACGGGACGCAGGCGCGCCGCCCCCTCGGCGGCGGTGCCGTGATCGGCATGGACCTGACCGATGAGGACCGCCACACGGGCCGCACTCTCGCCGTCGCCCGCCGACCGGTACGCCTGTGCCGCGGCTTCGAGCTCGACGAGCGCGCGGTCGTACTGGGCCAGCGCCGTGTGCGCCGCGCCGAGCCATTCGCGCGCCTGCGCGGCCGCCAGCGCCTGTCCTAGCGCCTCGCGGCGATCCACCAACGCCGCGAAATACCCTTCGGCGGAGGCATGTGCCCCCATGCCGGCGGCGCGCTTGCCCGCGCGTTCGAGATACGTCGCCGCCTTCTCAGGCGCGCCCGCGTGCGAGTAATGATAGGCAAGCTCGTCCACCGGCGACGCGCCCGCCTGCGCTTCGAGGGCCTCGGCCACACGCCGGTGTACCGCCGCGCGCCGCGCCGCACCGAGATCCCGTGCGATGACCTCGCGGATCAGGTCGTTGGCGAAGGCGTAGGCGTCCTCGCCGGCTTCGACGAGCAGCCTCGCCTTACATGCCGCCTCGATGGCGCCCACCAGCTGCTCCTCGTCGCCCCCGCGTCGCAACGCGATTGCGGTGAGCAGCGTGCGCGAGCTGCGCTGCCCGATGATCGCTGCGATGCCGAGCGCTTCCTGGGCGATCTCCGGCAGCGCGGCGACGCGTTGCCGGATGCTCTGGGCGATGTCCCAGGGCACGGTCTCAGCCGCGCCGGCGCGCACCGCCTGGACGCTGCTGACGAGGAAGAACGGTACGCCGCCCGCCCGTGCGCCGATCTCGTCCGCGAGCGCCTGCCCGTCAGCAGACGGCGCGCCGAGCAACGCGTACAGCAACGCGGCGGATGCCTGGGAGTCCAGCGGAGCGAGCGGCAGTTGCGCGATCAGTCCTTCGTGCGCAAGGTCCGCGACGGTGGCCACCAGCGGCGACTGCGTGGGGAGCTCGGTGTCGCGGTAGGCGCCCAGCAGTCGTATCGGCGCATCGGTGGGCGCGTGCAGCAGACTCGCCAGCAAGTCCAGCCCGTCGGGTTCAGCCCACTGCAAGTCATCGAGTACCAGCAGCGTGCCGGCGGGGCCGGCCAGCGTGCCCAGCAAGCGGGAAACGGCGGCGAACATCAGGCGTCGCTCCTGCTCCAACGGCAGCGTCCACCCCGCTGCTGGCGCCGCGACAACCGTCGCCAGCTCCGGCAAGAGGCGCACGATCCACTCACAGCCGGCAAGCTCCGCGCGCAGCTGGGCAGGGCTGCGCCGCGCGAAGTACTGCTCCAGCACGCCGAGCAGGGGCGCGAACGGCTCCTGGCTGCCACGACGCCGGCAGCCGCCCCAGAGCACATTCCAGCCAGCGGCAACGGCGCGGTCCGCCGCCTCCTTTAGGAGCCGCGACTTGCCGATACCTGGCTCGCCCGTGATCAGCAGGGCGGCTGGGCCATCACCGCTGAGATGCTCCACGACGCGCGCCAGCTCATACTCGCGGCCCACCAGGGGCGCCGGCTCTTCGCCCGTTGACCGCGGCGGGTACAGGCCCGGTGGAGACGACGCCGTGCGCTTGCGCGCCGCCGCCTCTAGCAATGCCCGTTCGGCTGCACCGAGCGCCAGGGCATCGGCCAGCAGCGCAATGGTGTCCTTGCGTGGGGAGCGATTCACACCGCGCTCGAGTGCGCTGATGCCTTCGGGGCTGAGGCCGGCGCGCTCCGCCAGGCCTTCCTGGGTGAAGCCGGCCGCCTGGCGGAAGCGCCTGAGCAGGACGCCGAACGCCGGCGCGGAGACTGTGCTCATGGCTGGCGCTCCCGTCTGCGCTGGCACGGCGGCACATCGCCCCCCGTGCGGGTTTTTAGCCATTCTAGCATGTCTGGCCACGTGACACCATGCGCGCTGCGAGCGCACTGCACGATCTCATGCGAGCGATTATGTGGGTAGTTGTACGGATTGTATGTGGCTTGCCCACGTGGCCTCACGCATACTCGACAGTGACCCGGACGATGGATTGGGCACGGTGAGAAAAGAGAGGACGGCGCGAGCTGCAATATTGAGGAGTCTCTGGCGCAACCCTGAAGTGCGACGCGACGCGACACTTCCTCACCTGCTACCGTCTCAGTCGGGGAGGACGTGCTGTCGGAGCGCGCGGTCGCTCGGTGGTCCCCCACAGGAGGACGTCACGATGGCATTTGCGCAGCAGCGCCCGCGCGCGGGCGTGGTCGCGTCGGCACCGGCCGGCGCGCGGCATCCATTTACTGAGACCGACATCGGGCAGACGAGGCTCATGCCCACCTACCGTGTCGATCTGCGCTCCACGCACTCCGCGGACCGGTTCTACGATACTAATCCCATCCACGACTGGAGCGCGCTCTCCTGGAAGCACATCGGGCGCCCCTATCGCGTCGAGCGCTGGTCGGTGGAGAAGCAGCGATGGGAGCGCGAGCACGATCAGGCATTACCGGTGAAGACGAGTTGGCAGATGTTCAACCGGTCATTCCAGCACTTGTTCGACACCGACGCCCTGGCGGCTCGCCGTGCCGCCGCCGGGCGGCTCGCCCGCTCCGCGCTCGGCATCGATCTCCTCGCGGCCTGGGAAGCCGCCGAAGACATGCTGTTGACGACGATATGGAACAAAGTCCAGCGGGTAGACGACATGATCTGGGACCCGCGGGGCAAACGCGCGCTCTTCGAGGGGCTGGATGTCAAACGGCCGGAGATCCTCTTCCTGGGTGCGGCGGATGGCTACGAGGCGATGCAATTGCTGGCTATGTATCCAGGAGGGCACGCCGTCCTGGTAGACTACGACGATTACTGCCAGACCCACCGCTTTGGCCAGTTCCCTGAGGCGTATCCATTTCTGGGGACCGATCCAGCCACCGGCGCACCGCGCGTCTGGTATCGCGACCAGATGAATATCGACTTCGAGGTGAGCGACATTCGCGACCTCAAGTACGGCAAAACGTTCGACATCGTGCTGAGCGTCGGCCTGCTAGAGCACTTCCCCGACGCCTACAAGCCGCTGGCGCTGGACATGCACCGGCGCTTTCTCAAGCCCGGCGGCTACGCGATTCTCACGACGCCACGCGTGCAGGCCAAGACCAAGCTGTTCTACACGCTCTTCGCCGACATCATGAACTTTGCCTATCGCGAGCTGATGGATGTGAAGCAGCTGGGCTTGTATGCCTATGAGAACGGCTTCGAGATTCTGCGCCACGGGCGCATCAAGGCGCATAACGGGCTCATCGCGCGGCCGCGTTAGAAGCGGCGGACAGGAGCAAGCAGCTATGTCTACCCACGCGTCACCTCCAGGTCGCAGTGCCGTCGCCGCGCCCGACGAGTGCCTCCCACTCGCGGCGCCTGTGGGTGCGACCGCCCGCTGGATGCGCCGGTTCGTCGCCGTCCTGCTCATCGCCTGTGGCGTCGTGAGCTTCGCCTACGCGGGGCTCTCGGTCTACATCGCCACCAGGCTCGCCTACGAGACGCCGAAGCCAATTATCGGGACGCCGGCCGCAGAGGGCCTGGACTACCATGACATCACGTTCCCCAGCCGCGCGGACCATCTGCGAATCAGCGGCTGGTTCATTCCGGGGCACCTGCCCAGCGGCCGCCTGACGGCAAACCGGACCATCATCATGGTGCACGGCAGCCGGCAAAACCGGACGGACCCTGCGGCCGGTCTGTTGGCCTTGAGCGCCGAGTTTGCGCGCCACGGCTTCGCTGTGTTGGCCTTCGACATGCGCGGCATGGGCGTATCACCTCCCGCCCCCTTCTCACTGGGCTACTTCGAGCAGCGTGACGTGCTCGGCGCGGTAGACTTTCTGCGCAGCGGCCCGCTGCCCTATCCGGAGCTGGGGCGACCGCGCGCCATTGGTGGCTGGGGCATCTCGATGGGAGCGGCGACGCTGCTGCTGGCGGCGGCGCGTGAGCCGGCCATCCAGGCCGTCGTCTCCGATAGCGCCTATGCCGCGATCTCGCCGATTCTGGAGCGTGAAGTCCCCAAGAGCGCCAGCCTCCCGCCCCTGTTCACGCCCGGCGCGCTGCTGGCCGCACGTGCCCTCTATGGCATGGACTACTACGCCGTGCGCCCGGTGGACGTGGTCGCCAGTATCGCCCCACGCCCCATCTTCTTCCTGCACGGCGATGGCGACGACTACATGCCGCCGCCGAACATGGGCCTGCTCGTGGACGCGGCTCGCAGCGCGCCGAACGCACAGGTGCAGTCGTGGCTCTGCCCCGGCGTCAAGCATCATGCGCAGTGCTTCCACGTCGAAGGGACCGCATACGTCACCCGTCTGGTGACCTTCTTTACCGCCGCGCTCGGCCCAGATGCCGGTGGAGCGTGAGCTCAGCCGTGCCATACCGAAAGTGAGGGACCTCGCATGCAGACGGCTCCTTTCAAGGCTACTCGGGCACTACGCGGCGATGTGCGACGCGGGCTGCTCGTTGGGCTCACGCCGCTCGTACGGCTCGTCATCATCGCAGGCGTGGCGCTGCTCCTGACCGCGCTGGCTCGGGCGCTGACCGCCAGCTTGGGTTTCTTCACGCAGCAGGAGGTCAGTGTACTCGTGCTGGGGGCGGGTCTGCTGCTCGCCGCCGTGATGTTTGGCGCCGGGTGCGTGGGTGCGCTGCGGCAGGTGGGCGGGTGGCAGCGGGCGGGTGACGCGTCGCCGGCGGCAGTGGCGCTCTGGTCACTCGGCGCAACCGCGTTGCTCGTGCTGCTGCCGGTCCTGTTGGCGTGGCTGCTGCCGCAACACCCGGCGCCGTAGCGCTCGGGGGATGCGCGCCGCAGGAGAGTCCCGCTTGACGCCCCGCACGCTTCGTGCTGCTCATGCGTTGTAACAGATGGAGATGCGAGCAATCCGTCCGATTGATGGCGTTGCTAGCTTGTCTCTCCGCCATGTACTATGCACTCAAGGCAGGGTGCGGCATGATCGCCGCCGCGCCCGCCACGTTCAGTCCGCCGTCGGAGCCACCCGCCCCAACACCAGCGTCGGTGTACAAGTCATTGCTGCGGGCGCAGTGGGAGAGAATACGAGGAACCAAAGCGTATCACTTCTGAGACTCCCCCGGATACATCCGGGAGGTTCTGATCGGCTCCCCCTCACTTGCTTTCGCCTTCGGGATCAACGCTTCACAGTTGAGAGAGGCCAGGTGTCCGGCTTCCCCAGGGCCATCTCAGGTGGCTCGTCCACCGGCAGAACACGAAGTTCCGGTGGCACCCTGCCTGTGACCAGCAGGGCCAGCCCTTCGGCTGTGAGGAGGTGTTTGTGTGGGGACCTCGTTACCGAAGTCTCCGACGAGTTGTACGTCTCGCCTGCGGTGCTGCACCGCGACATAGGTACGGTCATGCTTGTACCCGTGGGACCGCTTTACCACGGAACGCCCAAACAGGATGGAGTTGTCAAGGTGCTACCGATCTATTCTCACGCAGGGGGCAGAAATCGGCAAGCGGAGCGGGCCAGTCATCCCCTGACTGAAGATCGGGGGCATTCTGGCTCATCTCTGTAATCCTTGCACGTGGCGAGTCATCGCCTCGAAAGGAGTTCGCATTCGTGACGATCAACTACCGGCACTCCCCCGGCGCGCAACCTTCGCCGCCCGCCGCCCGGAGCACGGGCACGCTGCAAGAGCGCCTGGCGCCCCGACTCGACGATCTGCCCCCAAAGGTGCCCTATAGTGCTACCGTCTCGCGCGACGACACCGAGCGCCGTTGGCGCATCTTGAAAAATCATCTCGAGTGGATGGAGGTCCTGGCGGACTGGCACACCCTGGATAAAGCAGAAGCCTTTCAGGGCAACATCGAGAACTTCATCGGCACGCTGAAGATGCCGGTAGGGTTGGCCGGGCCGCTGCGCGTCAACGGACTGTTCGCCCACGGCGACTATTATGTGCCGCTAGCGACCACCGAAGCCGCGCTGGTCGCCTCCTACAGCCGTGGCGCGCAGGTGATCTCGGAGGCTGGCGGCTGCAGCGCACTGCTGCTCGAAGAGGGCGTCAGCCGCGCGCCGGCCTTCGCGTTTCAGACATTGGCTGAGTGTGGCGCGTTCGTGGGCTGGGCCTCGTCGCAGCTGGACGAGTTCCACCAGGTGGCCGAGCGTACGACGCGCTACGGACGGCTTGCGGACATGAGCATCTCCGTCGAGGGCAATCACGTCTACCTGCGCTTCGAGTATCTGACCGGCGACGCCGCCGGGCAGAACATGGTGACCATCGCGACGGAAGCGATCTGCGCCTATATCGATGCGCACAGCCCGGTGCGGCCACGCTACTACTTCGTGGAAGGCAATTTCTCCGGTGACAAGAAAGCTAGCGCGCAGTCGTTCCTCAGCGTGCGCGGCAAGAAGGTGTCGGCGGAGGTCGTCATCCCGAGTGGCATGGTGGAGCAGCGGCTGCACACCACGCCGCAGCGCATGGCCGAGTACTTCCAGATGGGTGCGCTCGGCGGCGTCCTGAGCGGGACCCTCGGCGTGCAGGGCCACTTCGCCAACGGGCTGGCCGCGCTCTACATTGCCTGCGGGCAGGATGCCGCCTGTGTGGCGGAGTCTGCGGTCGGCGTGACGCGCTTCGAGGTGACGCCGGAGGGCAACCTCTACGGCACCGTGACGATGCCGAACGTCATCGTCGGCACCGTAGGCGGCGGCACGCGCTTGCCGAGCCAGCGCGCCTGTCTGGAGCTGCTCGGGTTGTTCGGCCCCGGGAATGCTCAGGCGCTCGCCGAGCTGATTGCCGGGCTGTGCCTGGCCGGCGAGCTTTCGCTGACGGCGGCGCTCTGCTCCGGCGATTTCGCGCGCGCGCATCAAACTCTGGCGCGCGCCACACCAGGCCCAATCGCAACGGGACAAGCACGCCATGGCTAAACCGCGGGTCGGCGAGGCACCAACGGAACGGGCACAGACGCCCGTTCCAGGACGTGTGCGCAGGTGGTGGGTCTACCAGCGCGAGCGATTTCCGCTGACGACCCATGTGCCGCTGATCGCCGCCTTCAGCTTTTGCACGCTGAGCTATTCGAGCCTGGCGCGCGGAGTGGTGCGGCTGCCAGACCCGCGCGCCGTCTTCGTCGCCTTTGCCACCGCGTTCATCTTTTTCCTGCAACTGCGTATCGCGGACGAATTCAAAGACTTCGACGACGACGCGCGCTATCGCCCGTACCGGCCGGTGCCGCGCGGCCTGATCACGCTGCGCGAGCTGGGCATCGTGGCGCTCGTGGGCGGCGCCGCTCAGCTGCTGCTGGCGCTGTGGCTCGCGCCGGCGCTCGTGCCCTTTTTGCTGCTCGTGTGGGGCTATCTCGGCCTCATGAGCCGGGAGTTTTTCGTTTCTCACTGGCTCAAGGCGCATCCCTTCACCTACATGTGGTCGCACATGCTGATTCTGCCGCTGATAGACCTGTATGGCACGGCCTGCGACTGGCGCGTTGCTGGCGTGGCGCCGCCGGTGGGGCTGATCTTCTTGCTGGTCGTCAGCTTTTGCAATGGCTTCGTCGTCGAGGTCGGGCGCAAGATTCGCGCACCGGAGGACGAGGAGCCGGGCGTCGAAACCTATAGCGCGGTGTGGGGGCGGCGCCGTGCGGTCGCGTTCTGGTACGGCGCGCTGCTCGTCACGGCGGCGGGCGCGCTGCTGGCAGCGGCGCAGATTCGCTTCGCCGTGCCGCTGGCGGTTGTGCTCGTAGCGCTGCTGATTGCAGCAGGCGTCGCCGCGCAGCGTTTCCTGCGGCGGACCGTCTCGCCCCGCGCCAAGCTGATCGAGACGATCTCTGGCGGCTGGACGCTGGTGATGTATCTGGGCCTAGGCGCCGTCCCGCTGGCGGCGCGGCTGCACTGACATGCGGCGAGAGGAGACCCGGCGTGGGCTATGTGCTCCGGCCTGAGCAGGCAGCAGATCGTGGGCAGCTCGGCGGCAAGGCCGCGGCGCTTGCGGCTCTCCGTCGCGCGCGGCTGCCCATTCCCGCCTGGCTCGCCATCTCACCCGCGGCCTTCGCAGCAAGCCTGGGCGCCGAAGGTCAGGCGGCGCTTGCGTCCGCCTGCCTGGACGGCGACTCCGCCCGGGTCGACACGGCGCTGGCTGGTCTCGCGCCGTCCGCCGCGCTGTGCCGCGAGCTGGCGCCGGCTCTGGCCGAGCTCGTCACGCCGGGCAGCCGGCTGGCGGTGCGCTCCTCGGCGGTGGACGAGGACGGCGCGGAGCACTCGTTCGCCGGCCAGCTCGACTCGCTGCTCTTCGTAGCGCCAGCGTGTGTGCCGTCCGCCGTCGCCCAGGTCTGGCGCTCGGCCTTTAGCGCGCGTATGCTGGCCTACCAGCGCGAGCACGGGCTGCCGCTTGTGCCGTCTCCGCCTGCCGTGCTGATTCAACGCATGGTCGATGCCGCCGTCTCCGGCGTCGCGTTCAGCGCCGATCCGGTCAGCGGTCGCCGCGGGGTCGCCGTCGTCAGCGCCGTGTATGGCCTCGGCACGGCGCTGGTCTCAGGAGATGCGGATGCCGATACCTGGCTCGTTGGCCGCGATGGCAGCATCCAGAGCCGCGCCATCGCCACCAAGCGCAGCGCGCACCGCTACCGCGCCCCGGACGTGAGCGATGCGGGCGGGGCCACGGACGGTCTCGTCACCGCCGCCCCCGTGGCGGATGAGCTGATCGCGCTGCCCGCGCTTGCCGACGAGCAGATCGGCGCTGTGGCTGCCCTGGCCCGCGCCTGCGAGCGCCACTTCGGCCGGCCGCAAGATATCGAGTGGGCCATCGCGGAGGGCAAGCTCTACCTGCTCCAGTCGCGCCCGATCACGTCGCTCGCTGGCGTAGCGGATCCCGACGGCGCCTACACGCTCTGGGACAACAGCAACATCGCTGAAAGCTATGCTGGGGTCACCACGCCACTCACCTTCTCCTTCGCGCGGCGCGTCTACGAGCAGGTGTACCGTCAGCTGTGCCGCCTACTCGGCGTGAGCGAGCAGGTCATCGCGGCCCACGATGAGACGTATCGCCGCATGCTGGGCCTGATCCGCGGGCGCGTCTACTACAACCT
>Ga0209647_1001188_pt1 | contig 22717 bp, 18 predicted proteins | sample GraSoi_2013_60cm_FD_185827 | JGI IMG/M metagenome (GOLD analysis project Ga0209647, IMG submission 185827) | Grasslands soil microbial communities from the Angelo Coastal Reserve, California, USA - Sample 9_17_2013_60cm (SPAdes) (version 2) | ecosystem: Environmental > Terrestrial > Soil >... | reverse complement strand
AATTCCCGCTAAGCTATTCAAATAAAAGTACTTAGCTGTATCCTCTACATGAATAAGGACTTACGGGATCCGTTCGCTTTGTTCAGGATGCGGATTTCCAATGCGTTCACGCCACTAATCGCCTCAAATTCCAAGATCCTTCCCCTTCGACTTCGCTCAAGGTCAGGATTTTGGCAGCGGGCTTCCGCTCCGCTCACGCCCGCTAAACGCCTCAGATTATCAAAGAGCACCTGCCAAAATGGCTGGGCAGCTTCGGGGTCCGTCTTGGTCGACGGACACACACCTCGGCCCTGACACACCAGGTCGATCCCATTGTCGCCGACGGGTGGATAGGTGTCTGCGACGGTGATCACAGACGTTTGTGATGAAAAAGGGTAGAAGTCAGATTACGGAGGTGGAGGAAACCTACTCCTGGTCTGAGGTGAGAAAATGCCGCGTCACCCTCCTGCCGGACGTCACGAATCCACTTTTCCAAACATTCAACGGTTAGCCGGACGCTGGGTCCGAACTGCCCATGAGACGGGCTTGACTCGAGCACAGCGAGCGTCTAGGTTAGTGAAAGATGCGTGTGGCCAAACAATTGTTTCTGACGGTGCTCGCGGTCGCTCTCGCGACCTATGCATTCGACTGCGAGGCCATGACCAGCCCAGAACAGGCGATGCAGTGCTGCAAGTCAATGCACTGCTCTGCGCACCATCGCCATGGCGTGGGCCAGCAGGAGATGGATTGCTGCAAGACCATGCCATCGATGCACGCTCCTTTTGTGCAGCCCTCGTCTTTGCAAGGCCTGTCCTACTCCCCGATTGTGTTCGCGGTGATACCAGCCTCGGGCGAATCTCGTGGCTTGGATTCCTCTTCTTCTTGCCGTGTCGGCGCGCGTTGCCACGCCCCGCCGATCTTCGACGTACCGGCCCCTCTGCCTCTTCGCATCTAGCCTGACCTCCAGTCGTTTTCCGGCTTCATGGATTGGTGTGCCAGGAATCGTCATCGTTGTCTTTTGCTGGAGGCAAAAACTCGTGAAATTTTGGAAGGTTAGTGGGCGCAGACGCGTCCTAGGGCTGGCGCTCGCCGTGTTGTTTTGTGCTTCAAAAACCAGAGGGCAAGGGCCAGCTCCGGAAACTGCGCGCCCGTTGTTTCCGGGCGGCGAACTGATCTCTTACCCACAAACGCCCGGTCCAATGAAGGATCAGGGCAAGCATGCTGCTGCTTCTCCCAGCCCGTTGCTGGAATTGGTGCAGGAGGTGGAACGGAGCAATCCTGAAATTGCCGCCTCTCTTCATGCGTGGAAGGCCGCCACCAGCGTTCCCAAGCAGGCCTCGGCACTACCGGATACCGAGATCACTGTCCAGCAGTTCAGCGTCGGGAGTCCACGGCCTTTCGCAGGGTTTTCCAACAGCGACTTTGCTTACGTGGGGATTGGAGCATCGCAGGATCTTCCATATCCGGGTAAGCGCCGTCTCCGAGCCGAGGTTGCCGAGCACGAAGCTGACTCGATCCGGGCGCAATCTGATGGGGTGCGGCGTCAGGCAATCGAGACACTGAAGCTGGTCTATTTTCAACTCGCTTACCTTCAGCAGACTCTGCCAGTGCTGGAGCACAATGACGAGCTACTCAGCCAGATTCAGCAAGCAGTCGAATCACGCTACCGGGTCGGCCAGGGAAATCAACAAGACGTACTCAAAGCGCAGCTGCAGCACACGAAGATTCTGCGGGAAATTGCCATGCATCATCAGGAGGAGGAGCAGCTTCAAGCGCAGCTGAAGCAAGTTCTGAGCCGTGCGCAAGGTTCGCCGGATATTGTTACCGAGCCCCTCTCCCCGACTCCCCTGAGTTACAGCGATGTGGATCTGTTGAACCGCGTGCGAGACCAGAATCCGGACGTGCGCTCGCGTGCCGAAATGGTACGTCGGCAGGAATCACAGGTTGAGCTGTCGCACAAAGAGTTCAGACCGGACTTCAACGTGAGCTACAACTACGAACATACGGCTGACAAATTCCGTGACTACTACATGGCCAGTTTTGGCATACGGCTGCCAAACCGTGGCCGTCAATCGGCGGCGCTAGCCGAGGCCAGTCAAAATCAGGAGCGGGCAAAGCAGGAACTTCAGGCAGAAGTGCAGCGGGTGCTGTCGGAAGTCGAGCAGCAGTACGTTCTGGTGCGTAGATCAGAGGACCAGCTCAAAATCTATACAGAAGGCTTGATCCCTCAATCGGAAGCCACATTTCAAGCCGGAATGGCCGCCTACAAATCGAACCGGCAGGACTTCGCAAGTCTGCTCTCTTCTTCTCAGGACGTATTGAACTCGAATCTGGAATATCAGCGTGAGTTGGTCGAGCACGAGTCTGCACTAGCGAGATTGGAACGGCTCACGGGGGTGAGTTTGCCATGAAGAATCTAACCGATATTCGGTACCGCCCTGCTTTTCTTGTCATGCTGTTTACGACGGTAGCCCTTTCAATTGGGGTAGCGACGCTGTGGTGGCGACTGCACGCGTCGCGATCTGCCCAAACAGAGCCATCGACAGCTCAGACGAGTGAGGCCACTCCGTCTTCAATGCAGAGCATGTCAGCCGGGCAATCAGCGACTCCATCACAGCCTGAGACGGCCCTTGCTCCCATACAGCTCTCTCCCCAACGGATGCAGAGCATTGGCGTGCAGATCGGTGAAGTCAAGTACCAGCCTGTAAATGACGAGATCCGCTTCTATGGAAATGTTAAGGCAGATGAGCGCCGCCTGGCTTACGTGCAGACGCACTTTTCCGGTTGGATACGGAAACTGTATGCCGACGCAACGGGCGACTTCGTGCGCAAAGGTCAACCCCTATTCACAATCTATAGTCCAGATCTGGTTGCTACCGAGCAGGAATATCTGATCGCAAAAAAGAACCAGGCCGACTTGCAGCGGAGTTCCGTCACCGGCGTCGCATCGGGAGCCGCGTCGCTGCTAAGTGCCGCCAAGGATCGACTGGTGCAATGGGAAATATCGTCAAGCGAAATTGCCAAGTTGGACACGGAGGGGAAGGTAATTACCGACTTAACCATCAACTCTCCGGTGTCAGGCTACATCACTGAGAAAAACGCCTTGCCGAACATGTATGTGCAACCCGAAATGCATTTGTACACAGTTTCCGATCTTTCGGGCGTTTGGGTACTCGCGCAGGTTTTCCAAAACGATGCAGGCAAAATCAGGCCCGGTGACCGCGCAGAAGTTACCGTGGATGCATATCCCGGAAGAGTATTCGCGGGGCGAGTCGATTACCTGCTCCCGCAGGTAGATATCACTACGCGCACCCTGCCGGTTCGGTTGGTAATCCCGAACCCAGGACTGAAGTTGAGGCCGGGCATGTATGTGAACGTACGGCTGAGACTTCCGCTGGGCAAGCAGTTGATAGTTCCGAGCTCTGCCGTCTTTCATTCCGGGACCCGAAACCTGGTGTTCACGTATCGCGGTGATGGAAATATTGAGCCGCGGGAAGTTGAGCTCGGCTCGCGTGTGGGCGACCAGCAGATCATCGCGAAAGGAGTTCGAGAAGGCGAGCAGATCGTTGTCTCGGCGAACTTCCTGATCGACTCCGAAGCGCAGTTACAGGCAGCAGCCGGGGCGTTCACGCCGCCACCGCCGGGAGCGGGCGCAGCGGCCGCCATGAACGCACCCGCAGAAAAGCAAGCCACGGTCGAACTAACGACTGAGCCTTCGCCGCCACACAAGGGCAGCAATACGGTTCGCGTCAAGCTCACTTCCAGCGACGGCAAGCCCATTACCGGCGCGCAAGTGACCGTCACGTTCTTTATGCCAGCGATGCAAGAGATGGGAATGGCTGCCATGAAAACGGTGGTCCGCGCGAGTGACAAGGGCGGCGGCTTGTATGAAGGCGACGGCGATCTGGGATCCGGCGGTACGTGGCAAGTAACGGTCACGGCTACTCAAAACGGACAAGTAATCGTGAGCAAGCACCTCACACTCAATGCCACGGGAGGAATGTAAGTGATCAACCGAGTCATTGAGTGGTGTGCTCGCAACCGATTTCTCGTCTTCACGGGCGTGTTGCTGTTGGTGATGGCGGGTATCTGGGCTATGGGCCACATCCCACTGGACGCGCTGCCGGACATTTCCGATGTGCAGGTAATCATCCATACCAATTGGGAAGGCGAGCCGCCCAACATCATCGAGGATCAGGTTACCTATCCAATCGTGACTGCCTTGCTGGCCGCGCCGCACGTTAAGGCAGTCCGCGCGCAGACCATGTTCAACGATTCCTATGTCTTCGTTGTTTTTGAAGATGGCACGGACATGTATTGGGCCCGTTCGCGTGTGGTGGAGTACTTGCAAACCATTGCGGGGCGGCTTCCGCAAGCGGTCCATCCGGCCATTGGTCCTGATGCTACGGGTGCCGGTTGGGTCTACGAGTATGCGCTGGTCGATCACAGCGGCAGATATAGCCTCGCCGACTTGGGAAGTCTTCAAGACTGGCATCTTCGCTACCAGCTCGAAACGGTGCCTGGCGTGGCGGAAGTGGCCACGATTGGCGGCTTTGTGCGCCAGTATCAGGTGCAGCTTGATCCGAACAAACTGCTCGCTTATGGCATCCCGCTCTCGACCGTTATTGACCGAGTGAAATCCAGCACCAATGAAGTAGGCGGGCGTGTGCTGGAGTTGAGTGGCACGCGGTACATGATCCGAGGCCTCGGATATCTTCACTCGCTATCGGACCTCGAGAATGTACCTGTAATGGCGAAGAACGGTACGGCCGTCTTAATCAAAGATCTGGGGAGAGTTTCCTTTGGCCCGGATATTCGGGAAGGCGTGGCCGATTGGCAGGGGCAAGGAGAGACAGTGGGCGGCATCGTCGTCATGCGCTATGGGTTGAATGCCCTGAACGTGATCGACGGCGTGAAAAAGAAGCTTGCCGAGATCAAGTCTTCTTTGCCACCAGGAGTGGAGGCGGTGGCGGGATACGACCGCGCGGGGCTGATTCAGGATTCGATCAAGACACTGCAACGCGACCTGTTAGAAGAGGCGGTCATCGTCAGCGTCGTCATCATCGTTTTCCTGTTTCACTTCCGTTCTGCTCTGATCCCAATCCTAACGCTTCCCATCGCGGTCGTTGCTTCATTCCTGCCGATGTACTACCTGGGAGTGAGTTCCAACATTATGTCCTTGGGCGGCCTCGCGTTGGCAATTGGAGTCCTGGTGGATGCCGCGATTGTCATGGTCGAGAACGGCTATCGCCATCTTTCCGAGCGGCCCAACCCGCCGTCGTCCGGAGAAAGCAGTTCCGCCATCGCGGAACACGAGCGTCGAAAGATTTTGATTGATGGCGCGAAGCAGGTCGGGCCGGCACTGTTCTTCTCTCTCATCATTATTGTGGTCTCATTCCTCCCCGTTTTCCTTTTGGAAGCCCAGGAAGGGCGCATGTTCCGGCCGCTCGCCTGGACAAAGACGCTCGCCGTTGGTTTTTCGTCTCTCCTGGCAATCACATTGGTGCCGGTCCTGATGGTTATCTTTATCAAAGGGAAACTGCGCCCTGAATCGCAAAACCCAGTTTCTCGATTGACGCAGGCCTTGTACCTTCCTGTTCTCCGCCTTTGCCTGAAGTATCGAAAGACAACCTTGCTGCTGAACCTGCTTTTCCTGGCGGTCACATCCCCTCTGGCCTGGAGGCTCGGCAGCCAGTTCATGCCCCCACTCTACGAGGGCTCCTCGTTGTACATGCCAACAGCGCTGCCCGGTATTTCCATCACGCAGGCTTCGCTACTGCTGCAGGAGCAGGATCGCGTGCTGCGATCTTTTCCCGAGGTGGATACCGTATTCGGAGTCGTCGGACGCTCGGACAGCGCCACCGACAACGCTCCCCTGGATATGTATGACACCACAGTGATGCTCAAACCGCGCGAACAATGGCCGGCGGGCATGACGTATGAAAAGCTGATCCGCGAAATGGACGAAAAGCTGCAATTCCCCGGACTGACGAACACCTGGACAATGCCGGTCGAGAATCGCCTCGACATGGCGCTCACCGGAATCAAGACGCCGGTCGGAATGAAAATCCAGGGACCCAGCCTTGAGGGTATCCAGCGACTCGGGGCACAGATTCAGCAGATCCTTTCTCAGACATCGCAGGTGCGCTCCGCCTTTGCTGAGCACGTTTCACAGGGCTTCTACGTCAACATTGATACGAACCGACTGGAAGCGGCCAAGTACGGCCTGACAATTGCCGATGTCCAACAAGCGGTTGCATCGGGCATCGGAGGAATGAACATCGGAGAGAACATCGAAGGCCGTGAGCGTTACCCGATGAACGTCCGATACGAGCGCGATTTTCGCGACAACCTAGAAGACTTCGGCCGTGTGCTGATCGCGACTCCGACGGGCGCACAAATCCCGATCGGGCAGGTTGCAAAGATTTCGTTTTCGAATGGCCCCGCCATGATCCGCGACGAAGATGGCCAGCTTACGGGCTACGTCTACATCGACCTGAACACCAAAGACTATGGCGGCTTCGTGAAAGAGGCTTCCAATCTGCTACGGCAGAAACTCACGCTGCCAGCGGGCTATACCTACTCCTGGTCGGGCGAGTACGAGTTTGAGGTTCGCGCCAAGGAGCGGCTGAAGATCATTCTGCCGGTAGTGTTCTTCGTGATCTTCGTGTTGTTGTACATGATCTTTCATTCCGCCACGGAGGCTATGGTGCTGATTTTTCCCACGTTCTACGCGATGACCGGAGGTCTGATCCTGCAGTGGCTGCTCGGCTACAACTTCAGCGTGGCAGTCTGGGTGGGTTACATCGCGCTATTTGGAATTGCCGTTGAGACGGGCGTGGTCATGGTTGTCTACCTTCACGAAGCTCTTGACCACAAGTTGGCTTCGGGTGTTCCGCTTACCAATGCGGACATTGAAGCGGCGGCGATTGAGGGAGCGGTGCAGCGCCTTCGGCCCAAGCTGATGACGGTCACGGCTGTGCTGGCTAGCCTCATCCCAATTCTGTTTGAGAGCGGAATTGGCTCTGACGTGATGAAACCAATTGCCGCTCCGATTGTGGGCGGAATGATTACCTCAACCATTCACGTGCTGATTCTGGTGCCAGTTTTTTTTGTGCTCATGAAAGAACGAGCGCTGCGGCGAGGAACTCTGGACGGGCATTGAAGGTATACCGACCACGAGGAACGCCGAGTGTCATGGGCTCGCTGGGTACTGAGTGCGCGAGCGATTCGGTGCTGACTTTTCATCGTCTACTCTTCCACCGGCTGCGCGTTCAGTTCCTGAACGGGTTCGCCTCCGGCCAGGCCTTGGGCGACGATGAGGCGCCGGGCTTCGATGCGCAGTTCGGGTAGGGCGCGGCCGAACCAGATTGCGCCGAGGATGCACGCTATTCCTCCGACGGCAACCGTCATTGGTGCGCCGATACGATTTGCCAAGGCTCCGCCAAAGAAGGCTCCAAAGGGAGCCATGCCCATGAACATCATCGAGTACAGGGACATGACGCGGCCGCGCAGATGGTCGGGGACTATGGTCTGGATCAGCGTGTTCGAGCAGGCCATCTGCAACATCATCGAGTAACCGCAGGGCAGCAGGAGCGCGGCTGACAACCAGAATGACGTCGAGAAGGAAAAAAGAAACAGGCTGATCCCCAGAGTTGCGCAGGTGATGGTCACCCAACGGCCGAGACCTTTGATTCCGGTCTTGGCAGCCAGGGTCAGGGCTCCAAACAGAGCGCCTACTCCGGTCGCGCCCATGAGGATGCCGAGGCCGCGCGCGCCGCCGTGCAGGATTTTGTCGGCGAAAACCGGCATCAGCACGGTGTAGGGCATTCCGACCAGGCTGACCAAGCCAATTAATAAGAGCAGCGAGCGTATGATCTTTGTCCGGTTGACCCAGCGGAATCCTTCGATAATGTCTTCGATCGGGGAATGGCTAGTGCTGCGCGGAGCGGAGCGCACCTTCATGAGCAGCAAGCCTGTGATCACGGCAACGTAGCTGATGGCATTCGCGGCAAAGCACCAGCCTTCGCCAATTTTCGACACCAGAATTCCGGCTACGGCGGGACCAAGAACGCGCGCGCCATTGAACATCGACGAATTCAGCGCGATGGCGTTCATCAGGTCTTGTTTGCCGACCATGTCGATGAGGAAGGACTGACGGCCGGGAATGTCGAAGGCGTTCACCACTCCGAGTAGGCCCGCCAGCACGAAGATGTGCCAGACATGGATGTGTCCGCTCAGTGTTAGCCATGCCAGAATCCCTGCGAGGATCATGGAGGTGGTCTGGGTGGCGATCACGAGGCGCTGGCGATTGACACGGTCGGCGGTGATTCCTCCGAGCGGAGCGAAGAGAAAGACGGGAATCTGGCTGGCAAAGCCGACGGTTCCCAGCAGCAGCGCGGATCCCGTTAGACGGTAGACGAGCCACGCCTGGGCTACGCTCTGCATCCAGGTGCCGGTCAGGGAGATGAGTTGTCCGCTGAAGAAGAGCTGAAAATTGCGGTGGCGAAGGGCGCGCAGGGTTGTCGCCCATTTCGACGGAGACGCAGTTTTCGCTCCCTTTTTCTTATCCGTAGTGGAATTTGGCGTTCGAGTCACCCTTTTAGAACTTTTTCACATCTTTGGGATGACGGCAAGGGAGGGCGGCCAATGGCAGAGGTGCGGAGGAAGCTGAAAGGGTCGTTTCGGCGTTTATCGGTACGCTACCTGACAATGTCTGTTCACGGCCTGTTCACGGTCGGTTCCCGTCCTATGAAGATTTCCACAGCTCAGCCAGCCGCGGACAATTTGGAACTTCCCCGCCGGTCCGATCCGCGATAGAGTTAGGGGTGCAGTGATCTGAGATCTGGATCGGGCAAGAATGGACGTATGAGTGATGAGCGCAGATCCTAATCGTCTTGAACATTATATTGAACGCCGAGGCGCGCAGCGTTTCGAAGTGAATCTGCCATTGGCGGTTGATTTCGAGGGACGGACTGTGCCCGGATTTACTCAGGACTTGAGCGGCCGCGGAATTTTCTTTTATGCCGAGGCGGCGCTCCCGGCAGGGGCAGTTGTGGAATTGACGTTTACGATGCCCTCCGAAATCACTTTGGCGGAAAACATGCCTGTTCGGTGTCGTGGACGGGTATTGCGAGCCTCCTCTTCCCAGGCTGGCCATTCCCACCTGGGCGAGCGAAACGGGATTGCTGTGCAGCTTGATTCCTACCAGTACCTACCCTCGAATGAGCCGACGGCTCAATTCGTGCGCGTTTCGTCCTCGAGTGCCGGCGGAGCGACTTCCGGCCACCTGCCGCGCTAGGCCTGACTTTCGGCGCTGTCGTCTTTTCAAGCGCTGCCCTTTGCCTTACAATTGGGTAAACCAGCAGTCCGGCGGTTCCTTCACCCAAATTGAGATCCGCCGGCGACCTGCCGCTTCGTCTGAGGTCCCCCTTCGATTACGAAGGTCATTTGGCCTCGACGTTGGAAGTTCGTAGCATGGCAATGAACGCAGAGAATCGAGTTATGCCCGGGATCGCTGTCGCCCTCCTGACCGAGGACCGCGAACAATCCGTAGTACTGAACAGCCGGGTGGAGAGCACCAATCTGGCCCGAACGGTGTTGAGCCATGTCGGTTTCCCTCCGGGACCGGGCGATGCCGTGATGCGTCAACTGCAGGACCAGCACGCTGAAGTTGTCCTGGTCAGTATCGATCCGCAAAATCCGCAGCGAGCCATCCGCACCATCGAGCTGATCCACGCCAACATTCCGGGAGTCACGATTTTTGCGGTGGGCGAGATGAATCAGCCCACGAACATTGTTTCCGCGATGCGGGCGGGAGCGCGCGAGTTTCTGGACCACGCCTCCAGCCGCGAGGTCTTGATCGAGGCGTTCACCCGGTTCTCGGCCACATTGAGCCGCGCGCAGCGCAGTGCCAGTAAAGCGCGCGTCATCACTTTTCTAAACGCCAAGGGCGGAGCCGGCGCTACCACGACCGCGGTGAATACCGCCGTCGCGTTGCAGGAGGCTCACGGGCGTGTGGTGCTGGTGGATTTCGCTCCCATCGGACACGCCGCGCTGCAGCTAAATTTGCGGCCTCAGTTCACGATCATCGATGCGCTGCAAAACCTGCATCGCATGGACGGTTCGCTCCTCGACGGCCTGATGACGCCGTATCGCAATGGACTTCATCTGCTGGCCGGCGCTCAGCAACCGCACAACGCGATCCCAACCGCGTCGGAACTGGCGCGTCTCTTCGACCTGCTGGTAAACCAATATCACTTTGTCGTGCTCGATTGCTCCGGCCGGATGGATGCGACGATGCAAATGGTCTGCGACCTATCGAATGCCGTGTTGCTGGTCGCGCAGACCGACGTCGTTTCGCTCTGGAGCGCTGGCCGGATTCACGGGTTTCTGCAGGACGGAGCCGGCCGCGATCGTCTGCGAATCGTGCTCAACCGCTACAAGAAGATTCCCGGCTTTACCGACGAGGATGTGGAGAAAGCCACCAACTGCAAGGTGCTCTGGAAGTTGCCCAACAATTTTCAGGTTGTCGCACCCGCGATTGACAAGGGCAGCCCAGTGGCGGCGCAGGGGAATCACGAGATTGGCCGGTCTTATCAAGGATTGGCTGCGGAACTTGCCGGCGCGACTACGACCGCCGATGGCGCCCTCTCGCTGCTCTACCAGCATGACAAGGGCGACGGCAAGAAGCGTGGCGCCGGCCAGCTGGTTGTCTCGCCGATGCGCGCCGGGCAGTAGATCTACTCGCTGCATTTCCTTTTCAATCTCCGTAATCTTGGTTTTATTCCTGCAATCTGACCTCTCACCGCTGCAATTTCCCGGCTTTGTTAGAATCAGGGTTCGCCATGACATTCGATGTGGTCGGCATTCTGTTCAAGATGATCGCGTTCCTGTTTGCCATCAGCGTGCATGAGTCCGCCCATGCGTGGACGGCTTCACGGTGTGGTGATCCGACGGCTCGTATGTTGGGACGGGTATCGCTGAATCCGATTCGCCACATCGATCCGATTGGAACGATCCTGCTGCCGATCGTCGCTGCCGTAAGCGGATTTACGGTCCTGGGGTGGGCCAAGCCGACGCCTGTCGACCCCCGCAACTTCCGTAATCCCTTGCTTGATGACATCCTGACATCAGTGGCCGGGCCGGTGAGCAATTTCATTGTTGCTACGTGCGCTGTCCTTCTTCTCTGGATCATTTCCCTGACATCGGCGACGGGGCGGTCGATCATCCACGGACTGGGACCCGCAGATTTGGGGATGGCGACTTCGGTTCTTGAGCCAACGGTTCAACTGGCTTTGAGTTTCATCGAGATCAATGTGGTGCTGGCTGTCTTCAATCTGATTCCCGTGCCCCCGTTAGATGGAAGTCACGTGATCCGGCACTTTCTCTCTGATTCCGTCCGTCGCGTCTTTGACAGCATAGGGATTTTCGGTTTACTGGCTCTGGTTTACCTCGGGAAGCCGTTGTTGCGGGCGCTGATCAACCCGTTCCTAGATTTCTACTTTTCCATGGTGGGCAAATTCTGAATGGCAACTCCTTCGACTAAGAAGAAGCGCGTGTTGAGCGGAATGCGCTCGACCGGCAAGCTGCACCTGGGAAACTACGTGGGCGCGCTCGAAAACTGGGTTCGCATGCAGGAGCAGTATGACTGCTTTTTCTTTATCGCCGACTGGCACGCGCTTACCACCGACTACGCGGACACGTCGCGTCTGAAAGAAAACTCCGTCGAGGTGCTGCTGGATTGGCTGGCGGCGGGGCTTGATCCGGCGAAGTGCGTGATGTTCATCCAGTCCCACGTGCCGGCGCACGCGGAATTGCACCTGCTGCTTTCGATGATCACTCCCCTCGGATGGCTGGAGCGCGTCCCGACGTACAAAGAGCAGAAGGAAAACATCAAGGAAAAAGACCTGGGCACGTACGGGTTTCTTGGCTATCCCGTCTTGCAGTCGGCAGATATTTTGATCTATAAAGCGGACGTCGTCCCGGTCGGCGAAGACCAGGTGGCGCACGTTGAGTTGACACGGGAAATTGCGCGGCGGTTCAACGGGTTCTACGCTGGGAAACGCGAATATGTTTTCCCGGAGCCGGCGTCCCTGCTTACGCCCGCACCCAAGCTGCCGGGCACCGACGGGCGGAAGATGTCGAAGTCTTATGGCAACACGGTCATGCTCACCGATCCCGAGCCGGTGGTGCGGCTGAAGCTGAAGACGATGGTCACTGATCCTGCTCGTGTGCGGCGCACCGATCCGGGCAATCCTGACGTTTGCCCGGTGGGCGACCTGCACAAAATATTCAGCTCCAAAGAGACGATGGCGAGAGTATATGAAGGATGCCGGTCGGCGGGAATCGGCTGCATCGAGTGCAAGAGCTGGGCGGCCGACGCCCTGGTAAAGATTCTTACCCCGATGCAGGAGCGGCGAAAAAAATACGAGGACAATCCGCGGCTCGCCTGGGATATTCTGGAGGCTGGCTCGGCTCGCGCTCGCGAGGTTGCAGGCGCCACGATGGACGAAGTACGCAGGTCGATGGGTCTGGACTACAGTCCGGGCTTTATTCCGATTTCTGAGCCGGCGAAGGGTTCTTCGAAGTGACCAAATTGCCTCAACCCGTTTCAGAACATACGCCCGTCGAGGGTTCTCGGCAGGGCACGGTTCGGATGGCACCGGCGGAGAGCAATTTCGCCGCACGGGAAAGCAATTCGGCCGCGCGGGGGAGCAGTTCCGCCGCGACTAAACCCGGCAAAGGCGATGGCAACGATTTCCCGTTCGCCATTGCGCTTGGCGAAATCTATGATGGACCGCTCGACTTACTGCTCGATCTGATCCGCAAGCAGGACATCAACATCTACGACATCCCCATTGCTCGGATCACAGCACAGTACCTCACTTATGTCGAGCGCATCCGCGAACTCGACGTGAACATTGCCTCCGAGTTCATCTACATGGCGGCGGTGCTGATTCACATCAAGTCGAAGATGTTGCTGCCGCGTGATCCGCTTGCCCCCGCCGACGCGTTGGAGGATCCTCGCAACGAACTGGTCAACCGCCTGCTCGAGCACGAAAAGTTCAAATCCGCCGCGCAAATGCTTTTGCAAAAACAGCAGATTGAAGACGCGGTGCTGAGCAACCCGGCAATCAGTGAGTTCATGGACGCCGAGGGCGCAGAGCCCGAACTCGCCGCTGATGTGATTGACCTGGTCAAAACCTTTCAGCAGATACTGGACCGGGCACGTTCGCGGCCGATTCTCGAAGTGGACGAAGAGACTGTAACTGTCGGCCAGATGATCCAGTACCTGCACCGGCGGCTTTCTCTCGAAGATCGTCCTATTCGATTGAAGCAGATGCTCCGCAGTGTGCAGTCACGGCAGGCGCTCGTCTGCATATTTCTGGCATTGCTCGAGCTGGTCCGGTTGCAGGCGATCCAGGTGCGGCAGGACCACGTCTTCGGGGAAGTGCTGGTGCGCAAGCATTCTCACTTCGAAGAAGTGATGACGGAACAAGCCGCGGTGCGGGATGATTGGAAGTAGGAAAGTCGTTAGTCGTGAGTCGGTAGTCGTTAGCAAACGTGCTGGCGCCGGCTACTATCAATCGCGAACGACAACCGACCAACGACCAACGACGATTTATGAGTCTTAGAGCCCAACTCGAAGCCATCATTTATGCGGCGGAAACGCCTATTTCGCTGGACCAGATTTCTTCGCTGGTGAAGGAGTCGCTGCTTGCGGAAGCTCCGGGAATCGATGCCGCGGAAATCAAATCACGCATCCGCGCTACGCTTGAAGAACTGATCGCGGATTACTCGGGCGCGGGCCACGGAATCGAAATCCGCCAAGTCGCGGGCGGATACCGCATGTCCACCAAGCCCGAACAGCACGACGTGGTGCGCGCTTTCGCGAAGAGCCTGAAACCGCCTTTCCGGCTATCGCTTCCGGCGCTCGAAACCCTGGCCGTCATCGCTTACAAGCAGCCGGTGACGGTCCCGGAGATCAGCGAAATCCGTGGCGTCGATGCCGGCGGAGTCATCGCCACCCTGCTCGACCGCAAGCTCATCACAACAGCGGGAAGGAAAGCCGTAATCGGCCGCCCTATTCTCTACAAAACCAGCAAAGAGTTTCTGCTGCGCTTCGGGCTTAGCGACATCCACGAGCTACCGAGCATGGAAGAATTCGAGAAGTTGCTGGCTGAGTCATTCCAGAGCGACTTGCTTCCCAGCGAGGGCACTTTGGTCGAAGCGTCTTCAAGTTCGCCGTCTGCTTCACCGTCAACTCTAGAGGATGAGTCTTCTGAAGGGGAAAGCGCCGAAGCAGAAAGCGCCGAAGAAGCATCCGAAACGCCAGCCAGCACAAAACGAGAGTAGCCATCCATGCCAGCCGAACGTCTGCAAAAAATCATCGCTGCTGCCGGAGTTGCATCCCGCCGCAAGGCCGAAGAACTGATCTCCTCCGGCCGCGTGCTGGTCAACGGGCAGGTCGTCACCGAACTCGGCACCAAAGCTGATCCCGAACAGGACCACATTCGCGTGGACGGCAAACTTCTGCAGGGCCCGGAACGCTACACCTACGTCGTGTTGAATAAGCCCAAGGGATATGTGACCACGGTCAGCGATGAGAAAAAACGCCCTACCGTGATGGACCTGGTGCAGAAGGTGAAGGGGCGCGTGTACCCCGTGGGACGCCTGGATTGGGCGAGCGAAGGGCTTTTACTGATGACCAACGACGGCGGGCTGGCCAATGCGCTGATGAAAGCGGCTTCCAACGTGGCCAAAGTTTATGTGGTTAAAGTCGCCGGCCAGCCCGACGAGGGAAAGCTCGATAAGCTTCGCCGCGGAGTTTCTATCGCCGAAAAAGGCGGGCGCCGCGTGCGTACCGCTCCGGCAAAAATCCGCCTGATCCGCGAAGGCGATAACCCGTGGCTCGAAGTGACCATCATTGAAGGGCGCAACCGCCAGGTTCGAAAAATGTTTGAAGAAGTGGGGCACCACGTGGAGAAAATCCGGCGAGTCCAGTACGGTCCTCTCGCGCTCGACGTGCCGCCGGGAGATTGGCGCAACCTTACTCTGCTGGAAGTTGCGAAGCTGAAAGCGGTTGCGTCGGGAACGAAAGTTGCCAGTCCGCCGAGCCCACACATAACTCTGCGTGCACCGAAAGTTCCAGCGATCAGGCCGCCGCGCATACCGAAGTCGGCGCAGCAGTTGAAACCACGGCGCGCACAGAGGCCCTCGCACTCGGACAAGCCGTCGTTTGTACCGCGCTCACCCAGTCCATCGCGCTCGTTAAGGCCTGGAACGTCAAGATCTGGAACGTCAAGATCTGGAACGTCAAGATCTGGAACGTCAAGATCTGGAACGTCAAGATCTGGAACGTCAAGATCTGGAACGTCAAGATCTGGAACGTCAAGATCTGGGAGTTCAAGACCTGGAACCTCCAAGCCGTCTCGCGGACCGAAGCACAGGCGCGACTAGTTCGCTGGCGGAGAGCCGCGCGTCCTGCGCGGTGGACGGGCGAGGACGCCCGTCGCTCCACTGTAACGAAGCTTAGCGCCTGGGTTCCGTAATCATCGGCAGGCGGGCCGCGCCGTAGAGGCCGGCATCGGTCCCCAACAGCGCGCGAGTGACGATGGTCTTGTGGCCGGGGCCAGGCTTCACGTGTGCGGAAGCTCCACGATGAATGGCCGAAGGATCGGGTGGCGCAGTGGCGGCGTACACCATGGAGCGCAGCCGCATCTCTTCGAAGATCGCGGGGGAAAAGGCTTCCCACGCGCTCGAAACCCCTCCGCCAATCACGTAAATCGGCAGGTTCAAGGAATTTACCATCGACGAAAGCACGATGCCCAAACAACGGCCGACGTAGCGGAAAATGCGGCGAGCATCTTCATCGCCTTGAATGGCGAGATTGTAAATCGATTTCGCGCTGAACTCGGGATCGGAGTGAGCCGCGCTTGCCAGTGCCGAGGCCGCGTTGCTCGCGATCGCTTCGCGGGCCAACCGGACGACGGCCGTCGCGGAAGCATATTGCTCCAGACATCCGTGATTCCCGCACCCGCAAATGTGGCCCTCCGGCTCAACCGTGGAGTGGCCAAACTCTCCGGCCATGCCGTTCGCGCCGCGCCAGATTGTGCCGCCTATCACTAGTCCACCGCCAACACCGGTACCGAGGGTGAGCATCGCCATGTCGGCATAATCCTTGGCCGCGCCCAGCCATTTTTCTCCCAGCGCCGCGACGTTGGCATCGTTTTCGAGGATCACGACGGTCTTCAGGCGCTGCTCAATGGCGGCGCGGGCGGGATAGTCGACCCAGTCGGGGAGATTGGGCGATTCACGCACCAAGCCAGTCTGCATGTCGATGATGCCGGGCACGCCGATGCCGATCCCAAGCAGCGGAGCGGAGTTCTTAAATTTGTCTGACATGCGCTGAATGGCATCGCACATTTCGGCGATGACATGATCGCGTCCCAGGGAAACCCTGGTGCCGAGAGTAATTTTCTCGACAAGTGTGCCATGCTCGTCCACGGCAGCGATGCGCAGGTTCGTGCCGCCGAGGTCCACTCCAATGGAGAATTTATTCATAGAATTTACGCACGATGACCAACGCGGTAGCCGGTTCGAGGGGACCTTTAGCCCTGCCCTTTTTTGTACAGCGCGAGTGTCAATCCGTCAATATTAAATCGTTCTATTAGGGCTATTTTTGACAATTTACGCAATAGTGACTGCTGCGACCGGCGAGCACAACGCGCCGGATCGCGATCCCGCACACCAGGCAAGGCTCGCCCTCACGCCCATAGACTCGATGCTGGAGCTGGAAGAATCCTTCTTCTCCATCCGCGTCCACGTAATCGGAAATCGAAGATCCGCCGAGCGCGATGGCCTCGATCAGCACTTCCCGCACTGCGCGGTGCAGGTTGCCCAACTGCAGCCGCGTGATGGCCGCCGCCCGCCGCCGGGGACGGATGCCAGATCGAAACAGCGATTCATCGGCATAAATGTTGCCGACGCCGCGCAGAAGCTTCTGATTCAGAAGCGCGCTCTTGATTGGAGTCTTGCGCCCGCGAAAAAGCGCGACGAACCGTTCCTCGCTCACCTCCAGCGGTTCCACTCCGCCGGGATCGAAGCCGCCGGGTTGAAAATGAACGCTGAGCTTGCCGAACATCCTAGGATCGATAAACCGCAGTTCGCGCCCCGATACGAGCTTCGCGATCAGGTGTGTGTGCTTTGCGATCTGCGCCGCAGGCTCGGAAACGACCAGGCGCCCGGTCATGCCGAGGTGGACGATCCACTGCGCATTCTTCCGTAGAGGCGCGGCTGACCTCGACTGGACACGAACTTTGCTACGGCGTTTGCCTCTCTTTGTCCGCGATGTGAGCGTCTCTGATGCCGGTGATTCTCCTTCCAGATCGAACACAATGTGCTTTCCGGCGCGGTGCACCCGCAGGATCCGTCTGCCCTCGAGGGTCGCGGCGATAAGACCGGCCGGCGACTTGAGCGGCTGTTTCCTGGAACCAATCCAAACCGATTCGACGATGTCTCCGGCTACACGCGTGTCGAGGCCTCGCGCGATGGTTTCCACCTCGGGGAGTTCGGGCATGCTGTCAGAATAGACGATCAGGATAACAGCGCAAGGTAGCCGGGTGTTTTGAATGGGCGAAGAGAAAATACAGTATGTACCGTATCGAACAATCGTCTGGCATGTGCGACCTTAGCAACACTCTGGCCCAATTCGCTCATGCAAAGGCGGTTGGAAGATCGCATACGCGACCTGTGCGCCAAAGCTGTAAAGGCGGAGGACTCCGAATTGGACGCGATCTTTTCTGAGCTACAATTTTCCCTCCGTGAGCACAATGAGCGACTCAGGAAGCTTGCTGCGACCAAACTTGTCGGTGCGACGAGTGAACAACCGCGGGAGAGACGCACTGCCTAGCGGTCTGTGCAGTGGGCTTCGCGCTGATTTCATTCTTCTGTCCGTCAGGAACGCATAATAGATCAGAACCGAAAATTCAAAACAGCCTGCTACAACGCTGAATTCAGGTTTGCTCCTCCACGGCTTGATTCGGTATGCTAGAGAGTACACACCAAGTTCCGCCGATCTTCCCAGTTCCCCAGTCTATTCAGCAGTAGCAGCGGCGCGGCAAGTGTGTGCGACCCCGGGGCGGGCTTCGATTTGCGGCCGCGCAAAATTCCAAGTGGAGTTTGCATTTGAGCAGAGGTAAGACGAGCAGAGGCAGAACTGCGGTCATTGTCGGAGCCCAATGGGGCGACGAGGGTAAGGGGAAGATTGTCGACGTACTGACCCAGACCTTCTCGGTGGTGGCTCGTTATGCAGGCGGCCACAATGCCGGACACACCGTCATCATCAACGGAAAAAAGTTCATCCTGCAGCTCGTGCCCGGCGGTATTCTGCGGCCCGAGTGCACGAGCGTCATTGGCAACGGCGTAGTCATCGATCCATTGGCCTTCTTGAAGGAAGTCGCCTCCCTGCGCGCTGCCGGCGTAAAAGTGGATGGCAATCTTTTCGTCTCGAATCGCGCACAGGTTATCCTTCCCTACCATCGCATGATGGAGCTGGGATCGGAAAACGCTCCCGGTCGGGTAAAAATTGGAACCACTTCACGCGGCATTGGCCCCTCCTACGAAGACAAAATGGGACGCCGCGGATTGCGGGTCGCCGACCTGCTTGACACCCAATTGCTGCGGACGCACATCGAGAACGCGTGTCGCGAAAAAAATATGATCGCGCACGCGCTGTTCAACTCCGAACCGCTCGATGCCGACAAAATGTTCCGGGAATACGCTGACGCGGCCGAGAAGATCGCTCCTTTTGTCCGCGACACGGCGCTCCTGCTGAACCGTGCTCTGGCGGAAGGGAAGTCGGTCGTCTTCGAAGGCGCGCAAGGCACCATGCTCGATATTGATCACGGCACTTATCCGTTTGTGACGTCTTCGAGCGCCACTTCTGGAGGGGCCGCAATCGGAACCGGCGTGCCCCCGACGTCGATTGACACGGTCATCGGCATCACCAAGGCCTATTGCACGCGGGTCGGCAGCGGTCCATTCCCGACCGAACTTCTGGACGCGCAAGGAGAAGACCTGCGCAAGCGTGGCAACGAATTCGGCGCCGTCACGGGACGCCCCCGACGCACCGGCTGGCTCGATTTGCCTCTGCTGCGTTACGCGGGCATGATTAACGGCATCTCGTGGCTGGTGGTTACCAAACTGGATGTGCTCGACCATTTGGCGGAGATTCCAGTCTGCGTGGGGTATAAGGTGGACGGCAAGCAAACGGACGAAGTTCCGGCTCAGGCATGCGGATATGAAAAAATCGAATGCATCTACCGCAACATGCCGGGATGGACCAGCCCAACCCAGGCGATCCGGACGGTCGAAGCATTGCCCAAAGCCGCCCGCGAATATCTGACATTTATCGAAAAGGAAACTGGAGCGCGGGGTGGGAATGATTTCCACGGGGCCCGATCGCGAGCAGACGATTCTGGTTCCTGAATTTGTAAGCGCGCTGGGACTGAAGAGCCAGTGAAAAAATTAGGTTCCGGGAAGAATGGGGATTGGTATCTGGCATTGCTTTAGCAATGCCGCAAGCTTTCAGAATCAGACAGCCCCTGGGCTGGATCTCACGGCAAGAGAAATGGAGCGATGGATGGTAGTATTGGCCGTAACCTGGATGGCAAAAATCGGACGCGAGTCCGACGTGACCGCGATTTTTGAAAAACTCACAACCGAATCGCGTAAAGAACCGGGCTGCCTCATGTATCAAGTGCATAAGCACAAGACCGATCCGCGCCGGTTCTTTATCTATGAACAATATCAGGACGATGCCGCCCTCGAGGGTCATCGCACCGCGCCGCATTTCCTGCAGTTGGCAAAAAAAGATCTACCTAAGATCGCTGACCGGGTCGAAGGGCACCTGTTCGAGCCGTTAGGATAGAGTTCTCAGTTCCCGGTTCTCAGAGGAAGCCGCCTCGGATCAATCAGCCTGAGAACTGGGAACTGCTATTACTGCTTGTCCACTATCAGCACGCCGCCGGAAGCATAGCTCTCCCTGGACACCTCGATGAATGTCACGACGATCGCCTCGCGCCGCGCCCCGGCTTCTTCCACCATCGCATCGGTAATGCGCTGCGCGATCTTGCGCTTCTGATCGGCTGTGCGGCCTTGGAGCATTGTGATTTGAATTAAGGGCATGAAGTTCTCAGTTCCCAGTTCTCAGAAACACCCCCAGGTCGATCTTACTGAGAACCGGGAACTGAGAACTGGGAACTGCTTCTATTGCGCCAATTCGTAACCCGCAAAGAAGAAGCTTAACTCGAAGCGCGCGGTTTCATCCGCGTCGGAGCCGTGAATCGCATTGTGTTCAATGCTGCTGGCCCATTTCTTGCGGATGGTACCCTCTTCGGCATTGGCCGGATTGGTGGCGCCCATCAGCTTGCGCAGATCGGCGATGGCGTTTTCCTTTTCCAGCGCCAGCGCCACGATCGGCCCACTGGACATGAAGTTGGTAAGCGAGTGGTAAAACGGCCGGCTCGCATGGACGGCGTAGAACTGCTCCGCCTGGTGCTGGGAGATTTCCAGCATCTTTATGGCCAGAATGCGAAAGCCATTCTTCTCAAAGTGTTCGATGATGTCTCCGATCGCGTTCTTCTTCACCGCGTCGGGTTTGATGATGGTCAATGTGCGTTGCAGTGTTTTCATAAGGTCAGGTTTCAGGTCTCGGCATTTAGCAATTAGCACTTAGCATTTAGCGAAAACACGTTCGAGATCGCGCGGCTGACAGACTGATTGCTAAGTGCTAAGTGCTGCTTTTTTACACTCGCACTCCCAGCGCGGCCGCTAGCGTTTCGCCAATGTCCGCCGGCGATTTCGCGACTTTGAGGCCAGCCTTTTCCATTGCGGCAATCTTCTCGGCCGCGGTGCCCTTGCCGCCGGAGATGATCGCGCCGGCATGGCCCATGCGGCGTCCGGGAGGCGCTGTCTGCCCGGCGATGAAGCCCACAACCGGCTTCTTCACATGCAATTTGATGAACTCCGCGGCGGTCTCCTCTGCGTTGCCGCCGATTTCCCCGATCATGATCACGGCCTCGGTCTGGGGATCGCGGTTGAAGAGATCGAGCGCGTCGACAAAATTCGTGCCGATAATCGGGTCGCCGCCGATGCCAATCGCCGTCGACTGCCCGATGCCGCGCTGGGTAAGCTGATGGACCGCTTCGTATGTCAGCGTCCCGGAGCGGGACACGATCCCGACATTGCCCTCTTTGTGAATCGCCCCCGGCATGATTCCGATCTTGCATTTGCCGGGCGAGATGATGCCCGGGCAGTTCGGCCCTATCAGGCGCGAGCGCCGATTCTGCAGAAACTCCCAGGCGCGGACCATATCCAGTGTTGGGATGCCCTCAGTGATGCAGACGATGAGTTCGATTTCAGCATCGGCGGCTTCCATAATCGCGTCTGCCGCGAAAGGCGGTGGTACGAAAATGACGGTGGCGTTTGCGCCCGTCTTGTCGGCCGCTTCCTGAACGCTATTGAAGACCGGCCAGCCCTCGTGAGTCGTCCCGCCCTTGCCGGGAGTCACGCCGCCCATAACCTGCGTGCCGTATGCGGCGCAAGCCTTCGCGTGGAAGGTGCCTTCGCGGCCGGTCAGACCTTGCACGATTAATCGCGTTCGCTTATCAACCAGAATTGCCATAATTGCTCGCTTTTTAAAAATCCATTCTCTGTAGAGACGCGCAGCCCCTAAAGGGGCATTGGATCTCGAACTTTCGGCATCGCTTAAAGCGATGCCCTGATACGAACCCTTCGCGAGAACCTGCTTTTTCTCGCTGCGGGAGACGCGACAAGCCGCGTCTCTACACTAGGCTCTTGCCGCTGCTACTACTTTGTCGGCGGCATCTTTCATGGTCTCAGCAACCACGAAGTTCAGACCTGACTCCATTAATATTTTCTTGCCTTCCTGAACATTGGTGCCTTCCAGGCGCAAAACCACCGGAAGTTGCAGATTTGTTTTCTTCGCCGCCTCGACCACTCCGGCGGCCAGCGTATCTACACGCAGAATGCCGCCAAAAATATTGATCAGCACGGCGCGCACACTTTTGTCGCTCAGAAGAATTTCAAAGGCGTGCGCAACCTGCTCTGCGTTTGCGCCGCCGCCGACATCCAGAAAGTTAGCCGGCATACCGCCCGCGTATTTGATGATGTCCATGGTGGCCATCGCCAGGCCGGCGCCATTCACCATGCAGCCCACGCTGCCGTCGAGCTTGATGTAGTTGAGGTTGTATTTGGACGCCTCTACTTCCAGCGGATCTTCTTCGGTGATGTCCCGGAGTTCGCGGAGGTCCGCATGCCGGAAGAGCGCGTTATCGTCGAAGGTCATCTTCGCATCGAGCGCGAACAACCGGCCGTCCGTGCAGCTGATGAAAGGATTGATTTCCACCAGCGAAGCATCTGTCTCAAGGAATGCCCGGTAAAGGCCGGTCAAGAACTGAACTGCGGGATTAATTTGCGAGGGCTTCAGTCCCAAGGCAAACGCAATCTTGCGCGCCTGGAACGGCTCCAGGCCCATGCCTGGATCGATATACTGCTTCAGGATCGCTTCGGGCCGCTCGGCGGCAACTTGCTCGATATCCATTCCGCCCGCCGCCGATGCCATGAACACTGGCTTGGCCTCGTCGCGGTCCACCAGAATGCCGAGATAAAGTTCCTTGTCGATCGGCAATGTCTCTTCGACCAGCAACCGATG
>Ga0209647_1001186_pt1 | contig 22746 bp, 23 predicted proteins | sample GraSoi_2013_60cm_FD_185827 | JGI IMG/M metagenome (GOLD analysis project Ga0209647, IMG submission 185827) | Grasslands soil microbial communities from the Angelo Coastal Reserve, California, USA - Sample 9_17_2013_60cm (SPAdes) (version 2) | ecosystem: Environmental > Terrestrial > Soil >... | reverse complement strand
CCGGCGTCGGCATCGAAGCCGAGCATATCCCCCGGCTCACGGAACGCTTCTACCGCGTGGACCGCGGCCGCTCGCGCGAGACGGGCGGCACGGGCCTGGGACTCGCCATCGTCAAGCACGCCTTAGCTCGGCACCAGGCGACCCTCGAGATCGAGAGCACGCCCGGAACGGGCAGCCGGTTCACCGTCAAGTTTCCCGCGCGCCGCGTAGTGACTGTGCGCGCGCGCACCGAGAACGACGCGCTGCTCTGAGGCTGCAACGGAAACAGGCATTACGGCCTCGAGCCAGACGACCTGTTCATGCGCGTGCTCCCTCATCTCTTCATGCCCTCGCGTCCAGGGGTGTGGAGCTTTTCCGGGCGTGCTGCCGGCCAAGCCACAGTCCGAGGACAAACCACAGGATCACCCCGGGGATCGCGGCGGCGGCAAGGCCGGCAAGGCCTAGCCCCAAGCCTTTCAGCGCAGCATAGACCCAGCCGCTCGCGGCGTCGCCGCTCCTGAACACGACTGTGTCGATGAAGTTCTTCGACTTGTACTTCGCCTCGCGCGTGAGCACGGTGAAGAGCATCTCGCGCGCCGGCCGAGCGATGGCGTAGTCGGCGGCGCGGCGCAGGATCTGGAACGCGATCAGGACGGCGAGCACCGGCACGAGCCCGATGGCGACGAATCCCGCGAGGCCGAGCGCAGGCAGCAGAGCAAGCGCGGCGCCGACGCCGAGCTTTTCGACGAACTTCGCCACCACGAGAAGCTGGCCGAGCAGGGTGATTACGTTGACCGCGAGGTCCATCTGCGCGAAGAGCGCGGTGCGCTGCGCGGAGTCGTTGTAGGTCGCAGACACCATCCGGGCGAGTTCGAGGTAGGCGAAGCCGAACAGCACCGCGTAGAGAAGCACGTACGCCACGATGCCGAGCAGGTAGGGCGAGCGGGGAATCTCGGCGATGCCAGACCAGGTCGAGCCGCCGATGGAGTCGCCCGGCTCGGCGGGGGTTCGGGCGGTGCCGGCCGACGCACCCGCGCCGGCCCGGCGGACGAGCGCAGTGATGCAGACGAGCGCCAGGCCGAGAAAACCGCAGGACACCAACAGCAAATTCGCCGTCCCGAACGGCGCGGCGAGCAAGGCGGTGAGCGTCGGGCCCGCGAGCGCGCCGCAGCTGCCGCCGGCCGAAAGGAAACCGAACAGGCGTGCCGCCTGCTCCGGGCGGAACAAGTCGGCCATGAGACTCCAGAAAAGCGACACCACGAACAGGTTGAAAACGCTCACCCAGACGAAGAAGGCGCGGGCTACCGCAGGCGGGGCCACGCCGAGCGCGAACAGGGCGTAGAAGACGAGCACGTTGGCGATGAAGAAAAGATAGGTCCAGGGAACGAGGCGCCGGCGCGGCAGACGCGCCGCCGCCCAACCGAAAAGGGGCGCCGCTGCGAGCATGGCCGCGAAGGTCACCGAAAAGAGCCAGGGAAGGTTTTCGACACCGCCCTGCACGCCCATCTCGTCCCGCAGCGGCCGCAGGACGTAGTAGCCGCACAATACAAAGAAGAAGCAGGCGAACGACCACAGCGACGCGGCGACCTCGCTCCGGTCGATCCGGACGATGCGGGTCAGCGCTGCGTACGCGAAGGCCAGCGGCGGCTCGACGATCTGATCATGCCGGCAATCGTATCAAAGGCGGAGCGGACTCCTTGGAGTTCGAGCCGGGGTCGAGATCTGGCGCTCCGGCCGGACACGCCTGGCCGAGAGGGCAGCAGCCGGGGACAGCGGTAAAAAGTCACACTTTTTTTCTGGCATCGGTCTTGCTCTTGTTGAGGTGAACGGAACCGGATGGCGGATGCTGGGTGGGTTGGCCGATCAAAGAGCGGTCTTGTCGCCCCGCCAACACCCGCGAGGAACAACCGACAGGAGAAGGAGACCGAAATGAGCACACGCAAGACTCTGACGCTGGCTTCGATGATCGCGATCCTGCTTTCGCCCGCTGCGTTCAGCGCCGATCGGGCATCCGATTTCATGGACAATTCCTTCCAGGTGCTGGGCGAATCACTCGACAGCGGCCTGGGCGATCTGTCGCCGAGCTACACGGCGGCCGAATTCCGACGCTACCGAGTTGCCGGCGAATCGCTGGACAGCGGCCTGGGCGATCTGTCGCGGAGCTATACGGCGGCCGAATTCCAACGCTACCGAGTTGCCGGCGAATCGCTGGACAGCGGCCTGGGCCATCTGCCGCCGAGCTACACGGCGGCTGAATTCCAACGCTACCGAGTTGCCGGTGAATCGCTGGACAGCGGCTTGGGCGCCCTCCCGGCCAGCTACACGGCCGCGGAATTCCAGAAGAAGCAGATCGTAGCGACGCGCTGACCGAGCCCGTCTAGCGAGGTTTTTCCGGGCCGGGCGCCGCCTCCAAACCGCCGCCCTCCCGACGATACGGCTGGTTGCCCTCAGGGCGCCAGCCGTTCGATTTTCCAGGCGCCTCCCGCCCTGCGATAACACAGCCGGTCGTGCAGGCGGTCCTTGCGCCCCTGCCAGAATTCGAATCGTTCCGGAGCGAGACGGTACCCGCCCCAATGCGCGGGCCGGGGCGGCGAGTCGCGCCAGCGCTTGGAGGCCTCCTCCAGGCCGCTCTCGAGCGCCTCCCGGCTCGCCACGGGCTCGCTTTGCGGCGAGACGATCGCCGAGAGCCGGCTCCCTAGGGGCCGGCTCGCGAAATACTCGTCGGACTCGGCCGCCGACACCCGCGCAACGCGGCCCTCGATGCCCACCTGGCGCTCCAGCTCCGTCCAGCAGAAAAGCAGCATCGCCATCGGGTTTTCCTCCAGCTCGCGGCCCTTGCGGCTGCGGTAGTGCGTGTAGAAGACGAAGCCGAGCGCATCGAACCCCTTCAGCAGCACGGCGCGCGCTGAAGGACGCCCCTTTTTCGTCGCGGTCGCCAGCGTCATCGCATTGGGCAAGGCGATGCCGGATTGCAGGGCTTCGTCGAACCAGTTGCCGAATTGCGCAAGCGGATCGGCGTGGAGATCTTTTTCATGCAGGCCGGCACGCATGTATTCCAGACGCAGGGCAGCGAGGTCCATCGTCGAATTCTACCTGCGGCGGCGCGCGTACAAGCCGCCTGCGGAGAGGAGGAGCGCCGTCGCCCAGAATACTGGGAGCATGCCCAGCGCCGTGCCGAGCGCGCCGAACAGGAGCGGCATCGCGATCTGGCTCATGTTGACCAGGCTCATGCGCACGCCGATCGCTTCGCCGACCCGGCCGGCGGGCGCCGTGTTATGGAGCAGGGACATGACCATCGGCTGCGACATCCCGAGCCCCAGACCGAGCAGGAAGGCGACCGCCATCAGGAAGCTCGCGCGCTCGAGTAACGGAAACAGGAAAAAGGCCGCCGCTGCCGTCGCCAGGGATACCGTGAGGAGTGGCCACGCGGTCAGCCGCCGAGAGATCGCAGGCAGAAGCCCCCGGATGACGAAGGTCGCCACCGAAAACGAGCCGAGAATGAGGCCGATGCTCGACGCCGACAATCCGATGCGCGAGCCGTAGATCGGAATCGCGAAGGTAAACATGTCCCACGCCGCGGCCAGGAGGCCGCTCGCGACGAAAACATGACGCAGCACGCGATGGCGCAGGAGATCGACGACGCTGCGACCCGGGTCGGGCGGCGGCGCCTGGGTGTGCGGCAGCGGCAGGCGGAGCTTGTTCAGTCCCAGCACGGCGATCGGCAGCAGGGGAAATGCGGCGAATGCCCCGAAGGTCGCGATGTGGCCGAGCGCGTCGATCCCGAATCCGGCGAGCATCGGGCCCACGAAACCCGATACCGAAAACCCCAGTGCCGCGAGACTGAAGGTCATTGGGCGATCCTCGGGCCGTCCGATGTAGCCGATGATGTTCTGCGCGGCGACTTGGTACATCATGAAACCCGAGCCGATCAGGACGCTCGTGAGATGGAGCGCCGTCAGCGTCGGCCACAGGTAGGCGACCAGCGCTCCGAGCGCGATCGCGACCGATCCGATGAGCATGGGCACTCGAGACCCGATGCGGTCGATCAGGCGTCCCATGCTGATTGCCGAGAGCATCGGCAGCAAGGCGTACAGAGCCATCAGCACGCCGACCGTGAACGGCGTCGCGTGCAGATGAAGGGCATAGAGCGATACCGACACGCGCATCCCCGCGAATACGCAGTGGTTCAGCAGGGTGATGAAGATGAGGAAATAGAGCGTGCGCACGCTAAGGTTTCCCCTTCCCGGCCGGGGACGGGAAGTCTCGTCAGCAACGGACTTCGTTCAGAGGGATTCGAAGTATACCGACATTCGCCGGCGCATCGCCTCGTCCGGCAGCGGACCCGAGCCGGCGCCCAAATTGTCCGCCACGTGCCTGGGGTTGCGCGTGCCCGGAATGGCGCAGGTCACCGCGGGATGCCCGATGATCCATTTCAGGAAGAACTGCGCCCAGCTCGTGCAGCCGATCTCCTCGGCCCACGCGGGGAGCGGCTCGTCGCGGACGCGGCGGAACATCGACCCTTCCGCGAAGGGCCGGTTGACGATCACCGCGGTGCGGCTGTCGGCCGCCGCGGCGAGCAGGCGCCGGTCGGCCTCGGGTTCGGCGAGCGAGTAGTTCACCTGGACGAAATCGATGTCTCCCGGCCGGATGATTTTTTCCAGGTCGGCGTGCGCACCGGCGTGATAGTGGGTCACGCCGAGGTAGCGGACGCGGCCGGCATTTTTCCATTCGCGCAGCGTCGCAAGATGCGTAGGCGCGTCCACCAGGTTGTGCACCTGCATCAGGTCGAGGCGCTCCACGCGGAGCTTTCTCATCGAGTCCTCCATCTGACGGACGCCCGGCTGCTTGCCGCTGGTCCAGACCTTGGTTGCGACGAAAAGCTCGGCGTTGACGCCGAGCGCCGCGGCGAGCTCTCCGGTCACGGATTCGGAGGAGCCGTACATCGGCGAGCTGTCGATCACGCGACCGCCCAGGTCGACGAACACCTTCAGGGTCTCCCGGGCCTGCGCCTTCTCCTTCGCATCGGAGGCGACGTCGAACACCTGCCAGGTGCCCAGGCCGACCGCGGGGATGGCTTCACCGGTTTTCGGGACGCGCCGCGCAAGCGGGCCGCTCGCCGCGGGTGATTTCTGAGCCATGAGCAAAGCTCCCAACGCGCAGGCGCCGGTCCGAAGGAAGTTGCGCCGTGCGGAATCCGTTTTCATCAGGACCGAATCCTATGCAATCGGGGACGGGCTTGCAAATAGAGCGCCTCGCAACCGTTCCGGCACCTGGAACGAGTCCCCGGCGCCGTAGCCGGGTCGCAGACTGGCGTTGCGCGTGCGCCGGAGGCGTCATACCATTCGGCGCACGGCAGAAGACGATGGAAAAGCACAATTACGACGCCGGCCTGCCCGCGACAAATGCGCCCTTCAACCTGTGCGTGCGCTACGGCGAGCTTATTTTCATCTCGGGCCTGCCGCCTTTCGACGAGGCGTTCTCCAACGCCGTGCGCGAGGCCCGGGAACAAGGGCGTCCGATCCCGCCCTTCCCGAATCCGCCCTTCGCCGAGCAGGTGCGCCTCGTGATGGACAACATGAAGAAGCTGGTCGAAGCGGCCGGCTCGAACATGGATTGCCTGTTGAAGGTCATCGTGTGGCTGCGCGATCAGCGCGACGCCGAGGAGTTCGATCGGATCTACCGCACGTATTTCTCGGGCCGCGAAACCCTTCCCGCGAGGACGCGCATTCAGGCCGGGCGCACCCCGATGGACTGCGGGCTCGAAGTCGAGGCGATCGGCTACGTGCCGAAAAAGCCCGCGCGAAGCGCCGCTCAGCGGCACAAGCGCCGCAGCGCAAGGTCGAGGCGCAGCAGATAAGAAGTGCAGAAAAATCACCCGAGGAGGAAAGCATGTCGAGCTTTTGCACGAAAGGCACCGCTGGGATTGCGGTATTCGCTGCCCTGCTCGCGCAGGCCGTGCCGGCGGAGAACAAGGCCGAGAAGCGCAACATGGAGCTCGTCGGTTACCACGATCTCCAGGGCCGCAGCGCCTATCAGCCCGTCATCCACAAACAGGGCGGCCGTTGGATCGCCTATATCGGGCATCACGGCGACAATCTGCTGAATCCCCTTACCGGGAAAAAGGAGGACAACGGCACTTCGATCCTCGATGTGACCGATCCCCAAAAACCCGGCTACCTCGCTCACATTCCCGGCGAGCCGGGATTGGCGGAGGCGGGCGGGGCACAGATGGTCCGCGTGTGCGACGGCAGCCAGCTGCCCAAGGGCGACAAGGGCAAGGTGTACCTCCTTCGCACCTTCGGCAACGCCGCGCACGAAATCTGGGACGTGACCGACCCGGCGAAGCCGGGCTTGCTCACCACGATCATCAAGGGCTTGAAGGGCACTCACAAGAACTGGTGGGAGTGCGACAGCGGCATCGCCTACCTCGTCTCCGGGCTCGAAGGCTGGCGCGTGCGGCGCATGACCCAGGTGTACGACCTCTCCGACCCTGCGAATCCGGTCTTCATCCGCAATTTCGGCCTGCCCGGGCAACAGCCGGGATCGACCGGCCCGACACCCGCCGATCTGCACGGCCCCATCTCCACCGGGCCCACGGGCAACCGCATCTATTTTGGCTACAGCACGAACAAGGACGGAGTGCTGCAGATCGTCGATCGCGAGAAGCTCCTGAACGGCCCCAAGGAGCCGACCAACGAGAACCTGCTCTATCCGCAGGTGGGCAGGCTCGACCTGCAGCCCACCCACGGCGCGCACACCACGCTGCCGCTCCCGCGCATGCCCGTGCCCGAGTTCTCGAAAGACGCGCAGGGCGCCGTGGGCGACTTCGTGATGATCGTCAACGAGCAGACCGCGAACGAGTGCCGTGAAACGCGCCAGAGGGTGTGGATCGCTGACGTGACGGCCGAGGCCAAGCCCTTCAACGTCTCGAATTTCAACGTGCCGGAGACGAGCGGGAATTTCTGCTCCCGCGGCGGCCGCTTCGGCGCTCACTCGCCGAACGAAAACCAGCCGCCCATGTATGCCAAGCGCCTGGTGTTCGTCGCGTGGTTCAACGCCGGCGTGCGCGCCATCGACATCCGCGACCCGTACAATCCGAAGGAAGCCGGCTACTACATCCCGGCGAAGACCGGCAAGACCGACAAGCGCTGCGTCAAGATGCCCGACGGCAAGGAGCGCTGCAGGGTGGCGATCCAGACCAACAACCTCGAGGTCGACGACCGCGGCTACATCTACATCGTCGACCGCGCCAACACCGGGATGCACATCCTGCAGGTGACGGGCGCCGCGCGCGAGATCGCGAAATTCTGAGGAAACCATGGCCGGGAAAAGGGTGCTCGCGCGGCTGGACCGGCTGGTCGATGATTTCTCCCGGCGCACGCGCTATTTCCACGAAGAGATGACGAAGGGCCGGGCGCGAATGTTCGCCATGCAGCACCGGCTCAACACGCGCGAGCGCAATTCCGTGCTGAAACTCAAGGTCGCAACCAACTGCCCCGACTGGGACACGCGCATCGGCATCATCCGCGCATGCAGCGAAGAGGTGATCGCCGACCACGAGCACGGCGGCGGAAGGGCCCACTGGGAAATCTTGGAAGATCTGGGAACGCGAATCGGTTTGAAGCGCAGCGAGATCCGCGCGGCAGCACCCCTACCTACGACGCAGCTCGCCTGGGTCGCCTGGGAGGGTCTCATGGCGAACCGGCATTGGCTGGAGGGTATCGTCGCCAACACCTGCGCCGAGCGCGCGAACGTCCCCGGCTACGGCACCGGCATCATGAAGAAACACGGCTGGTTCGGCCTGGAGCGCGAGCGCTGGGGCAAGCTCTTCGGGCTGTCGAACGGCGAGCTCGAATTCTTCGAGCTGCACGAGAAGGCCGACATCGAGCACTCGGACGCGGGCTGGCGCGCGGTCGAGCGTTTCGCGAAGCAATTGCACATGGAGGACGCAGTCGTAGCGGCGTGCGAGAAGAACCTGCAGGTGTGGGAGATGTATCTGAACGGAATCGGCGAGGCGGGGGATAAAGGAGGCAGGCCATGGCAGGATTCGTGAAGGTAGCTAGAACGGAGGACATCGCCCTCGGTCAGGGAAAGATAGTCGACACGGCAGGAAAGAAGATCGCCATCTTCAACGTGGACGGAAGCTACTATGCGATCGACAACACCTGCACGCATCGAGGCGGCCCGCTTGCGGAAGGCGCGCTCGACGGCAAAGAAGTGACTTGTCCTTGGCACGGCGCAGTATTCGATGTGACGACCGGCGAGGTGCTGGGGCCTCCGGCACCCAAACCGGTTTCGAGCTATGAAGTGCGGATCTCCGGGAAGGACATCGAGGTCAAGGTGTGATCCCTGCTGCACGGTGAGGCGATAACCGAGAACGCGGTGCCGCGAGCTTGTGTCGGTAGAATTCATGAAGCTCCGGATCCGGCGATAGAAACTAGACGCGACGGAGGCCTGGCTGGAAGCAACGTTGACAGTGCTGGCTGTGGCAATCGGGATGATCGCCGTCGAGGCCACTGCGCCCGCGCGCCGGTGGCCGACGGTGCCTGGTTGGATACCACGCGCCTTGCTTCTAAACGCGACTCAGGGGGGTGTGGTATTCCTGACCGGCGTGAGCTGGGATCGCTGGTTTCCGCAGATCCATCTTTGGGACCTGAGCGAGCTCGAGACCGTCGCCGGGGCCCTGATAGGCTACGTGTTCATCACCTTCGTCTACTATTGGTGGCATCGTGGCCGCCACCAAATTCCGTTTCTGTGGCGCTGGTTTCACCAGATGCATCACAGCCCGCAGCGCATTGAGATCATCACCAGTTTCTACAAGCATCCGTTCGAGCTTGCCGCGAACGGAGCCCTGTCCAGCTTCCTGCTGTACGGAGTACTCGGTGTCAGTCCTGCAGCCGGCGCCCTCGCCGTAACGCTCACCGGTCTTGCGGAGCTCTTCTACCACTGGAACGTCAGGACACCGTATTGGCTCGGCTTCCTCATCCAGCGGCCCGAGAGCCACTGCATCCATCATCGAGACGGTTGGCACCGCAGCAATTACGCCGATCTTCCCTTGTGGGACATGTTGTTCGGCACCTTCGACAATCCGCGTAGCTGCCCGGAAACATGCGGGTTCGGGCCCGAGCGCGAATCGCTTCTTCCAGAAATGCTGCTTGGCCGGGACGTCAATGCGCCGAGGAGCAATCCATGACTCGGCGCGAGCTCGTGACGGGCGTCGTGCTCGTCGGGATCGGATGCGCGCAGATGGCCGGGGATGTGCTTCACATCCCGGTGCTGAAGGCCTTCGGCGCGGCGACGGGCGCTTCTCCGGCGCCGAAAGTCTTCACCGCCCAGGACGGTTTCGAAACCTACGCGAACCGATTCTTTCTCGAGTGGCTGGACGCTGCGGGCGGAAGGCAAGAGCTCGAGCTCACTCCCGAGGCCTACTCGTCCATCAAAGGCCCGTACAACCGGAGAAACGTGTATGGAGCGGTCATATCTTACGCGCCGGTCCTGGACGCCAATCCGCTGACGCGGCCGATGTTCCGAGCCGTCCTGCAGCGCACTTTCTGCGGGACCCCTTCGGTCCTGACCGAAGTCGGCGTACCACCCGATGCCGCTCGTCGTGGGCCCTTGCGCATCCGGCTCGCCCCTCGTCGACCCTCCGAGTCCCCGCGTTTCGCGCTTTTCCACGAGGTGCGCTGCAATGACTAACGCCTGGACGGGCGGGCAGTACAGCGTGTTCCGTGTGCTGCTGGGGGTTTATCTCTGCATTCACTTCGTTCATCTGCTGCCGTGGTCCACCGAGCTTTTTTCAAGCGAAGGCGTGCTGCCCGACGCGCGTCTGAGTCCGCTATTCGCCTTTCCGAACTTGTTCCATCTAAGCGATGCCGCTTGGTTTGTCCATGTCGTGCTCGTCGTGTCGGGGGTCGCAGCGCTCGCTTTCGCCGTCGGCTGGCACGACAGAATCGCGGCGCTGATCATGTGGGTCGTTCTGGCGAGCCTGTTCTGCCGCAATCCGTTGATCGCCAATCCGAGCCTGCCCTACGTGGGATTCATGCTTCTTGCGCACCTGTTCGTGCCCGCCTCGCCGTACGGTTCTCTCGCGGCTCGGAATCGGGCCGACCCCAATGGAGGTTGGTTCCTGCCGGGCCCGGTGTTTCTTGCGGCGTGGGTGGTGCTCGCCCTCTCGTACACGTACAGCGGCTACACCAAGCTGCTCTCACCTTCATGGGTCGCCGGCGACAACATCGGGCTTGTTCTCCAGAACCCGCTCGCGCGCCCTTCGATTCTCCGCGATCTGTTCTTGTGGATGCCGCCGATTTTCCTGGCCCTGTTGACCTGGACGGTTTTGTACGTCGAATTGCTGTTCGCTCCGATCGCGATGTGGCCGAGAACCCGCCCATGGGTCTGGCTATTCATGCTGGTGATACAGTTCGGTTTCCTCTTGCTGTTGAATTTCGCCGACCTGACGATCGGAATGTTGCTGTTCCATTTATTCACCTTCAATCCCGCTTGGATTCGCGCCCGGCAATTCAAGCGGGGTGACGTGCTCTACTACGACGGCAACTGCGCGATGTGCCACGGGCACGTGCGTTTCTTGCTCGCCGAGGAGCGCACCGAAACCCTAAAGTACGCGCCACTTCAGGGCGCGCATTTCCGGAGAAGCGTTCCAGAATCAAGGCGCGCGGGCCTCCCCGACAGTCTCGTTTTCAGGACCGAAGACGGGGCTCTGCATCTGCGTTCGGATGCCGTCGTTCAGGTCATGAAGAACCTGGGCGGCTTGTGGACCGCGCTCGCTTGGCTGCTCAAGGCGGTTCCCCGACCGATGCGCGATTACGCCTATGACGTCGTTGGGGCGTCGAGATACCGCATATTCGGCCGCGCGCCCGAGGCGTGCCCGCTCGTCGCACCGAAACTGCGCGCTCTGATGATAGTCGACTGAAAAACCTCACCCGATGCGCCGCCATTCCTATCCGTTGCTGGTTGCGGTATTCGCCGCGCTCTTTCTGCACGATGCTCTCGCGCAATACCCCTCGCGCCCGATCCGGCTGCTCGTGGGATTCCCGCCCGGCGGCGGGCCGGACATCGTGGCGAGGCTCCTCGCACCGAAGCTCGCCGAGGCACTCGGCCAGCCGGTGGTGGTCGAGACCCGCGTCGGCGGCACCGGCACCATCGCGGGGGAAGCCGTCGCGAAGTCGCCTGCTGACGGCCACACGCTGCTCGTCGGCCACGACGGCCTGTTCGTGATCAATCCGCATTTGTACAAGGAGATGCCGATCGATCCGCTGAAGGATCTCGCCCCGGTGGCGAGCCTCGTCTCGAACGGGTTTTTCCTGGCGATCAACCCTTCCGTTCCGGCGCAGACCTTCTCGGAATTCATCGAATACGCGCGCCGCGCCGATCCGCCGATCCAATACGGCTCGGGCGGCAACGGCAGCCAGCACCATCTCACCATGGAGCGCCTCAAGGCGCGCGCCGGGATCAACATGGTCCACGTCCCGTACAAAGGGGGCGCGCCCGCGACGACCGCGACGGTCGCCGGAGAAGTGGCGGCGATGATGTCGGGCACGTCGACCGCGGGACAGATCCGCGCAGGGCGCCTTCGCGCGATCGCTTTCACGGGTCCGCAGCGCTCGCGCGTGCTGCCCGATGTGCCGGCGGTCGCCGAGTTCTACCCGGATTTCGTCATGGTGCAGTGGTACGGGCTGTTCGCGCCCGCGGGCACCCCCGACGCCGTGATCGCGCGCCTGCGCGCGGAGACGAACAAGATACTGGCGCTCCCGGACCTGAAGGAGAAGCTTTCGAATGCCGGCGGCGTCGAATCCTGGATCACGGCTCGCGAGGAGTTCGCCGCGCAAATCCGCAGCGAGTACGCGACCTACGGAAAGCTGGTGAAGGAAGTCGGCGCGAAGATCGATTGATATGAAACATCTCTGGTCGTTTGCAGCATGCGTTCTCGTTTGTACCGGCGCGTCCGCTCAACAGGTCGAGAGGCACGATATGGAGCTGGTGGGCTTCCACGACCTGCAGGGCCGCAGCGCCTATCAGCCGCTCGTCCACAGGCAGGGCGGCCGCTGGATCGCCTACATCGGTCATCACGGCGGCGCCTCGCGCAATCCCTTGAGCGGCGGGGAGGAGCCCAACGGCACTTCCATCCTCGACGTGACCGACCCCAAGAGTCCGCGCTACCTCGCCCACGTTCCCGGCGAGGCGGGGAAGGACGAGGCGGGCGGCGCGCAGATGGTGCGCGTGTGCGACGGCTCCGAGCTGCCCAGGGGCGACAAGGGCAAGGTCTATCTGCTGCGCAACTACGGCGACACCGCGCACCAGATCTGGGACGTGACCGACCCGGCGAAGCCGGCGATCCTCGCGACCGTCGTCGGCAAGCTCAAGGGCACGCACAAGAGCTGGTGGGAGTGCGATACCGGCATCGCGTTTCTCGTCTCGGGCGTCGAGGGCTGGCGCGTGAGGCGCCACCCACAGGTCTACGATCTCTCCGATCCGGCGAAACCCGTCTTCATCCGCAATTTCGGGTTGCCCGGGCACGAGCCCGGCGCGAGCGGGCCCGTGCCGAGCTCCCTGCACGGCCCCATCTCCACGGGTCCCAGGGGCAACCGCGTCTATTTCGCCTATGGGGCGAACAGCAAGGGCGTGTTGCAGATCGTCGACCGCGAAAAGCTCCTGAACGGTCCGAAGGAGCCCACGCCCGGGAACCTCGTCTATCCGCAGGTCTCGCGCCTCGATTTCCCGCCGCAATTCGGCGCGCACACCACGTTTCCCATCCTGGGCATGGAGATCGCGGAGTTCGCCAAGGACCGCGAGGCGCGCAAGCGCGACATCGTCGCAGTGACAGGGGAAACGTTCCGAAACGAGTGCCAGGAGGCGCGCCAGATGGTCATTTTCGTCGACGTCACCGATGAAACGCGGCCGGTCGGCGTGTCGAGCTGGGCCGTGCCCGAGAAGAGCGGCGACTTCTGCAGCCGCGGCGGGCGCTTCGGCACGCATTCCTCGAACGAGAGCTTCGCCCCGGTGTATTACAAGCGCATCATGTTCTTCGCGCACTTCAACGCCGGAGTGCGCGCGCTCGATATCCGCGATCCCTTCCATCCGGTTGAGATCGCCTATTACATTCCGGCGGTCACAACAAGAACCGAAAAACGCTGCGTCGGAAAGGGGACCGAAGAGCGCTGCAAGGTCGCGATCCAGACCAACAACGTCGAGGTCGACGAGCGCGGCTACATCTACGCGGTCGACCGCGCCAACACCGGCATGCACATTCTGCGGCTCACCGGCGCCGCACAGGAGGCAATGAAATGAAATCGTATTGGATCCGCCCCGAATCCGGAAAAACCGTTCTTGAGCTGCGCGACGCGCCCGTGCCCGAGCCCGGGCCCGGGCAGATCCTCGCGCGGGTGCACGCCGCGAGCCTGAATCGCGGCGAGCTGATCGTCGGGCACGCCGTCAAGACGGGCGGCCCCGCGAAAGCCGCCGGTGGAGAGGGCGCCGGCGAAGTCGCAAAGCTCGGAGAAGGCGTCACAGGGTTCAAGATCGGCGACCGCGTGATGGGGCGCTGCAGCGGCGCCTTCGCGGAGTACTCGCTCATCGATGCGCGCGAGGCTCTGGCTGTGCCGAAGAATCTCTCCTGGGAGGAAGCCGCGTGCATTCCTCTGGTCTTCATGGTGGTGCACGACATGCTGATCGCTCAAGGGAAGCTCAAGGCTGGCGAATGGCTGCTCGTCACCGGCATCTCCTCCGGGGTCGGGGTCGCGGCGCTGCAGACGGCAAAGGCCCTAGGTGCCAAGGTGATCGGGACTTCGGGCTCGCAGGAAAAGCTCGACAAGCTGAAAGGCATGGGACTCGACGTCGGCATCCGCACGCGCGCAGGCGATTTCGCCGAGGCGGTGATGAAGGCTACCGGCGGTAAGGGCGCGAACCTCGTCGTCAACAACGTCGGCGGCTCGGTGTTCGCCGAGACCATCCGCGCGCTCGCCTACGAGGGCAGGCACGCGACCATAGGCTATGTCGACGGAGTCCTCAAGAGCGAGATCGACCTCGAGGCGCTGCACACCAAGCGCCTCACGCTCTTCGGCGTCTCCAACCGGCTGCGCACGCCGGAGCAACGCGCCGTGACCGTGCGCGGCTTCGCCGCGGACATCCTTCCGTTCATCGCCGCGGGGAAGATCAAGCCGGTGATCGACCGCGTGTTTCCTTTCTCGGAGCTGCCCGCCGCCAAGGCCTACATGGAATCGAACGCGCAGGTCGGGAAGATCGCGGTCCGCATCCCCGGTTGACCGCTCACTGTTCCTTTGGGATCCCGGCTTCCTTGATCACGCGGCCCCAGGTCGCGTACTCGCTCGCCATGTGCTGCGCGAGCTCCTCGGGCGTGGACGGCGTCGGCTCCTCGCCCTGCTTGAGTATGGCCTCGTGAGTCGCGGGGTCTTTTAGCGTCTTCACGATCTCGCGGTTCAGCCGCGCGACGATGTCCTTGGACGTCCTCGCGGGCGCCACGTACGCGTACCAGTTCGTCGCCTGGTAGCCCGGGTAGCCCTGCTCGGCGATCGTCGGCACCTCGGGCAGCGCCGCCGAGCGCTTCGCGCCGGTCGATCCGAGCGCGCGGAGCTTGCCCGATTTCACCTGCGGCGTCGCGGTAGTCGCCGAGGCGAACACCGAGGGAATCTGCCCGCCGAGGAGATCGCTCATCGCCGGGCCGCCGCCCTTGTAGGGCACGTGGACCAGGTTGGCCTTCGCGGTCAGCCGGAACAGCTCGCCCGCGAGGTTGCCTGCGCTGCCGACTCCCGAGGTTCCGTAGGTCATGCCCCCGGGCTTGCTGTTCGCTTCCTGGACATACTCGGCGAGAGTCTTGGCCTGCACCAAAGAATTCACCACCAGCACGTTGCCCGAGACGGTCGCCATTGACACCGGCGCGAAATCCTGCAGCGGCTTGTAGGGCAGCGTGGAGTTGAGGTGCGGATTGATGGCGAGCGCCGCGATGGTCGCGAGCAGGACGGTGTAGCCGTCCGGCTCCGCCTTGGCCACCACGCCGGCGGCGATCGTCCCACCGGCCCCGGCGCGGTTCTCGACGACGACGGTCTGGCCGAGATACTCGCCGAGCTTCCTCTGCATCACGCGGGCGACGGTGTCGGTACCACCGCCCGGAGCGAAGCCGACCACCACGGTGACCGCGCGGCTCGGATAGGTCTGCGCCGCGGCATTGACCGCGGCGGCGAGCGCCACAAGCGCGATGGTGATCCTCATCTCCTTCTCCTCTTTGCTATTTGCCCTGGAAGACGGGCTTTCTTTTTTCCATGAAGGCTCTGCGGCCCTCGATGTAATCCTGGCTCTCGAAGCAGGCCTTGACCAAGGCGTCGCAGGCCCGCGCGTCGAGCGCCTCGCCTGATTTCAGCAGCTCGCGCACGATGCGCTTGCTCGCGCGGATGGTGAGCGGCGCGTTCTCGGAAACCATCGCGCAGTATTCGAGGACGAGCGCCTCGAGCTCGGCGACGGGCGCCACGCGGTGCACGAAACCCATGGTCTTGGCTTCGTCCGCCTTGAACTGGCGCCCGGTGATGAGGACCTCGCGCGCGAACGCCGGGCCGATGGTGTCGACGAGATTTTTCAGCGACGAGGCGCGGTAGCCGAGGCCGAGCTTCGCCGCCGGGATGCCGAGGCGCGCGTCTTCCGCAGCGATCCTCAGGTCGCAGCACAGCGCGATGTTGACTCCCGCGCCCAGGCAGTAACCGCGGATCATGGCGATGATCACCTTGTCGCAGCTCAGGAGACGCGCTGCCACGCGGCCGGCGATCTCCTCGTAGCGCTGGATGCCCTCGGCGGTGGAGCGGTCCTTTTCGTACTGCGAGACGTCGGCCCCGGAGACGAAGGCCTTGTCGCCCTCGCCCTTGAGCACGATCACCCGGACCGCGGGATCCTGCTCGAAGCGGTCGAGCACCTTCGGGATCGCCTCCCACATGTCGATGGAGATGGCGTTGCGCCGCGCCGGATTGTTGAACGTGAGCCAGCCGATCGAGCCTTGCTTCTCGGCGACGATGCGCTCGGTCAGCTCGCCAGCGGCAAAAGCGGACTGTTTCGGGAGGGCGACGAGTTCTGCTTGATTCATGGCGGTTTGGAGGGAAAACCGCGATTGTACGTCAGTAAGGCCTGGCCCCGAACAGATAGGGATGCAGGAACAGAAGCACGAAGTACAGCGCGAGTCCGGCGAGCACTTTCCCCCACCCGATTTCGTCGAAACGGAACTGGTTGCGCCCGCCGATGATCGCCGCGAAAGGGACGCTGGAGGTGACCGATGCGAAGCGCTGCCAGTCCACCCCGATCATTCTGTCCTTGCGCCAGTCCTGCAGCACCGTTCCCGAGATCGCGAGCAGCAGCAACCCGCCGAACAGGATCGCGGAGGCCATATCCCCGCGCGCGATCAGGTGCACCGCCGCCCAGAGCGCGATTCCCCACAGGATGGGATGGCGCGTGACGCGCAGGATGCCGCGCGGTTCGTCCATGGCGCGAAGCGCGCTTTCCTGGCGCACCGCGCTTGGGTTCTTGCTGAGCGCGCCGCAGGCGATGAGCACGAGGGACACCGGCATCAGCACCACCGCCCACACCTTGAATTCATCCCCGACCCACATCCGCTCGTACGGCGCCTTGATGTACGCCCAGATCGCCCATCCGAGCGTGACGAGCGAGATCAGCGTGTACAGACCGAGATAGCCGTTCTCGCCGAGCAGCGCGACCAGCCCCGGACGAAGCGGCGTGCTCGAGACGTAGTGGGTGACGAGAAAGACGACCGTGGCGAGCACGAGCATTTCCATCGGATCCATGCCAACCTCCCCAAATTGGATTCGATTCTGGCCACCGCTGTACGAATTGTTACACTTTTTCCCGTTCTCCGGGTAGACCGTGGGCCGACACCGGCGTTACTTGCTCGGGGAGACTTTCACGAAGAACTTCATCAAGGAGGCATACATGAAAGCAGCAGCCACGGCCATCGCAGTTGCAGTCGCCAGTCTGTTTTCGGTCGCAGCTTCGGCCCAGACAGTCGGCTCGGAGGTGCAGCGCGACGTGAACCAGCAGCAGCGCATCGAGCAGGGGCTGAAGAGCGGATCGCTCAACACCCGCGAAGCCTCGCAGCTGGAAAGGGGCGAAGCGCGCATCGACCGCATGGAATCGAACGCCGCGAAAGACGGCACGCTCAGCCCGGCGGAGAAAGCGCGCATCCAGCGCGCGCAAAACCAGGAGAGCCGGCAGATAAACCGGCTCGAGAACAATGCCGCCAGAGGCAATCCGAACTCGGCTTCATCGCAGCGCATGCAGGCCGACGTGCAGCGCAACGTCAACCAGCAGCAGCGCATCGAGCAAGGCATCCAGTCCGGCCAGCTCACCAACCGGGAGGCCGGAAAGCTCGAGCGCGGCCAGGCGCGCGTCGACCGGGCGGAAGCGCGCGCGGGCGCCGACGGACGCGTGGGACCGAACGAGCAGAGGCGCATCCAGAAGGCGGAGAACAAGCAAAGCAAGCGTATTTACCGGGAGAAGCACGACGCCCAGCACCGCTGATCAGATTCGCCGCAGGAACGAGCCCGCCTTTCTAGAGCGGGCTCTTTTTTTGGCGGGGGCAGCCGGGGGACCGCTTTGCTTCGCAGGTGCCGCGTCGCCGCGGTGCGCGAAAGCTCGTGCGAGGCGGTGACAAAGGCGCGGGGCAGGCGCTGCCGAACGATCTCCGTTGTGCGCGTCTCGTGCGCGGATGATACCAACGCCGCGGATATCTGAGACAATTATCCCGATCGAGCGCGAGCGCATGGATCTCAAGGACATCAGGCTCTACGTCGACGACCGTCCCGCGGAAGGCGTTTTCCGCGTGCATCGCGACGTGTATTCCGATCCGGAGCTGTTCGAGCTCGAGCAGAAATTCATCTTCGAGCGTACCTGGAATTTCCTCGCGCTCGAGTCGCAGATCAGCAAGTCAAACGACTTCGTTACGGGCCATATCGGGCGGACGCCCGTGCTCGCGACGCGCGACGCGAAAGGGCGTCTCGGCGCCTTCGTCAACGTCTGTCGCCACAAGGGGGCGATGCTGTGCGCCGCCGAAGAGGGGAATGCCAAGTACCACGTGTGCCCGTATCACGGCTGGGCTTACGACTCCTCCGGCAGGAACGTCGACATCAAGGACAGGAAATCGGGGTGCTACGCGCCGGGCTTCGATGCCGAAAACCATGACCTCGTGCCGCTCGCATGCGTGGCAAGCTACAGGGGCTTCGTATTCGGCAGCCTGTCGGCCGAGGTACCGCCGCTCGAGCAGTTTCTCGGCGACATGCGCTTCTTCATGGATCTGGTGGCCGACCAGGGACCGAAGGGAATGGAGTTCATCCCCGGGCGCTCGGTGTATACCTACCGCGGCAACTGGAAGCTGCAACTGGACAACGGCCTGGATCCTTACCATCTGACCACCACGCACCTGAGCTACATGGACTTGCAGGCGCGGCGCCGCGAGGGAGAGGGCCATCTGGAGGCGCGCCAGTACGACTGGGCCAAACGGGCCAACGCGGAGGGTGGGACCTTCGCGCTTCGCTACGGCCACGCGGCGACCTGGCTCAACCAGCCGGAGCCGGAGAAGCGCCCGATCTATCCGGCCCTTGCGGAGATTCGATCGCGAATCGGCGAGCTGCGGGCAGAATGGATGCTGAAGGCGCGCAACACGCATGTTTTCCCCAACATGCAGATCGCCGACGCGATCACCCTGATGCTGCGCAGCTTCCGGCCGGTCGCGGTCGACCGCACCGAAATGAAAAGCTGGTGCCTCGCGCCGATCGGGGAAGGGCCCGAGCTGCGCGCCTGGCGGCTGCGCCAGTTCGAGGATTTCTTCAACCCCGGCGGCATGGCCACGCCGGACGACACGGTGACCTACGAAGGCTGCCAGAGCGGATTCGGGGCGCAGCCGATTTCCTTCCTGCAGGGCTACGCGCGCGGCATGGGGGCGCTCATGGAAGGCGCGGACCAGGTCGCAGCAGCGATCGGCATCCGTCCCGTGGCGAGCGTGAAGGGGAAGTTCGACATGTTCAACGAGATCGGCTTCCACGCGCCGTACCGCGAATGGGCGCGCCTGTTGCAGGCGGGCGTTGCGGGCGGGAAGGCGTATCCGTGAACGCGCGCGCGGAAGCAGGGCGCCTCGCGACGGGCATCGAGCTCGTCCATCGCGAAGCGATGTACCTCGATGAGCAGCGCTGGGACGATTGGCTCGCGCTCTACACCGAGGACTGCGAATACTGGATGCCGGCCTGGAAGGCGGACGGCACGCCCACTACCAACCCGCAGGCCGAGCTCTCGCACATCTATTACGCGAACCGCGCGGGGCTGGAAGACCGCATCGTGCGCATCCGTTCGGGGAAATCGCCCGCGTCGACGCCGATGCCGCGCACTGCGCACGTCCTCGGCAGCGTCCTTCCTGCGGAATCGCCCGCGGACCGGCTGCGCCTCAAATCCACCTGGGTGAGCCACGTGTTCTTTCCGCGCTCTCGGGAAAGCCACGCGTTCTTCGGGCGCTCTGAGCACGAGCTCGTGCTCCGCGAAGGAGACTGGCGGATCGCGAAAAAGAAGATCCTGCTGCAGAACGACTATATTCCTACGATGCTGGACGTGTATTGCGTCTAGCAGGCCACGCGTGGGCGCGAAAAAGGCCTCAGCCGCGATCGAAGCGACGCGGCTCCTTGGCAAAGGGAGTGCTGAATGAACGTCAAACAGTTGTCGATGCTGATTCTGGCGTCTGCGGCGACGCTCCTCGCCGGTTGCGCCTCTTCGCCACTAGGCCAATCGACGGAAGACCTCGCACGCATCGAACATATCGTAGTCATCTACGCAGAGAACCGCAGCTTCGATCACCTCTACGGCCTGTTTCCCGGTGTGGACGGGATCGCAAGCGCGACGCCCGAGCAAAAGACTCAGCTCGACCACGACGGCAACCCGCTGCCACACCTCCCTCCGGTATACGACGGCGGCAAGCCCAGCCCCGAGTTTCCCCAGGGGCTGCCGAACGGCCCGTTCCGCATCGATGCGCCGCCCACGAGCCGCCGGATGGACGAGGTTCTGCCCAGTCCGATTCATGCCTACTACCACAACCGCGAGCAGATCAACGGCGGCAAGAACAACATGTTCGTCGCCATGTCCACCGCAGGCGCCTGGGTGATGGGATATTTCGACGGCTCGAAGATGAAGCTGTGGAAGTGGGCGCAGGAAAACACGCTCGCCGATCATTTCTTCATGGCCGCGTTCGGCGGCTCGTACCTCAACCACCAGTGGCTCGTCTGCGCGTGCACGCCGATGGATACTGGCGCGCCTGCGAGCGTGAAACCGCAGCTCGATGAGAAGGGAAACCTGAAGAAGAAGCCGAGCTCGCCCGCCTCGGTGATGCAGGGGCCGGTGGAAGTCTTCGACGGTCGCGTGACGCCCGACGGTTACGCGGTGAACACCTCGCAGCCGCCGTACCAGCCGAGCGGCATCCCGCCCGCCGCGGGCGCCAGCCTCGACCTCGCCGATACGGCGCATCACCCGGTGCCGCCGCTCAAGGAGAAGACGATCGGTGATACGCTCTCCGCAAAGGGTGTCAGCTGGGCGTGGTACGCAGGCGGCTGGAACGAAGCGCTTGCCGACGGCCGACAGGATCCGAAAGCGAAGCGCAAGGTCATCTACAACCGCGAGACGGGCAGCCCGAACTTCCAGCCGCACCACCAGCCGTTCAACTACTACGCGCGCTTCGCTCCGGGCACCGCCGACCGCGCGCGCCACCTGAAGGACGTCACGACGTTCCTTGCCGACATCGAAAAGGGCGCGCTGCCACAGGTAGCCTTCTACAAGCCGACCGGGCGTCTTAACCAGCATCCGAGTTACACCGATCTGGCGAGCGGCGACGAACACATTGCCGACGTGCTCGAACGGCTGCGCAAGGGTCCGCAGTGGGCAAAGATGGCGGTGATCATCACCTACGACGAGAACGGCGGCTACTGGGATCACGTGCCGCCGCCCTCGGGACCGGGCTGGGGCGACCGCTGGGGACCGGGCACGCGCGTGCCCACGATCATCGTTTCCCCCTTCGCCAGGCGCGGCTACGTGGACAAGACGCCCTACGACACGACGTCGGTCATCAAGTTCATCACCCGACGATTCGAGCTCGAGCCGCTCCCGGGAGTGCGTGCCAACGTGGGCGACCTCACCAACGGGTTCGATCTCCGGCCGCACTGAACCGGATACCGCACTTCGGCAACGGTGACGCTCGCTATTCCAAAGTCTGTTTCACTTAGGGGGCCGCTTCTTGGACAGTAGCTCCTTGAGATCCGCGAAGGGAGCGTAGGTCGACACGCGGCGACCGACGGAGGCGCTGCTTCCCCCGCCAGTCGCTTCCAGCTGCCGCTGGTGTTCGTTGTCGTGGCAGTACAGACACAGCAACTCCCAGTTGCTGCCATCGGGCGGGTTGTTGTCGTGATTGTGGTCCCGGTGGTGGACGGTCAGCTCGCGCATGTTGGCGCGGGTGAACTCGCGGGCGCAGCGCCCGCAGATCCATGGGTAGATCTTCAACGCCTGTTCCCTGTAGCCGCGTTCGCGCTTCTCGGCGGCGCGGCGGGCATCGGCGACGATGCGGTCGAGTTTGCCGGGGTCACTTGCGCTCATGCGAGGAGTCGTTCGGGCACGTCAACGGCGCGTCGGGCGAAGCGATTCGATCATCGCTCGGAAGTCCCCGGGTGCTTCTCGCTCGAACGACATGCGTTGGCCCGTCCGGGGATGGTCGAACCCGAGAACCCGCGCGTGGAGCATCGGGCGCGTCGATTCGATTTTTCGACCCGCGTAGTCGCGGATGTACACGCGTTCTCCGACCAGGGGATGGCCGAGCTCGGACAGGTGGATGCGGATCTGATGCTGCCGCCCGGTTTCGAGGCGGCACTCGACCAAGGTCGCACCCGCGAGCGGAGCGATCGGTCTGACGTGCGTAATCGAACGCTTCGCTTCGGGCGGAATTCTGCCCCTGGGGCGCCGAAAGTGACCATAGGAGCCGCGGATTCCGTCGCCGCGATCCGTGATGAGATGAGTTTCGACACGCTTCGCAGTGACCGCGCCGTGCGCGATCGCATGATAGACGCGCTCGATGTCGTGCGCGCGGAACTGCGTGGCCAGAATGCGCTTCGCATCCAGGGTGCGCGCGAATACCATCAAGCCGCTCGTCTCCCTGTCGAGCCGGTGAACCACGCCGAGGCCGGGGTCGGAGCCGCGTCCGCCCATTCGCCGCAGCAAAGTTCGCGTGCAGTCTACGAGCGTGTCTTTGTCGCCCGCCTCGTAGGCTACGCTCAGCATTCCGGCGGGCTTGTCGACGACGACGACGTCGCGGTCGAAGAACGCGATCGCGCTCTCGGGCAGGGCGCCGGTACGGAGCTTCGGCGCGCGTTCGTCGACGACCACCACTGCGCCTGGAGGAACGCGCAAGGCCGAGTCGAGGCACCGCTGGCCGTTCACCGTCACGCGCCCTTCGGTGCACAGGTCACGCGCGCGCGACCACGCAGCGCCCGTCTGGTCGCGCACGATCGCGGCGAGGGTGGGCTCGGAGGGTCTCGCCGACCTCAAGCGCTCGAGAGCGCAGCCTTCACCCGGTCCGGCGTGAGCGGCGCGCGGCGCAGCCGCACGCCGGACGCGTCGAAGAAGGCGTTCGCCACTGCGGCGGGGATGACGCGGATCGACGGCTCGCCCGCCCCCGAGGGCGCGATCTCCGGATGGTTGATCAGCACCACCTCGATCGCCTCG
>Ga0209647_1001185_pt1 | contig 22747 bp, 16 predicted proteins | sample GraSoi_2013_60cm_FD_185827 | JGI IMG/M metagenome (GOLD analysis project Ga0209647, IMG submission 185827) | Grasslands soil microbial communities from the Angelo Coastal Reserve, California, USA - Sample 9_17_2013_60cm (SPAdes) (version 2) | ecosystem: Environmental > Terrestrial > Soil >... | reverse complement strand
AGGGTCTCAAATCCTGCTTCTCGCTGTCCGCTAAATGCCAGCGCAGTCCCGCAGCAAGCCCCAATACGGCCCCGAGAGCTGCCAGCAAGATCGCAACGGGATCTCCCAGGCCAGCCGCAAGCGCTCCCCAGACCAGGCTGCCGATGGCGGTCCCGCCCTGGTAGACGACCAGGTAGGCACCCAGCGCCCGCGCGCGCACCCAGGTGGGCGAGGCCTCCTGCGCGGCAACGTTGAAGGAGGACACCAGCATAATCCAGGCTGTCCCACCTATCGTTGCGATCAGGCAGAGCACGAGCAAGTTACGCAGATAGCCGAACGCGATCATCACCAGGGCCAGCACGACGGTGGAGATGATCACCTGGCGATCGACAATGGGAATCTTGCGTTGGATCTGCGGCAGCACGGCAGCACCCGCCACAGCACCCACGCCGATGCAGCCGAGCAGCAGTCCGTACCCAGCCGCGCCAAGGCGTAGATCCTGCCTGACAATCACCGGCAGCAGCGCCCACAGCCCGCTGATGAAAAAGATAAAGAAGAAGGTGCGTATCAGCACGGTCTGCATCTCCGGTGAGTTCTGCACGAAGCGCAGCCCCGTTCTCATGGCGCCGACCAGGCGTTCGGCGGGCAAGACCGCTTTGAGGGGCGCGGGATGCCAGCGAAAGAGCACGACGACCACATACAGGAAGGCGATGGCGTTGAGGAGGAACACCGCGGCCGGCCCCGCCACCGCGATAATGAGGCCTGCTAATGCCGGGCCCACCGCGCGTGCCAGGTTGTAGGAGACGCTGCTCAGGGTGACCGCAGCTGGTAGTTCATCGGGTGGAACGAGTTCCGCGTTGACCGCTTGCCAGGCCGGATTCGCCAGGATCGCGCCCAGGCCGAGCACGAAGGTGAAGCCCAGCAACAGGGGCACGTTCATGAGCCCGGCAAAGGTCAGGACGCTGAGTGCGGCGGCGACGACCAGGATCAGGCCCTGGGTGGCGAGCAACAGGCGGCGGCGGTTCACAATATCGGCGAGCGCCCCGGCGGAGAAGCCCACGAGAAAAACAGGCAAAGTCGTCGCCGTCTGCATCAGCGCGATCAAGAGGGGAGATGTGGTAAACCTCGTCATGAGCCACACGCCCCCCACATTTTGAAACCACGTCCCGACATTGGCCGCCAGCGACGCGAACCAGATCGCGCGGAAAACAGCGATCTGCAGCGGCGCCCATTCGGATGGAACCACTTGCTTTTTGGCTATCATATCATTCCTCCATGAGCGCTCACGCAAGAGAGGCAGCACCTCACATCATGAAACGCAGGGGAGCCAGGATGCGCTCACTCACTTTGTTATACCACGGTCGACTCTTCCATTGCTCCATGGTCAATTCAACATGTACAACTCGCTTTCTTGTTTGCCAGGGTTAAAGCAGAACGTAGTTCACCGCTCGAAGCGTCCAAAGGGAAGGGACGACGAGCACACTATTTATGAGACCATTAGAGCAATGGGTAACGATAACTCAATACTATGCGCAGAGCGTAGCAAAAAGCGAGGTTGGAAGCGTAAAAAAACGCAGAAGGCTTTCATACTGTTTGTTTTTGCTCCACTGAAGTCGAGAACTCGGCTTTTTTTACGCTCCGGCAAACGCATTTCTTCACGCGCGATCAGTATTCTCAAGACAAGTAATATTCCTGTCGTTTCTGAGAAAGTTATGAGGGTTTTTGCTATGATATCATTGCGGAGAGCCTATGGTGCTAAGGTAGTTCATCTATCTGCGCTCTTACTCACACTATTCTTCTCGCTCGCGTCACTGGTCAGTTGTAATCAGCCCGCGCCTCTTCACTATACGTCGCTCAATCTGGGCATCCCGGCTGCGGTCCTGCAATCGCCCGTGAAAGGCCCATTGCCTGACAAGACAGTGTTGCACGTCGGCATCACCTTCAAAGTTGATCCCCGGCTGCTCGATCAGGCCGATCATCTTCAACTCAAGCCGGGGCAGCGTTCCAACCTGGAGGCTTTTGCCAGGCGCATCGGCATTGACGATGCCACCTTGCAAAAAATCGAGGGCTTCTTCAACGCAGACGGGATTACGCTACAACTGAGCAAGTTACGGACCTACCTGTCCTTTCAAGCCAAGGCCGCAACCGTTGCCCGGGTGCTGCAAACAAAGTTCGTTATTCACCAGTACAAGGGCCGGACCTTTTATGCGCCCGCGACCCCACCCAAAGTCCCTACCTTTTTAGCCAATTCCATTGCTACCATCACCGGATTGGATAATTAAAGCAAGCCTCCCAAGCACGCGCTGGATATCAGCTATCCACAAGCATCACGCGTTTCCCGCAATGGAGCACAGGATTGTAGCCCCGATGATCCGACGCTTCTTCTACCAGAAGACATTGCCGGTGCCTATGGTTACAATAGCCTCCATCAGCGCGGCCTGCTTGGCGAGAATATGACCATCAACCTCGTGGAGACTGATGGCTCCTACCAGGATGATATTCAGAACTACCTGAGCTGTGTTAACTTCAAGGGACATCTCTCGTTCATCAACATCGATGGCAGCCCGTCGGATGCTGAGGGTGAGCTGCATTAAAGACTCTTGCTTAAACTGCGAGGAAGAGTTCTCATTGCTCTTCTGGCAATGCTTCTTACTCTGCACACTCAGGAAGTTTGCCAGCCTTTACATTTTTTATGCTGCTGTCAACGCTTTTCTTCACGCTCCAGGTGTATACTCTTCATGTAGTTACGTGTGTAACTACCCAACCTTTCAAGGGGAGGGAGATAGCAGCAAAGATCAGCTGCGCATGTACATGCGAAGCAGACGAAAGGAGAACCAAAGGTGCAAGACAACTCTTTACGGGACAGGATTCAGGGCAACTGGAAGCAGTTGAGTGGGGGCGTACGCCACGAGTGGGGCAAACTCACGCACAACGACGTAGAGCAGATCAAAGGCGATGTCGAGATGCTGGCCGGCAAGATTGAGGAACGCTATGGCGTGACGAAAGCGGAAGCCAGAAAGCAGATCGAACAATGGGTCAGCAAGTTCCAGGCGCACCAAACGGATCAATCGGACAGCGACACACAGGCGAACTAGCCTCCCTGTACGCTTCGTCGCGAACTGCACTGGCTATCGGCCAGTGCGGGAGAGAAAGGAACGTGTCCAGTATGAGGAGGACCTATGATTGATACGACCGAAGCATTCTTCGCCCGGCTCGCCGAACGTGGCTACGAACCCCTGCTTCATAGCGTCTCTGGAACCAGCCGTTGGGATATCAAGGATACGGGAAGCTGGTTCGTTGCCGTGAAAAATGGGTCGCTGACTGTGAGCAGAGATGCGGCAGGAGCAGACTGCGTGTTTGCGTGTAGCAAGGAAGACTTCGACCACATGGTGGTGGGAAAGCAGAATCCAACCACGCTGTTCATGCAAGGGAGGATGAAAATCACAGGCAATCCTGGCCTGGCGCAGCTATTCCTGCGGCTCTTTCCCGATGAGAGCCTGGCCAGCAGAGAACAGGGATAAAGGAGAAAGCAATGGGTGAGAAAACAACGATTAGTGTCCTGGAGGGAAACAATTTCGTCGTCAGTGACTTGCGCGGAGACATCGACGCCTCGCCAAGTGAGCCATTGGGACTGTTTGCGTGGGACACGCGTTTTCTTTCACGCTGGCTGCTGACAGTAGACGGTCAGCGACCTAACGTCCTGTCGACGGACGACCTCGATTACTTCTACGTGCAGTTCTTCCTCGTTCCGGGTACTGGCACCATCTATGTCGATTCCGACCTGTCGATCATGCGCAAACGAGCAGTCGGAAACGGCTTCCACGAGGATGTGACTATCCTCAATCACAAAGACAAGCCAGTTGACCTCAAGGTACGCATCGAGGCCGCGGCCGACTTCGCTGACCTGTTCGAGGTCAAGGATGCACTGAAGAAGAAGGGGGAATTCTACCATCGGATTGAGAGCGATCGCCTGGTGCTCGGCTATCGTCGTGAAACGTTCGCCCGTGAGACCTTGATTATCCCCAGTGCCAGGGCCGGCATCGACGAGCACAGTCTGAGCTTCGCGGTGCATATCGAGCCTCACGGTGAATGGGCGACCAGCCTGGAGGTTGCCGCTGTGTTGGTCGGCTTCGGCGAAAATCGCGAGCAGACGACCGGCGGACACGGAGATCAACGAGCACGGTCCAACATGAAGAGGAGCCTGGAAAAGTTGGGTGAAGCTGTACCTCGACTTTCGTGCGATTGGCCATCTCTCCAGGTGACCTATCGTCAAAGCCTCATCGACCTGGCGGCACTGCGCTTCTTTCCCATAACGCTGCCGGGACAGGCGCTTCCTGCTGCTGGCTTGCCCTGGTTCATGACCATCTTCGGTAGGGACAGCATGCTTGTGAGCTACCAGGCGCTCCCTTTCACCTCCGAGCTAGCCGAAGCGACTCTACAGGCCCTGGCGCAACAACAAGGGACGAGGGTCGACGACTTTCGCGATGAGGAGCCTGGCAAGATCATGCACGAGATGCGCTTCGGCGAGATGACCGCGTTCGAGGAACGCCCGCACTCACCGTACTATGGAGCTGCCGACGCCACCCCGCTCTTTCTCATCTTACTCGATGAGGTTGAGCGTTGGACTGGCAATGCTGAACTTGTACGGCAGCTGGAGATGGAAGCCAGGGCTGCGCTCACCTGGATCGACAAATATGGGGATCGCAATGGCGATGGCTATGTCGAGTACAGCCGCCGCAACACGGAGACAGGACTGGTGAACCAGTGCTGGAAAGACTCCTGGAACTCCATTCTGTTCGCCGATGGCACGCTCTCGCGTCTGCCGCGTGCCACCTGCGAAATTCAGGGCTATGTCTACGACGCCAAGATGCGCTGTGCGCGTCTGGCCCGCACGTTCTGGGATGATCCCGAACTTGCCAATCGCTTAGAGAAGGAGGCAGCCGAACTGAAGCGGAGGTTTAACCAGGACTTCTGGCTCGCGGATCGTGAGTTTTTCGCGCTCGCCATCGATGGAGACGGGCGCAAGGTGGATGCGTTGACCTCGAACATCGGGCACCTGCTCTGGAGTGGCATCGTCGCTGAGGACAAGGCGGAGGCTGTTGTGCGCCACCTGATGGGCCCTCACCTGTATTCTGGGTGGGGCGTACGCACCATGGCGGAAGGCGAGGGTGGCTACAACCCGATTGGCTATCATCTCGGGACGATCTGGCCACACGACAACGCGTTTATCGCGCTGGGGCTCAGGCGCTACGGCTATCGCGAGGAAGCAGCACGAGTGGCGATGAACATGCTGGAGGCAGCCACGTACTTCAAGGGACGCCTGCCGGAGGCGTTCGCTGGCTACCCCCGAGAACTGACGGATTTCCCGGTGGAATACCCAACCGCGTGTAGCCCACAAGCCTGGGCCAGCGGAGCACCGCTCTTGCTGCTGCGAGCGATGCTTGGCCTGGAGCCGGCTGGCGACCATCTTCTCATTGATCCTGCCATCCCCTCAATGCTCGGCCAACTCGAACTGCTCGACATCCCAGGTCGTTGGGGCCGCATCGATGCCTTTGGTCGGGGAAGAGTGGATACATCGGCGGTAGGAAACAGCGCACAATCAAGCTAGACTTTATCGATTGGCCGCACAAAACAGGAAAGGCAGAGTAAGCAACTCGCATATCTAACTGCAAAGCTAGCATAAGAGAGTTGCTCACTCTGCCTACGCTTGAACCTCTTTTTCCTCTACTCGCTAACGGTGGAAGGAAAACGCCTCCCGGCTCAGCGTTGCGACAAGGCTAGCGAGAACAGCTATGACCAGGAACGGGCCCGAAAAGCCCTTGAGGGGGGCCAGGGCACCAACATTATTGATGAGCGCCAGGATCGTTACCGCCAGCGCGACGCCTATCAGGATGACCATATCACCAACGATGAAATTGTAGATGGCTTTGTGGCGCGCTTTCAAACCGCTATAGCGCAGGATGGCATTCTTCAACCACTTCAATCCAAACAGGAGCAGGAGAATGCCGATGATCAGGCGCAGCGCATCAATAGGAACCCACTGGACAATCGCGACTCCTAGAGTCGCCACCAGCAGGGCGAGGGTCGCCGCGGCAGCTAGAGCGCCAAGCAGCGCACTTCGCCAGTTGACCGTGACGCCGACGACCAGGACGATGGTGAAGGCCTCCACAAACTCTACGGCGGAGGCTAAAAACGCGGCAGTAGCAACAACCCATTGCATAGAAAGACTCCTTATAACATAGAGACTTGAGATGTTAAGGGAACGCGCTCTACTCATGACGTCCCTTCAACAGCATAGCGTACACGCGGGGCGTAAAGAAAAGCGTTGGCCGGGTCGTAAAAACGGGTGTAGTGATTTTATCGCTGCGCCCTCCTCTTTTGTTGATCGGGAAGGCAAAAACGCCGGCGTTCACAAAACACAGCGATGCGTAGTGATAGACGACCGGTTCACCCCCCGAGTATATTGACTGCGCGGGCGATCAGTATCCCGATGACTGTGAGTGAAAGCACTGCTTCTAACATCATGAGCATCTTCGCCAGCCTCGTGAGCGGATACGTATCAGCAGGACTCAGCGCGGTTGCCCCGGTAAAGGCGACGAATAGATAATCAAGAAAATGTGGCACCCAATGCTCCCCGGCTGCTTGTTGTGGAAACAGAAAATCTGCGGCGCGATGCCCAGCGAGATGGCGCTTCCAGGGGCCTCCACCGTCAACTTCCCAATACCACAAAGCGAAGACCAGGATATTGAAGGACCACAGCAGGGCCGCCGCCCGTAATAGATTGGTCGCGTGTTTATTGGTGGGCAACGTGAGAACGAAGAGCACAACGCCGGCAACGAGTGCCAGTGTGCTCACGCCGAGGGGAACCAGCACGAGTATACGCCGGGCCGTATGTGAGAGGTCCCATGCTGTCAGGACGTCGATGACAAGTGGAACCACAAACACCCCTTCCACAACCAGTAGGAGCCAGTTAGGACCGATGATCACATTTGGTGGAAGAACCAGGTAGAGTAGGCCGGTCAGCAGGATACCGACGAGGGCAGAGACACCTGGAGCCACCACTTCCTCATCGTCATTTGAAGCCGGATGATGCATCTGTTTTCTATTCATGCTCTTCATCCTTTCCACAACTTGCATCATACCTCAGAGTATATCATAGCGTTTCAGCAGTGCTACCCTCAACATCTATGCTCTTCTGAAAACGGTTGTTTTCATCCTGGGTGGTGTACCCGTACATGACGGTCTCGTGGGTAAAGTGGCTCCAGGAGCCATTACACACAGCCATTATCCATGATGCTTCCATGACGATGCTCATTGCGCTTTCATGACACTTCCTCCTTATAGTAGGACCAGAGAGGACGAGGTGCGTCACCTGAGTAGTACCCCGCAATCCTGCCGGGTGAGCCTTTGCGTGAGGAAATGCCCTCAATACTTTTTAATGTAGCCAAAATAATCCGCTACAGGTAGCGAGACAGGAGGAACATATGCGAAAATTCTGCGAGATGACTGGAACATCTTCACCACGTAAACGTTTTGAAGTGCAGTTGAGCGGTCCCGATTTGTTACACGAGCCTTTTTTGAACAAAGGTGACGCCTTCACCACCCAGGAGCGAGAAACGTTTGGCCTGACCGGCCTGCTGCCCGAAGCCGTGACCACCCTCGACGAGCAGGTGAAACGCGCCTATATGCAGTACCAACAGCAACCGGACGACCCGCGGAAGAACATCTACCTCAATATGTTGCAAGACAGTGACGAAGTCCTGTTTTACAAGCTGCTGTCCGAACATATGTATGAGATGTTGCCGGTCATTTATGATCCGACGGTGGCCGTGGCGATCGAGCAATACAGCCTTGAGTACCGCCGGCCCCGTGGCGTCTACCTGTCCATTGACCATCCTGAACGCATTGAAGAGTCGTTGCGCAACTATGGCGCTGGACCCGACGACATTGATCTGCTGGTGGCGACCGACGCCGAAGAAATCCTCGGTATCGGCGACTGGGGCGTCGGTGGCATCCAGATTTCTGTTGGCAAGCTCGCCGTCTACACCGCTGCCGCCGGTATCGATCCGGCGCGCGTGATTCCCGTCATGCTCGACGCTGGCACCAACCGCGAGAGCCTGCTCAACAACCCTTACTACATCGGCAACCGGCATGCCCGCGTGCGTGGCGAACGCTACGACGCCTTCATCGATGCCTACGTCAAAACGGCCACCAAACTCTTCCCGAAAGCGCTCTTGCACTGGGAGGACTTCGGACCCAGTAATGCCAGGCGCATCCTGGAGAAGTACCGCCATGGAATTTGCACCTTCAATGATGACGTCCAGGGGACGGGTGCCATTACGCTGGCTGCGATCTACACCGCATTACGTGTTGCGCAAACCGATATCCGTGATCAGCGCGTGGTCATTTTCGGCGCTGGCACGGCTGGCATCGGCAACGCCGATCAGATCCGCATCGCCATGATGCAGGCGGGTCTCTCCAAGGAAGAGGCGACGCGCCATTTCTGGTGCGTGGATATCCAGGGCCTGCTGCTCGATAATATGGGCGATGCCCTGCGCGACTTCCAGGTCCCGTATGCTCGTCCCGCTGACGAGGTCAAAGACTGGAAGCATGATATGCCCCAGGGCGGTATCAGCCTGGCCGAAGTCGTGCGCCAGGTCCAGCCAACCATGCTCATTGGCACCTCGACCGCCCCAGGAACCTTTACGGAGTCGATCGTGAAGGAGATGGCGGCCCATACCCAGCGTCCGATCATCTTTCCTCTGTCGAACCCGACCCAACTGATGGAAGCGAGCGCCAGCGACCTGATCACCTGGACGGATGGACGCGCGCTGGTGGCCACCGGCATTCCTTCGCACCCGGTCACCTATAAAGGTACGACCTACGTCATCGGTCAGGCCAACAACGCGCTGTTCTATCCCGGTCTGGGTCTGGGCACGATCGTTTCCCGCGCGAGCCAGGTCAGCGATGGGATGTTCACAGCCGGCGCAAAAGCCGTAGCGGATCAGGTGGATGCTAAACAGCCCGGAGCGTCCCTCCTGCCACACGTTGACAATCTGCGCAGCGTCTCCGCCACGGTTGCCGTTGAGGTGGCGCAGACCGCAGCCTCCGAAAAACTGGCACGCGTGGAACTCACCAACGTGATTCAGCAGGTCCAGGATGCGATGTGGCAGCCGCAATACCCAGAGTTGCTGAGCAGAGTTGCAGAAGGGAGCCGCAGATGAGTAGCAGCGAGCAGCATGACGAGGCGCGATCGGCAACAACGGTTCGCGATCTCCCGATCGGGATTCAGGCATCGGGCACACGCCAGGAATCAGACTCGATGGGGACCATCGAAGTCCCGGCAGATCACTACTGGGGGGCGCAGACGCAGCGCTCCCTGATCCACTTCTCCATTGGCGATGACCACATGCCCAAAGCGGTCTACCATGCCTATGGGTATGTGAAAAAGGCCGCGGTCCTCGTCAACGCCGGGGCAGGGAAACTCCCCAAGGACAAAGCGGACCTGATCAGCAAGGTGGCCGACGAGGTGATCGCGGGCAAACTGGATAGTGAGTTCCCGCTTTATGTCTGGCAAACGGGCTCCGGCACCCAATCGAACATGAACGTCAACGAGGTGATCTCCAATCGCGCCATCCAGCTCGTGGGGGGCCGACTTGGCAGTAAAACACCTATTCACCCCAATGATGACGTGAACATGTCGCAGTCCTCCAACGACACCTTTCCCACCGCGATGCATATCGCCACCGTGCTGGAATTCGCCAATCACCTCATCCCCAACGTCAAGGCGCTCAGGGACGCGCTGTGGAACAAGGCCGTCGCCTGGGTGGACGTGGTCAAAATCGGGCGCACCCACTTGCAAGACGCGACCCCCCTCACCGTTGGCCAGGAGTGGTCGGGGTACGCGACCCAGCTGAACGATGCGTTAGCGCTCGTGCAGCAGTCGATGCAAGGCCTGTATCAACTGGCCGCTGGTGGGACCGCCGTGGGCACAGGGCTCAATGCGTTGCCGGATTTTGGGCCTAAGATCGCCACCGCAATCGCGCGTCTCACCGGACATCCCTTTGTGAGCGCGCCGAATAAATTCGCTGCTCAGGGATCGTTGGACGCCATGGTCAATGCCGGTGCGGCCCTGCGTGCCCTGGCGGTCGCGCTCATGAAGATCGCCAACGATCTGCGCTGGCTGGGGTGCGGACCACGGGCGGGTCTGCATGAACTCAACTTGCCCGCCAACGAGCCAGGCTCATCGATCATGCCCGGCAAGGTCAATCCGACGCAGGAAGAGGCGATGGTCATGGTGTGCATCCAGGTACTCGGCGATGACAGTGTGGTTGCGTTCGCTGGCTCGCAAGGCAACTTAGAACTCAACGCCATGCGTCCGATCATCATCAACAATGTGCTACACTCGGCGCGTATCCTCGGTGATGCCTGTGAGAAACTGCGCCAGTTTAGCATCGAGGGCATCACGCTGGATACGGAGAGGATCAGCAAGTATGTCAACGAGTCCTTGATGCTGGTAACAGCGCTGAGCCCGGTCATCGGCTATGACAAAGCCTCGGCCATCGCGCACAAAGCGCTTGACGACAACACCACCTTGCGTGAAGCGGCGCTTGCGAGTGGCTATATCAGCGCCGAGGAGTTTGATAGGATCGTGGTGCCCGCCCACATGGTCGGCGATCCCCACAAGGACCTGGAGGAAACCCGAACAGTTTTTGAGCAATCATGAAGATTACAACTGAACAGTACCAACACATGCAACAGTGTGCAACAGCAACTGCTGATCTCTCTGCCCGGCTTGCAGCAGCAGGGGTAGTGTGTTTCTATGCCGGATCGGATGCCATCGCTATCAGTGTACCGCTGCTTATTGGATCAGCAACAGCAGGAGAAATAGCTAAGGTGTATGCAGATCTTGCTCGAGAAATTCCGCCGGGCGATATGTATGATGTCGAGTATACAGAACCAGTCAAACTCGAGCTTCCCCCACCCTCCAGTGAGCTGGAATACCTGCTTCAGGATTTCACCAGCCGTTTGCTGCTTCTTAGAGTCGCGCTGCGCAATCTCCATCTTTCCTCTGAGCGATTCTGCGCAACCAATGTGGCTCTGGAACAGAATCGTGATGATCCCGAGGGGGCTCTCTATCAAGATGCGCGACTGTTTTCCGCCTTGCAACAGCAGGCGATCTGGCGCAACCTGAGCCTCTGCAAGCGTCTGCACGATGAGATCCTCTTTAGCGCTCCCCGTGTCAATATGCTCTGGCATCGCTATAAAATGGGGTTACCGCATCAAAGCTGCTTCAGTCCGCAGGAAGTAAGCGAGACATTTACTGCGACCTGGAAGGAGCGATCTTCTGATATCAAGCATTACCAGCTCCCGGCGTTTGCTATTACTGGTTTTGGGGCAGTACTTCAGATACTGGAACACAAAGGACAACTTGCGAATCCCGCTCTGCTCATGGATGAGGGGTGGCATAAGAGCATGTACCAGCTCACCCGTTCATTCCAGCATAGTCTGGATACTTTCTATATTGTCACTTGAGCGACAAGCATAATAGAGATGAAGCAGCGGAGGGCACATCTATGGAGCTTGCTGGGTGTTTCATATATGAGAACTCTCAAAAGCTCCTAACGCGCGCAGCGTCGCCTTCTCCGCCAGGGTCAAGCCCCTGATCCCCGTGATATCGAGGCGCTCGTAGGGTTGGTCACGTCGCAGCGTCTGCAGATGCCCGGCACTGCGCGGGTCCCATATCATGATAATACCACCGTCCCCGCAACTGGCAAGTCTCTGGCCATCAGGACTCACTCTGAGCGACTGAATCGTCCCCTGATGCGCTGCTCGCATCCTCATGCACTCCCCGCTCTGCACATCCCACCAGCGCAGCATCCCGTCGCTCCCTCCACTGACCAGCAGGTCTCCCAGCTTCATCCAGGCTACAGCAAACACGAGACCGGCATGCCCCGCCAGGGCTCGCACGCACTCCCCGCTGTGCGCATCCCACACCAACAGCTCTCCGCTGCCTCTGCCCCCGCCTCCACTGGCCAACCGCGTTCCATCGGGGCTCCATGCCACGCTCACGACCATGCCACTATGTCCCTGCAGCCTCTGGAGCAGCGTGCCGTCGGAGGCATCCCACAGGCACACGCTGCCATCATCGCCACCGCTGGCCAGCCGCGTGCCGTCCGGACTCCAGGCCACGCGACGGATCTTGGTCGGGTACGCACGACCGACCCAGCGGCGGGTGCGCGCGGTCACATCCCACACCTGCACTCCACGCAGATAGCTTCCACAAGCCAGGAGGCGCCCGTCTGGACTCCACGCCACGCCCTGGAAGATGGTGTCGGCAGCGGCAGGGTCCCGAAGCAACTGCAGACAGGCACCCGTGGCCGCGTCCCACAGCCCGATGGTATTGTCCCATCCACTGCTGGCCAGGAGTCGACCATCCGGACTCCACGCGACCCCATGCACGATCCAACGATGTCCACGCAACACGCTGGGCGACGTCCCGCCAGCTACATCCCAGATGGTCACCAGCGTATTGGTTCCCCCACTGACCAGCTGCGTGCCATCCGGACTCCAGTCGATGTCGAAGAGGGAGGTCGCGTAGCCTTGGATGACGCGCACGCACTGCCCACTCTCCCCGTCCCACACCCGCAAGGTGCCATCTTCACTGCCGGTGAGCAGAATGCGGCTGTCGGGCATGAAAGCCAGGCCGTTCACCCCGGCGGTATGCCCGTGCAGCGCCGCCCGATAGCTGCCCTGTGCGACATCCCACAGCCAGATCGTTTTGTCAAAGCCGCAACTGGCCAGGATGCGGCCATCGGGGCTCCAGGCCACCTTATTCACTCGATCGGTGTGCCCTGTCAGCGTCTGGAGCAGGCATCCGCTGGCGACATCCCACAGCTTGACGGTGCGATCCCAGCTCGAGCTGGCCAGGGTGCTGCCGTCGGGAGCAAAGGCCACTCCCCGCACGCGGTTGGTATGCCCCTCCAGGATCGCAACGCAGGTAGCCGGTTGGGTCTGCTGGATCTCCCACAGCCGAATCTGTCCCGCGGGGCTGCCACTGGCGAGCAGGCGCCCATCCGGGCTCCAGGCCACCGAGAGGATCGGACTGGGATGCGGCAGTGTCTGCAGGGGCGTGCCACTCTGGTGGTCCCAGAGCCGGACGGTCGCGTCATTTCCCCCGCTGGCGAGTGTACGTCCATCGGGGGCAAAGGCCACGCTGAGTGCGCCCGCGGGATGCCATCCCGACCAGAGCAGGGCACCGCTCTCCAGGTCCCATAGCTTGATCGTGTCATCCCAGCTCCCGCTGACCAGCGTGCGTCCGTCCGGGTTGAAAGCGAGAGCATAGGTCGTGTCGGTATGTGCCTGCCAGTTCCAGAGCAGGGTCTGGCCTTCCTCCTCCCACACGCGCACCTCCCCGCGCTTACTGGCTGCGGCCCAGTACTGCCTATTGCTGCTGATAGCCACCGCCCAGGTGGCATCGAAGGTCTCGGTAAAGACGGTTTCATGGATCAGCGCTCCGGAAAGCGTCGTATCCTGCATCTCGACACCTTGCAGATGCACCCCGCGAAGAGCCAGCCGCGACAGATCGAGACCACGCAGGTGCCCGCGCTGCAAGAGGAGCAGCACCAGTACGTTAGCCGGCCCGTAGCCCTGCGCGTAATCTGCCTGTGCATGCAGCCGGGCGAGCAGCGCGAGCAGTTGCTCCTCTAGAGCGGCTCGCTGCGGGTAGGCGCTGCGCAGGCGCGTCAGAGTGGGGGCCACGATGAGGCGCTGCTGGGCCTGCCGCACATATTCACGGGTGGTCGCCAGTGCCAGGCCATGCTCGATCAGGCGCGAGAGCCGGCCCTGCTCGATCTCGCTGGCCGCCTCCGCGATGAGCCGCGCCGTGGCATACTCCAGCACCACCGATTGCAGCGTGAAGCTCCCTCGCCGGTGGCCACGCTCAACCAGTGAGCGGCGACGCATCGCCTCCACCGCTTCGAGCACTTGTACCCGCGGCAGCGGCGCGCCCAGTACCAAGAGCAGCTCCTCGATGCTCACCGGCTCGCGCAGGATCGCCAGCCACAGCAGCACCGTCTGCTCTTCAACCGACAGGCGCGCGAATTGCTCCGCCAGCAGCTCTCGCAGGCTGCCGAAGATCAGCTCGCCCCCGGCGAGGAACTCAGCGATTTCGCCCCCGAAGAGCTCCACGACGGTCTCTGCCACGATTTTGAGGGCCAGCGGGTTGCCTCCATACGCCTCGATCAGTCGCTCCCGTTCAAGCGCGGTACCCACCAGCTCCCGTTCCTCTAACAGCTGCTCACTGGCGTCTCGCTCCAGTCCTTCCAGGCGCAAGGCGCGCACGGGAGTCCGGCCGCCCTCCAGCGGCACGAGGTTGCTCGGTTTCTCACGGGAGGTCAGCAGCAGGCAACTCTGGTGCATGGTCTCGGCCACCCGGCGCAGCAACCGTCCGTATCCCTCGTAGCCGGAACGCATGCGGCCCGTGCCCGCGCCTTCTTCCAGCAGCGCCTCCAGGTTGTCCAGCACGAGGAGCGCACGTGCTTTCCGCAAGTACTCCAGCAGTAGGCTCAGGCGTCCGTCGAGGCTGGCTGGCACGTCGGCGAGCGGCTGGGGAGCAAGCGCCTGCAGGCAGTCTTCCAGTAGCGCTTCGCAGGTGGGGCATCGCGCAGCGAGCGCCAGATCACCACCTCGAAGCGCTGGGCCACCTGGTGCATCAGGCTGACAACCGGCGCCGACTTGCCGATGCCGCCCAGGCCCAGCACGCTCACCACCCGGCAGCGCTCCTGTATCACCCACTCGGTCAACAGCGCCATTTCCCGCTCGCGCCCATAGAAGGTCGGCACCGCCAGCGCGTCGCCCCAATCGACTCGCGGTCCGCCAGCAGACTGAGCCACGGCCTGGTCACGGGCAATGGTCTGCTTGATCGGCTGAGGCGTCGCGAGTGGAGGCGGGGGACGTTGCTGGGAAAGCAGCTCTGCGAGCCACAGTTCATCCAGCAAAACCTTCTGGTGGGCCGCTTGCCAGAAAGCACGGATCTCCTCGACCTCGCGCCCGGCCGCGAAAGCCTGCTGCTGCACCCCTAGCGCGATGAGACGTTTGAGGTGGTCGGCTTTGGGATAACTACTGTCGGCCTCCCACTCCGCTACGGCGCGCCGGGAGACATGCAGCAGATCAGCCAGTCCGGCTTGTGTCAGGCCGGTGCTCGTCCGCAGTGTCAGCATCGCCTGGCCGAAGGCATAATCGCGCTCGCCATAAGTGGATCTGTTCATCGGCGCTCTCCTTTCCGTGTGACCCACCAGGGCGAACCCATGCGGAGCGCCGGGAAGTGACATGTCAGTTGATGGACGGTAACTTTCCCAGGGAAACCATCCGGTCTGCTGGTGTCTGTCGGGTGCGCCCTCCAAGCGGGTCCACGCCTATCTGGGTTTGTATGGGGACAATGCCAAGCGACCCCATACAACTCTTTGATACTCATTCTCTATGATAGCAGATTTTCTGGCGGACAACGGACATGGTGCTCACGCGCTCCTGATATCTGACCCCCAGAAGTGAAACAAGTCGAAAGGACATGCTATCTGATAGATCATGCGCCATCTGTTGAGGAAGAGGCGGGCGCTGTGAGAAACTGGTCATGGCATAAATCATTCTTCCTAAAACATTACGAAACACTACGCGAAGAGAGCTGAACATGTCACAGCTCGAACACGTAGGAGCCGGGTGCCGGTGTTCCCGGCTGATACTGCTCGTTGCCCAGTTCTCCTGCTGCGGCCTTCTGCTCACCGGAGCGCTGGCCTAGCCAGTCTCGCCAATCCTCCCACCACGAGCCTGCGCGTTGCTGCGCTCCAGTCTTCCATTGTCCGGGGTCGGCCGGGTAGCGCTCATTCACAAAGTACGACGCCTTCGGGTTCCCGGGTGGGTTCAGAAGAGCCTGGATGTGGCCACTGTTGCTCAGGATAAACTTGACCTTGCCCCCTAGCAATTGCGTGGTCGCATAGCAGCCCTGCCACGGCGTGATGTGATCGGTGATGCCTGCGACGATATAGGCATCGTTGGTCACTTGGGACAGATCGATGGGCGTCCCCAACACCTCGAAGGCGCCCGGATGGGTCAACGCATTGGTTTCGACCAGGTCGAGCAAGTCGCCATGCAGGTTGGCCGGCAGACGGGTCGTGTCGTTATTCCAGTAGAGCACGTCAAAGGCTGCCGGATCCTTGCCGATCAGGTAATTGTTGACCCAGTAGTTCCAGATCAGATCGTTGGGACGCAGCCAGGCAAACACGCGGGCCATTTCCTGACCCTCGATCACCCCCTTCAAGCGCGAGGCCTCCCTGGCAGCCGCGATCGTTTCCCTGGTGGCGAACAGCCCCATCGTCGACTCGACGCTGGTATCGAGCACTGTGACCAGGAACGTCACGGCGTGAATGCGCTGGTCCCCTTGCGCTGCCAGGTGCCCCAGCAGCGTGGCCAGCGTCATGCCCCCCAGGCACGACCCGCTGATATTGACGTCCGGGCTTTGGGTGATCGCGCGAACGGCGTCAATGGCTTCCAGGATGGCGCGATCGTAGGTTTCGAACCCCCAAGCGCGCTGCTGGGGCGTGGGATTGCGCCAACTGATGGCGAACACCTGCTGTCCATTGGCGACCAGGTAGCGTATGATACTCTTGTTTGGCGACAGGTCCATGACGTAGAACTTGTTCACCTGAGGCGGGACGATGAGCAGCGGGCGACCATAGACCTGTGGGGTCGTCGGCTGGTACTGGATCAGCTCGAGCACCTCGTTCTTGAACACGACGGCTCCCGGCGAGAGGCTCAGGTCCTTGCCGACCTGGAAGGCCTTCATGTTGACCTGCGAGGGCATCCCCCCGTTATTGGCCAGGTCTTCGAGCATATGGGTGAGACCTTTCACCAGGCTGGCCCCACCCGTCTCGTACATCTGCTTCATGGCCACCGGATTGCCCAGCAGCGTGTTGGTCGGGGCCACGGTATCGGCAAAGAGCGAGAGCACGAAGCGCGCCCGGTCAGCATCCTTTTTGTCCAGATCGGCGTCGTTAATAAAGGCGCTGAAGCTCTGCTGCCAGGTTAAATAGGTTTGCAGAAGGGCGTGGTAATACGGATTCGTTTTCCACACTTCGTCGGTGAAGCGTTTGTCCTTGGCATCCGGCTCAACGGTGGATTGACCGGTCATCACGCGGCCCATCTCGAGCATGAAATTCGTGTAGTACTTCAAAACCAACGGTGGTTGCTTGAGCGCTTGCTCGGCGATTTGCTGACTGACGTGGAAGAGATCCGCGCTGCGAAAGCCAACCAGAGGCATGAGGCCAAAGGCAGCCTCCCCACCTGGCATCTGCTCTGCTGTTTGCTCGGAGGTCTCAGCGTGTGTGACAGCGGCTTGCCGCTGTTCTGAGAGTTCCTGCTGCGCAGCGGCAGCCTTCTGTCGTTCTTCAGCGAGTGCTGCCTCAACGGTAGCTAGCCGTCGCTGCAAGTCCTCTACAGCCGCTTGTGCCGCAGCAGCTTGGCGTTGTTCCTCCTCGAGCGCGGCGTGCGCAGATCGTTTGGTATCGGTCTCCTGCTTGGAGGCGTTGCCCGTGGCAGTTGGTCTCTTTCCGCCTGGCTTCGCGTGAGAGGACTCGGCTGTGGTCCCACTATTCTGGCCGTCTGTTTCTGGATGAATTACATCCTGTGCATCGTTCTCCAAAGTTGTCCTCCTTGATTTGACTCCAATCCCCTGGAGTCTGTGCAGAGTAGGCACAATCAGCTGCCCACGAGCGATGAGCCTGACCCTGCTGTGAACAGTTCCAGGGCCACGCCTGACTACTCCTGCTTCCTCGTCCTGGTAGTGCCTCCGGTCCAACGCCCGACCAGCGCTGCCTGCGCATCGATCATCTTGTGTGCGCTGTCTTGCCAGAGTTGTACCAGGTCCCTGCCTGCTTGCGCTCCAGCTCCAGGCTCCGGCCTGAAATTGATGCCTCTGACGATGTTGAACCAGCCCTGCCAGAGCTCACGCTCAGCTTCCGCCCAGTTCTGCAACTGCTCCCGCCCCCTGCGAGCCAGCTCGCGGAGCTCCTCGGGGGTTCCCTTGGCGTTGGCCAGGGTCTCGGTCCACTGCCGGGTCCATTCGGCTCGCGCATCCAATGTCTCTTTCACCGAGGACTGCCAGGCGTCCACCGTTTTCGTCCAGAGCTCCAGCGTCGGTGTCCCACCCAGCTTCCGCAAGGTGTCGAGCCAGTCCGTCAGCAGCTTCTGTTGGGTCTCCGCCCAGGTCTTCATTAGGCTTTCATTTGTGTTCTTGTCACTCATCGACCTGTTCTCCTTTCACCGGTCGTGTGTACGAAATACAGAGATAGTCATTTTCGTCTGTCAACATCGGCGGAAGTGTTGCTCCATGCCCCACGATGATGATACACGCTGTGCGTCGCAGAATCACACATCTGCCATTCAGCAGGGGCTTTATGCGACAGATCAAGTATAGTTGACGAGCGTTGGCAAAAGCGTTTGCCAGATGAGCACGGTCGTCGAACAATCGTTTGTTGTGAGGCCTTTATTTGCCCGTGAATTTGGCTGCTCGCTTGTGCAAGAAGGCGTCTACACTTTCTCGGTGATCCGCTGTAGCGTAGGCCGCTTCTTGTAATTGTCCCTCAAGATGGAGGGAGGCTTGTAGGTCTATATCCAATGACATATACATGAGCTCTTTGATGAGCTGATACGTCCGCGTGGGTCCGTTTGCCAGCCGCTTCGCCAATGCCCTGGTCGTCTCATCAAGCTCTGCCAGGGGAACGCAGCGATTGACCAGTCCAATGCGCTCAGCTTCTGGACCACTGACTTCATCGGCCAGCATCACCATCTCTAAAGCTCTACCCAGCCCAATGAGCCGTGGCAACGTGTACCCGCCGCCGCCATCAGGAACCAGGCCAATGCGTGCGAAGGCTTCGAGCAGGCGAGCATTGTCAGCAGCAATGCGTATATCACAAGCAAGGGCGATGTTCAAGGAGATACCAGTTGCTACGCCTTGAATTGCAGCGATGATTGGTTTGGGCATGTGACGAATCGCGAGGATCAGGCGATGGTACTTCGCCAGGTGTTCGCTCACTTTGAGTGGTTGGCTGCCAGCATGTGCAGAACCGAACTCAGTGAGGTCCTGACCAGCCCCAAATGCTCGCCCAGCACCGGCAAGCACGACGCAGCGGATCACATCATTATGAGCGGCCGCTTCGACGGCTTCTGTGAGTTCCTCTAACATGAGCGTATTGATCGCATTCAGCACGTCGGGGCGGTTCATGGTGAGCGTGACGACGCTTTCATCTTGTTCAACAAGCACGTTTTGGAAATCAGTTCGCATTAGGTCTTTCTCATCCTTCTTTCTTCCCCCTGGTTAACGCCGCGATCTCGTCCCATTCCTGGGATGTGAGCTCGCTCAGCTTGTTAAACTCACCCGCGCCGCCGATCCACTCGCCCCCATCAATGGTCACTACCTCGCCATTAATGTATCCGGCCCCATCGGAGATCAGATACGCGGCCAGGTTCGTCAGTTCGGCCATCTGACCAACGCGCCTCAGCGGGTTGGCATGTAAAAACTGCTCTTGCATCTCTGGCCTGGGCATCAGACGGGTCCATGCGCCTTCGGTAGGAAAGGGACCGGGAGCAATCGCTACCTGCCGAATACCGTGGGGGCCCCATTCGACTGCCAGCGACCGGGTCAACGCCAGGACCCCGGCTTTGGCGGCAGCCGAAGGCACGACATAGCCTGACCCGGTCCAGGCGTAGGTCGTGACAATATTGAGCATCGTGCCGGATTGCCCTTGCTCAAGCCAGCGTTTCCCCAGGGCCAGCGTGCAGTAGAAGGTGCCATGTAAGACGATGCCCAGCACCGCGTCGACCGCACGCGGAGACAGCCGCTCGGTCGGGGAAATAAAGTTGCCGGCGGCGTTGTTGACCAGCACATCGATGCGGCCAAAGCGTTCGATGACGGCGTCCATCATTGTCTCTACCTGCTCGGCATGGCGCACGTCACAGCGGGTGGCGAACGTCTCGCCACCTGATCTACGGGCCATGTCAGCGGCGGCTTGCTCTGCGACCTCTTGTCGCCGCCCGCAGATCGCCAGTTTGGCTCCCAGTTCGAGAAAACGTTCGCCCATTGCTCGACCAAGGCCCGTTCCACCACCGGTGACCAGGATCACCTTGTCTTGTAAAAGATCAGCTTGAAACATGCATTTCACCTCTCTTGCTTTCAAGGAACGCTTGTACGCTTGCTGTCGGGAAAGAGGATTATCTATCAGATGAGATGAGTATAGCTGACGTGCGTTGGAAAAAGCGTTTGTTGGACCAGGCACGGTAGCAGACGAGCGTTTGTTTCTACCGCGTCCAGTTGAACCTGAAAAAGTATGTGTCAATCATCACTCATCAACTGGCCTCGATATTACTCCTTTGTAAGGAGACCCAGGTCGTGTGCGCGTAGGATGGCTCGCGTGCGACTATTGACCCCTAATTTCGAGAGGATATGGCTCACATGCAGCTTCACCGTCCCTGGTGCCACGACCAGCGCCGTCGCAATCTCCTGGTTGGATGCCCCAACTGCTAACAACTGCAGTACCTGCAGTTCGCGCTCGCTCAATGGATCAAGTAAAGGTTGTACCACGGAAGTCTGGCCGGGTCTTCCTTGCGCGGGCCTTTGAGCTTTGGATGTCCTGTCAGGCGTGGGGGAAGCTGCGATCGCCTGTTCTGCCATCATAGTTCTTCCCTCAGCCCACCTTGCGGCAAAGACCTGCCCACCGAGGAGGCGTTGCGCTTGCTCGATGCGGCGTGCGCGACCGAGCCGTTCCACCAGTGGAAGTGTCGTTTGACTGGCTTCGCGATAGCGTTCTGCTGCTCCCCACAGTCGCGCTGCCCATGCGGGCTCTCCCTGATCTGCGACCACATCCGCCAACTCTTCCAGACACAGGATCAGCGATCCAGTGTCATGAACGGTGCGCGCAATCTCCAGGCTCTGATCTGCCAGGGTTCGGCTCAGCATATAGTCATGCTCGCTTGCCGCTGCCTGTGCAAGCAAGGCATAAATGAGCGCCTGGCCCTGCTGGTCTCCCAGTTGTTGGTGCCGCTTCAAGGCAGCTTCCAACAGGATACGCGCACGAGCGATCGCCCCTTGTCGCAGGGCGATCTCTCCAAAGAGGCCAAGGAACCAGCCGGTTGCCCACGAGTTGTTGGCCTGAGCATGGATGGCGATTCTTTCGTCCAGCAGGGCCCGCCCCTTGCTCTCATCCCCCCTGGCCAGGTAGACATCTGCTAAGCCTAAGTGCATCTCCCCGTATAGCCAGAGATCTCCTGCTTTTTTGAAGAGGGCTGTGGCCCGCTCATACAAATCCTGGGTCCGAGCATAGTCACCTTGATACAAGATGACCGTTCCAAGCGCATTCAGAGCACATGCCATCAACCAATCTTCATCTCTTGATCCGGGTATCCAGACAAAGGCCATCGTTTCTTCTGCCTGCACTCGTGCCCCCAGCACGTCTCCCCTTGCCAGCAGGTAATGCACAAGCGACCAGGAAGCGAGCGCAAAGCATCGATAATCTCTCTGCTGCCGGGCGAGCGTCAGACATTCCTGTGCCCGGCTGGTATGGAGATCAATCTGCCCCAGGTGAAGGGCGATAAACACTTCATAACAGAGCGCCTTGATGCGAGCGGAAATCGCCACATCTTGCCCGGTTCCACGTAATGCGTGCTCAAGCCAGAGCATACCCTCGCTGAGACGCCCACACATATACCAGAACCATCCAAGAGAGCCTGCCAGGCGCAGCAATAGCTCCTGGTGCTGGCGCCGGCCATGCAGCCACAGCAAGGCGGCCCGTACATTTTCGGAGTCACGTGTCAGGCGATCCACCCACAGATGTTGCTGATGACCGAACAATTCCGGCTCACTTTGCTCGGCAAGCGCGAGGTAGTACATCGCATGCAACTCCCCTGTCGCCTCCAACTCTCCAGAATCCACAAGTGTTTCCAGGGCGTACTCCCTGATCGTTTCGAGCATCAGCAGACGCGGCTCATCTCCCCCTCGGTCGCTCTGTTGCAGCAAGCTTTTGTCGAGCAAGGAGGCGACCAGGTCTATAGCGGGAAGCGAGTGATCCGCTTCACCTGCGGTGAGTCCTCGATAAATCGGGACGCTACAGATAGCTTCGGCAGCCTCAAGCATACAGCCGCCGACAAAGATGGCCATGCGCCGGAAACACCGTTGCTCCTCGACAGTCAGGAGATCATAACTCCAGCTAATGGTATCACGCAGGGTGTGCTGCCGGGTGGGAGCATCTTGCCTGCCACCCGTCAACACAGCAAACCGGTGGGTGAGCCGTCCCAGCAGTGCCTGGGGAGACAGCAGTTTGCTCCGTGCCGCTGCTAGCTCCAGGGCCAGGGGTAACCCGTCCAGGCGGATACAGATCTGGGCGATTGCTGCCGCGTTGTCCTCAGACAGGACAAAAGTGGGCTTCACCACCTGCGCCCGCTCAACGAAAAGGGCGACCGCCGCGTAGTGCAACAGCTGCTCATGTGCTGGCAGGTGGAGTGGATCGGGCAAGGAGAGCGGCGGAACCGCAAACTCGTATTCCCCCTCCACATGCAGGACCGCTCGGCTGGACACCAGAATTTTGAGCGATGGACAGGCCAGCAGCAGTTCCACCAGCGCGGGCGCGGCTGCGAGTACCTGCTCAAAATTATCCAGCAGCAACAGGAGTCGTTTGTCACGCAGGAACGCTTTGAGCGACTCGAAGAGCGACCGTTCCTCGAC
>Ga0209647_1001184_pt1 | contig 22752 bp, 10 predicted proteins | sample GraSoi_2013_60cm_FD_185827 | JGI IMG/M metagenome (GOLD analysis project Ga0209647, IMG submission 185827) | Grasslands soil microbial communities from the Angelo Coastal Reserve, California, USA - Sample 9_17_2013_60cm (SPAdes) (version 2) | ecosystem: Environmental > Terrestrial > Soil >... | reverse complement strand
TATTTTTTTTAATTCTTTAGTTTTCTTACTATCGATAACAGCGTCTTCGCTGGTTGGACAAACTCACAACCTGATCAGCGGGAAATATTCAACTGAAGAATTAAAAAAAATATTGATCCCGCAGGCGGATTGGAAACCCTTTCCAAAGCTGGATGATCGCGAAGGCTGGTCGAAGGCAGATCAGGGAATGATGAAGGCTTATGTAGCGAAGGCGGAAACTTATTTACATTATGAATGGCCCCCGATTCCGGCGACAACATCCCTTTTAATTGCCCGTACCGGTGACCGTAGTGAATATGAAGGTGTAAGTTTTAAGAAGCGCCAAGTGCTTGGCGTGCTGTTGCTTGCCGAGATCGCCGAAAATAAGGGCCGGTTTATCGATCCCATTATCAATGGGGTTTGGTCGATCTGCGAAGAGTCCTTCTGGGGAGCGTCTGCCCACATTCCTCAATCAAAGGAATATGCCGGCCTGATGGATGTCTCCGCTCCGTTCGTCGAACTCTTTGTTGCCGAAACAGCAACCTACCTGGCTTGGGTCGATTATTATTTAGGAGAAAAATTGGATGCTGTATCTCCGCAGATACGGAAGAGAATCTATTTTGAAACCAACAACCGTGTTTTTCAACCGCTGCTGACCAAACCCCATTGGTGGATGCAGGCCGACGCAAGCGGCAGAAGGCCTAATAACTGGAATCCCTGGATCTGTTCCAACTGGCTGAATGCCCTCTTGCTGCTGGAAAGGAATAATGAAAAACGAGCTGAAGGAGTTCATAAAGCCTTAACTGTGCTGGATGAATTTCTTAATCCCCATCCTTTGGATGGAGGCTGTGACGAGGGACCAAGCTATTGGGGAGCTGCCGCTGCCTCTCTGTATGACAATGTGTCTTTATTAAATCTGGCTTCGAAGGATGCTTTCCGTTATGTGTACCAGGATGAGAAGATAAAGAATATGGGAAAATTTATTTACCGGGCTCAGATCGGGGAGAAGTATTTTTTGAATTTTGCTGATGCCGATCCGCAGCCCGGGTTGTCCGGGACCATGATCTACCGCTATGGAAAAGATATCGGTGACAGGGATATGATGAAGTTCGGGGCGTACTATAGAAAACAAGAAACAGGAGACCTTCCGCTTTTTCATTTCTTCAGGAATTTCTTCTCTCTGTTTATGCAGGATGAATATCAAAAGGCCGAACAAGGGCTACCTTTGCCGCAGGATGTTTGGCTTCCCGACCTCCAGGTGATGGCCGGCCGTGACTACAATGGAAGCACCAATGGATTTTATATTGCGGCCAAGGGGGGTAACAATGATGAAAGCCACAATCATAATGATGTCGGCAATTACGTCGTCTATTATAACGGCCTTCCTCTACTGATCGATGTGGGCCGTGGTACGTATACACGGAAAACATTTAGCTCGAAACGATACGATATCTGGTACAACTGCTCGGACTATCATAATGTGCCCACCATCAATGGAAAAACGCAACCGCCGGGACCGCAATTCAAGGCGAACACTGTTTCGTATACACAAGGAAAGTCCTTCGCTCAATTCTCGCTCGATATTTCAAAAGCCTATCCTGACGAAGCAGGGGTGATTACCCTCAAACGGACCATCCGGTTGAACCGCACAAAGAATGTTCAGGTCGAAGATGTGATCAACTTAAAACAGGCGAATGAACTTACGGAGCAGTTGATGACCTGCTATCCCGCTGAAGTAATGGAACCCGGAGAGCTGGTAATTCATTACAAGCCTGCCGATGGAAACGCCCTCGACTTCCGTATCCGGTATGATAAAGACCAGTTGCAGGCTTCGGTAGAAAAAATTATTCTGGATGATCCGGAAGACAAAGGTGTTATTGAACACTGGGGAGATACCATTTACCGGATAAACTTTGCATGGTCACACCCGAAAATGAGTGACAAAATTAGTTTTGAAATTGCCATGAAGTAGAGATTGAAACACATAGAAACATAGACACATAGAGATATCGGATATCAGACTTCATATCTATAGTAGTAAATGTTAAATGCAAAATGGTTTGAACAGCCTATTTGTTCTATGTGCCTATGTTTCTATGTATCTATGTGTTAATTTCTTCAAACATTGAATAATATAGGCAACTGGCGGGATGTAGCTATCACAAATAGTAACCCGGGTTAATAAATCAGCAGAGGCCTAACGGGCTCCTTCACACACTTGTTACTACTTACTTCTTACTACTGACCACTTACCGTTCCCCTGTCAACCCTAGTGCCTGCATCATCTTCTTATATATCTCCGTATTGGGATAAATTCCCGAGAACCCCTCGGCACCTGGCCCGAACGAAAAAACGGGAACCATCACTCCAGTGTGTCCATTCGTAACAAATTTTGCTTCCACCGTCCCGTTCTTCATATCTCCTGCGGTTAGCGCCATTCCTCCTGTCTCATGATCGGCCGTAATGATGACGAGAGTATGGCCATCCTGTTTGGCAAAATCCAGGGCCGCTCCGATTGCTCTATCAAAATCGATCATCTCACTGGTTGCATAGCCAGTGTCATTAGCATGACCACCCCAATCGATTTGCGAACCTTCTACCATCAGAAAGAAACCTTTCGGTTTGGAGCTTAGCAATTTCAAGGCAGTTTGGGTGGCCTCCTTCAGATAATCACCACGGCCTTCAGACATTTTTGGGAGATAATCCTGGGCGACAAGAGCGGCCAGCTTGCCTGTAGTGAATTTTTTCCAATCGGTTGTGGAATCAACAACTTCGTACCCTTTCGCTTTTAACTCCGCCAGCAGGTTCCGTCCGTCCTTTCGGCTCTCGAAATGCTTACGTCCTCCTCCGATAAACACATCGATGTCCGTTTTGAGAAAATCCGCAGCTATTTCCTGGTCCATGCTGCGCTGCGCCTGGTGAGCAATAAAAGAACCGGGCGTGGCATGCGTGATTGAGCAAGTAGCAACCAAGCCACTTGCCATTCCATTTTTTTCGGCGGTCTCCAAGATGGTCTCCTGCGCTGTGCCGGTTGAATCCACGCCGATCGCACCATTATAGGTTTTCCTTCCGATGGATAATGCAGTAGCCCCGGCTGCGGAATCAGTGATGTAGGCGTCAGATGATTGTGTTTTTGAAAAGCCGGCATGCGTACACCTTTCCAGGTTTAAGGAGCCGTGGTTGACGGTGAGTCCTGCATAAATCTGTGCTGTGCCCATTCCGTCCCCGATGAGGAGAATGATGCTCGTTGGCTTTTGAGTCGACTTGTCCGATTTGCCTGGCGAGCAGGAGGAGCCAGCCACGTAAAGAAGGAGAATCAGAATTGAAATAGGCTTTTTCATAATGAATTAGTTGGGTAAAAAAATGTGTTCAAACGATTCCCATTGCTTGTCGCGATCATTGGGCTCGAGGATTATTTCCCAGGTCACGTGACGAAGTACCTTCCTGGTTTCATCCAGTTGAAACGCTTTCCAGGGGATATAGCCGGGGAATACGTTGACTTTGAATTCCGGTCTGTCACGCCAGTTCCCATTGGCTAGATTTTCCATCAGCTTTCGATGTGGTTCGAAATCCAGGTACAGACCCCTGTGGACGACAGGTTGCCCATCAGCCATTATTTTTAGAATGGCATTTACAGGCATGGTAAAATGCGCCATGCCTTGGCTGAAAGGAATCGTATCGATCTTTTTTCCTAAATGATAGATCTCAATCGTCCCCGTTTTCACCGGTTTTTTGTCTGATAACACCAGGGTAAGAGAAACATCGCTCATCATGGGCCCCGGTATATCCATGCCCTTGGGAAGAAAATAGTACGGAGAAGTAATGCAAACATCATGTTCTTTGTACTCTTCCGAAATATTCTTATCAAACCACTTCATTACGTCAAGGTTCTCCGGATTATCCCAGGTATTTTTTCCATAGGCCTTGATAACGTACCACGCGCGTTCTTTCTCGGCCACGGTAACATCCTGTTTAAATGTTCGTGGGGCCTCATGACGCACATCCCAGTATTTCCATAGGTGTCCGTTTCTGAAAATGATTACGTAAGAAAGGAAATCATCCCGATCACCGGAAGCGTAGGCTTCCAGGTGCAGCGTGCGGGAAGCGCCATCGGACGGAATGATATCTCCAATGGAATACGAGTTGTCGATGTTGGTAAAGATGATCGGACCGGAGGTCACGAATGTTTTCCCCTTGTGGATGGCATCAATGACGGCCTGGATCGTGTTTGCATTTGTTGTATCAATATGAAAGTAAGTCCGCATCAGTCCGTAAGGAAATTTATGTTCCGGTGTGTTGCCTCCGTCCAGTTCCGAAAAGGCAGGCATACGGTAACCCAGATTCAAAATATGGAACCAGAAATTCTGATACGAATAATGATCTTTTGAGTCACCCATAACGACCAATCCATCCCAAAGGTTTCCGGATAGGAGACTAAAGGCCATATTCGCAGCGGCGTTATTTGTGTATTTGCTGATTTTTCCCCCCGACAGTGTCGGGGCAGGTCTATCCTGAATCCACCAACGCGTGGGGTGGGCTACGATGGCCGCAGCATGCTGAGCCCGTGCAAGCCGGGGTACCAATTCGATGTCCGGAAAATTCGGCAGGTCTACGGATGCAAAATCCCAGTGCGTCGCCGTTAACGATTGGTAATACAGGTTCTCGTAAACTGTATCCATTGTGTTCCAGAAAAAGTTTTTGGTACTTTCCAATCCGAGCCAAAACGTATGGCCAGTCCGGTATTTAGGCATTTCCGCTCCATAAGACATCAGGAAATGGCTGTCGGAGATGGCGGCATAATCTTTTTTCCAGGAAGTATCATCCGCTCCCGCCCAGCCCTGAACTGCGCAAATAAAATCAATGCCCTGTGCGCGTGCTATTTTTCTCACGCTGTGCAACATTTCACTATCGGGTTTTTTCTCTGTGTATAAATGCGCATGGCTTTCTCCATTGATCCAACCTTTTTCGTGAAGGGCTACCCAGGGCGCTAAAGCAATCGTGGCGTCCACCCCGCTGACACTGGTTATTTCGAATGCGTTCTCCTGGGAGAGATAATCGATAGAATGGGAAACCTTAATTTTGTATTTGCCTGGCGATAGCGTCATACGGAAAGAGCCATCTTCATTGGTAACTATTCCGGGAATAAACTTGTAATACGTTTCCTGCAATTCGCCGGCCTCGTTATATACTTCAATCCGGGAAGGAAGAGCAAAGCCCGTTTTCTGATCGACTACTATTCCGGTGATTCCCTGAAAGCCCGGCAATGGTTTGAGACCCGGAAGGTTCTGCGCCTGGCCCGCCCAACCTGACCAGAACAGAAAAAAAATCAGGAGACTATTATGCTTCATCACGGAAATAAGCAAATAGGAGAGGGGATTAACTGCAATGTCGCGTTAACCGAATTGGCATGCAAGGGCAAATTATACATGCGGTAGTTTGCCACCAAGACATTAAGACACTACGTTTTTTGACAATTTTTTGATGCGCTAAAACGCAGAATGATTGACTGATTAAAGAAACTTTGTGCCTGCCTGCCGAAGCGCCTCGCGCAGGCAGGTCTTCGTGCCTTTGTGGCAATTCAGAAACTCCTCTATATTGGACAATGAATCAACTCAGTTTTGCCGATTACATTGTCTTCCTTATCTATTTCATCCTCGTTTGTTCCTACGGATATTTTATCTATCAGCGCAAACGCCTGCCTACCGGACAGGCAGGCAAAACAGAAACCGACTCCAAGGATTTCTTTTTGGCCGAGGGCTCGCTGACATGGTGGGCTATCGGCGCTTCCCTGATCGCTTCCAACATATCTGCCGAGCACTTTATCGGTATGTCGGGCTCGGGCTTTGCGTTGGGGCTGGCGATCTCTTCGTATGAATGGATGGCCGCCGCCACCTTGATCATCGTCGCGGTTTTTTTTATCCCGATGTACCTGAGAAACAAGATCTATACCATGCCGCAGTTTCTAGCGGTACGATATAACCAGACGGTGAGTACAGTAATGGCGCTGTTTTGGCTCCTGGTCTATGTGTTTGTCAACCTTACCTCGATCATTTACCTCGGTGCGCTGGCGGTGTCCTCGATTTCCGGGATTTCATTTGGAGCGTGCATCGCCGGACTTGCTTTGTTTTCTATTGTGGTCACGCTGGGGGGCATGAAAGTGATCGGATACACCGATGTGTTCCAGGTATTCGTGCTGATCATGGGCGGGTTGATGACTACCTACCTGGCGCTGACGATGGTGTCGGAACATTTTGGTGATGGCGAAGATGTTTTGAAAGGGCTGATGCTGATAATGGCCAAAGCCCCGACTCACTTCCACATGATTTTTGACAAGCAGAATCTCTATTACGGGGACCTTCCGGGTTTGTCGGTGTTGCTGGGGGGATTGTGGATCAACAACCTGAACTACTGGGGATGCAATCAATACATCGTTCAGCGTGCCCTGGGGGCCGACCTGAAGACGGCCCGCTACGGCATTTTGTTTGCGGCCTTTTTGAAATTGCTCGTCCCGGTCATTGCCGTCCTTCCGGGCATTGCTGCTTATGTCTTGTACCAAAATGGAATGTTCCAATCGGAAATGATCGACGCAGCCGGCGCGGTTAAACCCGACCATGCCTATCCTACCTTGTTGAACCTTTTGCCGTCGGGCCTGAAGGGGTTGGCGTTTGCTGCACTGACGGCGGCCATCGTCGCTTCGCTGGCGGGAAAAGCCAACAGCATCTCCACCATCTTTTCGCTGGATATTTATAAAAAATTCTTTAGTAAGGAGGCTACAGAAAGAGAGTTGGTACGCACAGGCCGGTGGGCGGTGGTGATCGCCATGGTGTTGGCTTGCCTGGTAGCGCCGGCATTGAGAACACTCGATCAGGCCTATCAGTTTATTCAGGAATACGTGGGATTTATCTCGCCTGGCGTGCTCGCCATTTTCCTGCTTGGCTTCCTTTGGAAACGGACCACCTCCACGGCAGCGTTGGCAGCGGCCCTACTCACCATTCCGTTGTCGACGGTTCTGAAATTCCTGCCGCGCTGGACTGGTGGCGCATTCCCGGACTATCCTTTCCTTGACCGTATGTCCATTGTCTTTGTTGTGCTCGTAGGGATGATGGTCATGATGAGTTTAGTAAGGAGGGACCCGAAGGCGCAGGGGCAGGTTTTCGTGATCGATCCCTCCTCCTTCCGGTGTTCCCCCGCATTTGTAGCAGGGTCTGTTTTAATTATAGGGATCTTAACTGCCTTGTACACTGTGTTTTGGTGAGTCTTTTTTCTTATTTTTGAACTGATTTTCGTAATTTCATTCAAAATTTCAGCCCTTATGCGCGACGCATCCACATTTTCGAAAGAAGAAGCCAACCCCCTTAAAAGCATGGAGGAATGGGAAGAGGACGTCCTGGAACGTTATCCGACACCAAATGAACCTGCCAAGGCCAAGGACGCTTTTCGAAATTATGAAACCCCTGTGCGCGATACGGTGAAGAACTTTTACCGTTTAAACCATACTTATCAGTCCTACGATTTCGTGCAGGAGAAGAGGAGGGATTTCCTGAAGTTCAATCGCAAGTCACTGCCGGTTTGGGAGGCAATGGAGTTTTTGAACACCCTTGTTGATGATTCCGATCCGGATATTGAACTGGACCAATTGCAGCATCTGCTTCAGACAGCCGAATCCATTCGCGCCAATGGAGAACCGGATTGGTTTGTGCTGACCGGCTTTATTCACGACATGGGCAAAGTGCTGTGCCTTTTCGGCGAACCGCAGTGGGCGGTTGTCGGGGACACATTTCCGGTAGGCTGTCAGTTTTCAGATAAGGTGGTCTATCCTGAATTTTTTGCGTTAAACCCCGATTTCAATAACAAACAGTACAATACCCCCCACGGAATTTACACGCCCGGTTGTGGGTTGAAGAACGTGACTATGTCATGGGGTCATGATGAATACCTGTATCATATCACAAAAGATTATTTGCCCGAGCCGGCGTTGTACATGATCCGGTATCACTCTTTTTACGCCCAGCACCGTGAAAATGCTTACGACCACCTGCTGGATGATCACGACCGCGAGATGTTTGATTGGGTCAGAAAATTCAATCCCTACGATTTGTATTCCAAGAATCCGGTTCCTCCGGATGTAAAAAAATTACGGCCTTATTATGAAGCCCTGATTGCGAAATACCTGCCAGCAACCGTGCGGTTGTAGCTGACTTAAAATTTAGGATTTAAAATTAAAATTGGGGTGGAACGATCCTGAAAGGTCTTTACTTACTTCTCAATTCATTATTCGTCCATTCAACATTCAAAATTCGAATTTTTAATATTGAACTGGGAATTTAGAATGTTGAAGGGGATGCCTTGTGGGCGCGCAGGCCTGAAAGGCTGAAATCAACAGCGAAGGGTGAAGCCCTTCGTTAAGGGAGTTGTATGTTACCAAGCCCTGAAGGGGCAAAATCGACCCATCGCTTTCGGCCTTTCGGGCCTTTCTCCCAACCTCGCGCCGGGGGTCTCGCGCTTGTTTGGTGTGTGAAGCATGAGGGCAGGAACACCAATAGACCGCGCACGCCGGCTTCTTGTCGGTGATCCCCGCGCATGCCACCTCACACCTACAAAAGCGGGAACACTATTCATCCAAATTTGCTAGGAAAACCGTACCCTTGACATTTTCATGAAGCCTTCCGCATTGAGTATTTTTAGCATTCTCCTGCTAAAAGTAATGAGCAAAAAACTACTAATTCCTGACGAGGTGGTCATAAGTAAGATCTACTTGATCAGGGGGCAAAAGGTGATGATCGACAGCGACCTCGCTGGACTTTATAATGTGGGGACTAAAGTTCTAAATCAGACGGTGAAAAGAAACCTTCTACGGTTCCCTGCGGATTTTATGTTCCAATTGTCCCAAAGGGAGTACAGAAACTTGAGGTCACAATTTGTGACCTCAAGTTGGGGTGGTAGAAGGCTTTTCCGTTTGTATTTACAGAACAAGGAGTCGCGATGTTGTCAAGTGTTTTGAATAGTGAGCGCGCTATCCTGGTCAATATCCATATTGTTAGGGTATTCATGCGGATGCGTGAAATGGTGATGACAAACAAAGACATTTTATTGAAAGTATCCCGGTTGGAAAAGAAAGAAAGTGACAAAACAAGGTGGTGATATCAGATTGATCTTCGATTACTTAACTGAATTGCTGAACCCGAAAAAACAAGTCTTGCGGAAGATTGGGTTCAGGCGAAAGGATGAAGCTAATGCGAGAATGGTATGAAATTGTTTGCCTCTTGAGGTCACAATTTGTGACCTCAAGTTTCCTTCTGCTTAATTTGCACCATGTCGACAGCGTATCCGGTTCTGGAAATACTTCCCCCACTAAAGCAACAGCTTTCCGAAAAGAATATCGTCATTCTGCAGGCGCCGCCGGGAGCGGGTAAGTCAACGGTGTTGCCGCTGGAACTGTTGAACGAACCGTGGCTCGACGGAAAAAAAATGATCATGCTGGAACCGCGCCGGCTGGCAGCACGATCCGTAGCCTATCGCATGGCCAGTCTTAAAAATGAAAATGCCGGAGAAACAATAGGATACCGGATCCGGTTTGAAACCAAAGTGACTTCCAGGACTCGCATCGAAGTGGTGACGGAGGGGATCCTCACGCGCATGATCCAGAATGACAATACACTGGAGGGTATTGGGCTGATCATCTTCGATGAGTTTCACGAACGAAGCCTACAGGCCGACCTGGCCCTGGCGCTCTGCCTTCAGGTGCAGAAAATTTTGCGCGATGACCTTCGTATCCTTATCATGTCAGCCACCCTGGATGGAGCGTTGCTTTCATCTCTTCTCGGAAATGCCCCGGTCATTTCGACATCCGGAAGGCAGTTTCCAGTGAAGCATCACTATTACAATTTTGATCCGGAAGCCCGTATTCACGTGAGGATGGCGCGCGCTATTCGCAAAGCATTAACCGAAAACACCGGCGATATCCTTGCCTTCCTTCCGGGGGCAGGAGAAATCAGCAGGACACAAACCTTGCTCGAGACCGAAAACATAGGGACATCCGTTTATGCGCTCTATGGAGACCTCCCAATGAAAAAACAGCAGGAGGCCATTCTTGCTTTCCCGGATGGAAGGCGCAAAGTAGTGCTGGCCACTTCCATTGCCGAGACTTCCCTTACCATTGAAGGCATCACCGTAGTGATAGACAGCGGTTACTCGCGCGTGCCACGCTTTGACCCTCGGAGTGGACTCACCCGGTTGGAGACCATTCGCGTAACAAAAGATGCTGCCGATCAACGAGCGGGTCGCGCAGGCAGGTTGGGGCCGGGCGTTTGTTACCGGCTATGGAGTGAAGGGTCCAACGCAAGCCTGGTGCTCCGCCGGAGCCCGGAAATTCTTGACGCCGACCTCGCGCCGTTAATGCTGGAGTTGAGTCAGTGGGGTGTCAGCGATGTTCGGGAACTAACGTGGATCACACCCCCACCGGCAGGGGCTGTCAGTCAGGCCAAAGAACTCTTGCAACAACTTGAAGCATTGGAGAACGGACGAATTACGGATCGCGGAAAGAAAATGTTGCAGTTGCCCACACATCCGAGGATTGCACATATGTTGTTGAGTTCGGCCTCAGTAGGGATAGCAACCGACATCGCAGCGCTTCTTGAAGAAAAGGACCCCCTGCCTAGAGAGGCGGGTGCCGATTTGACGCTCCGATTGGAAGTGCTTCGAAAATGGAGAAACAGTCAAATGGTCAATGCAGAAAAAAATTCGCTTGAGCGCATTGAACGGCTTGCTGAATCCTGGAGACGGATTTTCAAAATAGCCGTCAACAATTCCCCGGTAGCCGACGTGGAAGTGGGAGAGTTGCTAGCCGCTGCCTACCCTGAACGGATTGCGCGCCAGATCGAACGGAACAGTGAACGTTACAAGCTTGCCAACGGCAGGGTGGTGAAACTTCCTCCGCATGATCCGTTGATGAGCGAGCCGTGGCTATCGGTGGCCCACCTCGATGCAGGGGGACAAGGGGAGGGGAAAATATTTTTAGCCGCGCCCCTGAGCGAAGAAGATTTACATACCCTTGCGCACCGGCAGGAAACTGTCCGCTGGGATGCCGAAAGAGGAATGGTCGTAGGTGTCATTGAAAAACGAATTGGAAATGTCGTACTTGAAACAAAACCGTTATCCATCATTCCGGCAGAGAAAAGGATTAACGTTCTCTGTGAGGCTGTTCGTGCTGAGGGATTAAAAGTGATCGGATGGTCCGAAGCGGATACGCAATGGCAAGCGAGGGTGATGAGCGTGAGAGGCTGGAGACCGGAGGAGGGGTGGCCCGACGTAAGCGAAGGACATCTATTAAATACACTCGAAGAATGGCTTTCACCCTATTTACTACAAGCAAACAAACGGACCGATCTGCAACGACTTAATGTAAGTTCGATGTTGACCGGGCTGCTTCCCTGGAGCCTGGCTTCGCAGCTAGACACACTAGCACCTTCAAAGCTGGAAGTGCCGAGCGGGTCAATGATTTCACTCCAGTACGGATTACAAGGTGAACCTCCAGTGATGGAGGTGAGGTTACAGGAAGTATTTGGCTTGCTGGAGACTCCTTCCGTCAACGAAGGGAGGATCCAGGTGATCCTGCATTTGCTTTCTCCCGGATATAAGCCGGTGCAGGTAACCCGTGATCTAAAAAGCTTTTGGCAGACTGCCTATCACGAAGTGCGTAAAGAGTTGCGGATCCGCTATCGCAAACATTCCTGGCCCGAAGACCCCTGGACGGCTAAGGCGGTGAGGGGGGTGAAGAAGAGTAGGCAGTAACCAGTAGGCAGTAGGCAAAAAACAGTAGGCAATAGATTGGTGCTAATTTAATAAGGGGATTCCTTGAAACCGGGAACCTGTCCGAAGGACTCCGGACTCCTTCGGAGAAACAAAACGCCTCCTTTTTCTCAAATGGACAAATTAAAGATGAAATGAAATCGCAGTGGAAGGCAGGGAATTGACTATTTGTCAGGCATTTACATCGAAAAACGGGTCGTCCTTACAAATATTATTCTGAATTCCGGGGAAAGACGCCTTCTTTACCCGGCGTACCAATGTTGTACCAGTGCGCGTTTGGCCGCAATCCTTTCCACAGCGAAGATTATACTGATTTTCAATTTTTACGGAGTTTATTACCCGGGTGCGCCATCCTTTTCCTTTACCTGAATCAGGTTATTTTCTTGACGGACATTTGCACCAACAATAAAATAAAAAACTAAAAACAAAGTCAAATGAACTCAAGAACTAAATTTTTCGCACTCATCATTTTTATGCTTGGTGCAATGGTTGCCAACGCTGTTCCGTTGAAGACGACGGTTATTGCAGACGCGACAGCAGGTATTTACAAATTGATTTACAGAACGGCCGAGGCAGGAAAAGTAAAAGTTTCCATCTACAATGCAGACGGTGACCTGGTCTTTACCGAGACCCTCGCCCATGTAGAATCGTTCACTCGTCCTTACAACTTCAGCAATCTTTCCCAGGGAGAATATAGTATCGTCGTAGAAGATAAGAATGGCAAAACCGAAGAAAAGGTAAGCTACTATTTTAAGAAGGTACAAAGCATCGTGGAAGTAACTAAAATTGCCAATGAAGCAAACAAGTATCTGCTTTCCGTTGAGAACAAAGATGCCGACCTCATTGATGTAAAGATCCTCGATGCGGAAAGCAACATTTTGCACCAGCAGTCTATGACTGTCAATGGCAAGTTCAGCGTGGTCTACAATCTGACGGCCATTAAAGGGGAGATCACATTTGAAGTGGTCGGCAGCGATGGCCTGATAAAAACGATCAAGTACTGATCGAATTCATTCCTTTGAATAAAAGAAGCTCCGTCGGGGCTTTTTTTATTTTTCGAATTACGTAAACTCAAACGCGCTCTTGTAAAATCCTCGTTCTTGTACATGCTCCAGTAATTCGACGTAGAATGGATGTGAACCCAGTGTGGCGCTATCTCCCACCATGATGAGTTTTTTCCTGGCTCGCGTCATGGCCACGTTTGTCCGCCGGATATCGCTCAGAAACCCGACCTCTCCCGCCTCGTTGCTGCGAACAAAACTAATCCCGATCACGTCTCGTTCCTGCCCCTGAAAACCATCCACAGTTTGGATAGTAATGTGCCGATGCAGGGGATCCAGGATTTCAGAAGCTTCTGCTAATTTATGCAGGTGATCAATTTGAGCGCTGTAGGGTGCAATGATGCCCATCGTCAATCCCTGATGCAGCCATTCTTCGGTTCCCACCTCCTCGACCAATTGCTCCAGGCGATGAATAAGGAGACGGGCTTCTTCTTCATTGAACCGGCTCAATGTTTCGGTGTCTTGTATTTCCTGATATCCGCACCCGGCCGTGTCCAAAAACTCCACGGGGGATTGATTGGGCCGCAGCAACGCGGCTTTCACCGATTCGTGGGCCACCAATTGATCCTTGTAAAAGTATTTCGACGAGAACTTCAGGATGTCCTCGTGCATCCGGTATTGAACTTCGAGCATGGTGGCTGAGTCCGGTTGCCCCTCAATGGCCTTTTCAAACAACGTTTTTGCAAGTCCTTGCTGAGCAGCTTCTCTCGATTTGATCGTCGGTGGGAGCTGTTGGTGGTCGCCGGCAAAAATTACCCGGGAAGAACGGAGGAGGGGGACCCAACATGCCGGCTCCAATGCCTGGGCCGCTTCATCAATAAAAACGGTTTTGAACCGCCTTCCGCGCAATACCGGATGGGAGGAGCCGATGAGGGTACAGCAAACTGCATTACAGTTTAATAGTACATCGTTGATAATATAGAACTCCAGCATATCAGCGTCGGACTTTAACACCTTGGCTTCCGTCAGCAAGAGCCGTCGCTGTTCTTTTTCGTGATGCCCGAAATTGCGTTTGTATTTCAGGGCCTTAGACTTCACTTGCTCTATTTTTTTTCTCAGAGTACGCAACTCAGGGAAACTGCTGTGGCGCGTAATTTTTGCATCCAGCGTTTTGCCGAGAGACTGCTCCGTCACACGGGCAGGATGCCCAATGCGCACCACATCCAGTCCTTTTGCGTCGAGCTTGTCGGCGAGCAAGTCTACGGCTGCATTGCTTGGCGCGCAGACCAGGACCTGTTGCTCATCTTTTACAGTCAGGGCAATGGCTTCAACCAGGGTGGTGGTCTTTCCTGTACCGGGGGGACCGTGAATGATGGCGACATCCTTTGCTGCCATAATTTTTCTTATGGCCTGGTTTTGAACCGGGTTTAATCCTTCCACCGGCGGGTACGTCTCCTTCGGTTTTCTAAGGTGCACCGATGCGGGCTGACTGCCCAACAAGATCTCGCGCAGTTCCGCTACTCGCCCTTCCGCTTTCATGACTTCCTTCAGGGCGAATTCCATTTCGCGGTAGGTCATTTCGTCGAACATCACATCGACACCAAGAAGGCGATCTTCGATCCACTCGGGGAGTTCATCCCCATTGAGTGTTAACACCATCGTGTTGTCACGGACATAGTTGATTACGGCGTTCGCATGATCCTTTTCAGGCTTGCCCGATGCATTGGAAAAAAGGCTCACGACCTTTCCGCTTTGAAAGGCATGCGGTTGATCAAGGTGTTGGGTCCTCTCCAATTCGACCGTCAGCCGCTCGCCTGTACCCAGGTAGTGACGCTTGAGTTTGACCGGGTACCAGGTGGTTCCATCGTGGGTTCGCTGGGTCAATGACCGCAACAACACCTTTTGGCGGTATTGTTCGAGATCGGCCTGGCGCTCCAATTGGATGAGTTGGAGAGTCTTGCGAAGTTGTTCGTGGACGGTCATAATCGCCCCAAAGATAGGGGGATTATGATGTCTATTTTACATTGCGCCTTCTCCTGCAGATCATTTCCCGGATCATTTCCCGCAGATCGCGCAGATTTACGCAGCGCTGTTCGTGGAATTGTTTCCCGCAGACCTGTCCGACGAAGCCTTGGCGTAGTCGGATCGCGCAGATTTACGCAGAGTGCTCGGCAAGAATCTTCCGCCATCGCTATAGCGTTTCCGCACGCTGGCTGATGGCTTTAGCGTTGCGACAGAAGCGTCTGCGTAAATCTGCGCGATCTGCGGGAAACTATTTACCCGGACGGACGAGGGCGTTAATTTTTTTCTTCCCTGGGGAAAGATCATCCGGCTCCAGGAGCTTTCTCAATCGCTGCAGTTCATTTTGGTTTTGGAGGGTGTTGATGTTGTCCATAATTCCTTGTTTCTCCCGGGTGGTGAGCCTCCAACTCAATGAAGCCCGTGCGCTATGCTGGCGGATGCTGTCCATGTTTTGAAGGATGGGTACGTAACTGGACGGAACGTATTGGATATCGACCCGATGGATGGGGGCATTGAACCAGGATTGGGCATAACCAATCAGATTGTCGTTGGTGATGTCCTGGAAGTTTTCGAAATTATTATAGACACTGGCAATGGGTTGTGTGAGGTCATCCATGATCGTTTGCCCCGTCTTTTGCGCGATCGGCATCAACTTGGGTGAATCGCGAATAGATACGACAACAATGCCGGACGTATTTTCAGCAATCCAACGGTGGAAGGCATGCAAAAAGCGCACGGCGTCGGATAGCCCGAAGTTGTCGGAAATACCGGCGTCCATGATTTGAACAGGAGGCAGGGTGGGCAGGGTGGTGTTGGGTGTGATGTACGGAAAGGTAGCGTTCATTCGAAGGGCAGAGAGGAACCTCAGGTTCTTACCACCATGGTCTTCAAACAGACTCTGAAAGTCCACACCGCTGATTTTTGACTCATGATAATCGGGGAGGCTTAAGATCTCAGAATTCAAATAGGATACGGGAAGCGAAGAGATGTACAGTTTCCTCCCATCGTTGATCACGGTAGGTGAGAAAATAATCATAGGGATAGTTGATGCCAGCTCATATTGCCTGTAATCAGAAATAGATTTATCCATCATTCCTTCCGTATCAATGTTAAGCTGTTCTTCGAAGGTAAAGGCTCTGTCGCGCGTGTACTGCTGCCCCGCATAATTGAATTTTCTGAACCCGACAAACAGGTCGTTGGCCAGCAAACTGAAGATGAGGGGGTTCAGATTATCCGTGGCGATATTTTTGCGATGCCGGTTCGAATACGGTTGGGTCGGTTGGCCCAGTTTTTCACGGAGTTTGATCTCACGAAAGTAGCTTGCACCGATCAAGCCGCCGGAGGCGCCGGTGATCAGCATGCTGTTGTCCATCAGTTTGCCATTCGTGAGGCTGTCGGCTGCCTGCAAAACAGTAAGGGCCCACAAGGCGGCCCGTTTGCCGCCTCCGCTCACGCATAGAAAGACCATTTTTGGTTTCTTGTCGACCGGAAATTTTTTTCGCCATTGAATTAATGCAGGCAGGGTTTGTTGCTTGTCCCGTTCAATGCTTACACTGTCACTCAAGTTCTGCAGGCGGGTAATGGTGTAGGGTACCGGCTCGGCCTGATAGTCCAATCCAAAAGCCTTGTACGGTCTTGTAAAAAATTCTTCTCCGACCATGTAGTTGAAGATCAGAAAAAGAACAAGGCTTGTCGTGATCGACCATCCCCCAAACCAATAGGTAAATGCCCCTGCGAGCATAACAAACATGGTGAGAAAGATCATGAAGCTCGCGGCGGCAGGGGGTTGAAAGATGGCGAAATCCTTGAAAATTCCCAGGACCAGAACAGATGCGAAAATGAGGAGTTCAACAATGACAAGGTTGAAATGATTTTGATCAAATACCTGAACAATAGCCTGGCGGTCATAAAACTCCTTTTCTTCGTCGTTCACTTTTTTAAACCGAAGGTTCGAATCAAGGTAATTTTCGACCCGCACCTGCTTTTTACGTGCGATGTCGAGTTTTCTGACGGCGCTGGCCCGCGTAACACGCACATTTTGCTTGAGCTTTTCGTCGAGCTTGCAGACCATGTATTTAAAAATGTCCTTTTGGGTAAGCCGGAAATAAATGGTAAACGCCACCATCATTAAAATATACCCCGACAGCAGGCCAGCCAGGTTCCACACCAACTGGGACCCGGAGGTATACTCGTTGTTGATTTGAAACCGCACGATCTCATAAATGTAAGTGATGAGAAAGGTCAGGGGGAGGATTCCATTATTGAGGGAGAATTTGCTGAATGGCCGGGATAGGGCTCCTACAAAGGCAAAGCGGTGTCCGTCGGCAATATAGCAGGTGATGTTGAAGGCGGCTGTAAATCCGGAAGTGAGCAGCCCCATAATAAAAAAGCTGCCAAAATTTACCTTGTTAAGGTACTCCGGATCGAGGAAGAGGTAGGGGATGCCGAGGTATTTACCGAAACTACCCGTGATCATCGCAAACAGAATGATCCAGCACAACAGCAGGACCTGGTTGCGTCTGAAGTTATTAAAGAGCAATTGTACCGGAAACGAGTAAAAGAGAGGTTCCCAGAATTTAATGAGTCGCGCCATAGCTACGGTTCTGATTAAAGATAGGATTTTTTCGGCACTCATTAGAACATAAAGCCGCAGATTCGCTGAATTATTGTGATTAATATCAATATTTGCGAACCTGCCTTCCGGTCCTCTTCTGCAATTAAAAAACGTATATTTTGGATTCAATAAAATAAACGTTAATTCGTCGGTTTAATTTTTTAAAGACCTGGACAAGCCATTCCATATTTATCGCTCTTCGGCCGGCTCCGGCAAAACCCGCACGCTCGCACGGGAATACATTTTACTGGCGCTCAAGCGTCCAGACTATTTCAACTATATCCTGGCCGTCACGTTTGCCAATAAGTCGGCACAGGAAATGAAAGACAGGATAATCCGATACCTCGCCGATTTTGCCAGTGGGACAACCGGGGACTTAGGTCAGGAAATACAAACCGCGCTGCAATGGGATGAGCAAACCTTAAGAAAGCGGAGTAAGGAAGTTCTCACTAAAATCCTCCATGACTATTCACAGTTTTCAATCAGCACGATCGACGCTTTCTTTCAACGGGTGATCCGGTCATTCACGCGTGAATCGGGTTTGTTGGGCAATTTCCGGCTCGAGGTGGAAAATGAACTTGTCCTGGGTGAGGTCATTGCCGGATTGATGGACGAACTGGGTGAAGGGAACCCGGAATTGACCCAGTGGGTAATTCAATTTTCGACCGAGCGGCTTACCGAAGGGGAAAGCTGGAACATTACCGAAGCGCTAAAAGGGTTTTCAAAAGAAATTTTTAAGGATAGTTACCAACCCATTGGTGAAGATATTCAGCGTGCTAAGGAAAAAATCTCCTTTAAAGAATTTCTGGGCTCGCTGAAGAAGGTAAAAGAGGACTTCATGACTTTCATGAAAGTCCGCGCCGGGCAATCCATGCGGCTATTGACATCCAGCGGGATCACGTCAGACGATTTTAATTATAAGGATTCGGGAACCGCTTACAAATATTTCAGAGACTTCGCCAACGGACAATACGTCGAAGCAAAGCCCAGGATCCTGGCTTCTGCTGTCGACTCCGGAGACTGGGCGTCCAAAAAAAGTCCGAGACATAAAGAACTCAGGCAGTTGGCGGAGCGTGAATTGATTCCCCTTTTAGCGGAGATGATCGAATTTGACCGGCGGAATTTTGTCAGGTATAATTCTGCCGACCTGGTGGAGCAGAATTTTTACTCCTACGGCCTGTTATCCGATATTTCCAGAAAGCTCAAAGACTACAAAGCCGAAAACAACCTGATGTTGCTCTCCGACGCCTCCCATTTTCTGAATGGCGTCATTAACAACAGCGATACCCCTTTTATTTATGAAAAAGTCGGATCGTTTTATCGCCATTACCTGATCGATGAATTCCAGGACACCTCTGAATTGCAATGGAAGAATTTCAGGCCCTTGCTTCGCGACGCCCTTGACCAAAATAACAGAAGCCTGATTGTTGGAGATGTCAAGCAGTCGGTCTACCGCTGGCGTGGAAGTGACCTGGGGTTACTGCAGGAGCAGGTGGAGGAAGAAGTTGGCCAGGAGCGAACCGAAAAGCACATATTGAGTCAGAATTGGCGTAGTGCGGAGAACCTGGTTCATTTCAACAATACGTTATTTTCAATCGCAGCCGGGCGGGTCAGCAAGGCAACCCAACAGCCCTTGCCGGCCGAAGCGTTTCAGGATACCCTGCAAGAGGCTGTCCGGTATAAAGGCAAAGGCTTTATCCGTATTCAGTTTTTGGAAAAATGGTCGGGTAAGGAAGATGAGAATGGAGAAGAACGGGCGTTGCAGCAAGTTCCCCTTTTACTTGAGCAACTTCAATCGCAAGGCATAGCCCTGCGCGATATCGCCATCCTGGTGCGTAAGAATGAAGAAGGTCAGCGCATTGCCACTTCGCTCCTGCAGTACAAATCCTCTCCGCTCGCAAAACCGAATTTTAAATATGATGTTGTGTCTAACGAGTCGCTCCGGTTGGATACCGCCTCTGCTGTCCTGTTATTGATCAGTGCATTGCGGTTCCTCAATAATCCTATGGATGCGATCGCGCGGGGCGAATTGGTCTATGAGTATTGCAGCCGGTCGGGGTCAGGATCTCCCGACCAGGTAGAATCCCGTTTTGCGCAATCGAGGAATAAGAATTTGAACAGCTTGCTTCCGGATGAATTTATCATTCAGGCACACTGGCTGGTGAAGCTTTCTCTGGTTGAATTAACGGAAACCCTCATCCGGCTGTTCCGGCTCGGGGACGATAAATTGGAATTAGCCTATTTGCAGTCATTTCAGGATTTGGTGCTGGAGTTTGTGGCTCAGGAAAAAAATGACATTGCGTCTTTCCTGGAATGGTGGGAGGAAATCAAAGAAAAGAAATCGATTCAAGTCGCCGCCAGTACCGAAGCCGTACGAATTTATACCATCCATGGGGCAAAAGGCCTTCAGTTCAATTACGTTATTATTCCTTTTTGCAGTTGGAGCATGGGCCACGATATCCCGCCCTTACTTTGGTGCAAGTCGGATGAGAAACCATTCGGCGAGTTGGGATACCTGGCCGTGCGCTATACGAGCAAACTCGAGCAGTCCTATTTCGCTGCCGATTATCAGCGGGAGTTTACCAGGTCGTACCTCGACAATTTGAATCTGTTGTACGTCGCCTTCACCCGGGCAGAGGCAGGAATGATCGTACTGGCTCCCAAACCGGCACCGCAAAAGGACGACAACGCTAAAATTCGCCATGTTGGTCAACTTCTGTACGATTCGATATTCCAGTCGGATGAGTTGAAGAAGAATTATGATGAAGGAACCGCCCTATTTTCAATAGGACAACCTGAGGAATTGGCGGACCAGAAGGGGAAGGGAGTTTTTAACCCGGTCGTGCTGCATCATTATCCCACCTTTGATTGGCGAAAAAAGCTCGTCATCCGGCGGGAGGGAAGCGAATTTTTCATGGAAGAAACACACCAACGGAAGCGAATTAATTATGGCATCCTCTTGCACAGGGCGTTGTCCCGGATTCAGTACAAGAACGAAGTAGAGGAGGTGTTGAAAAAAATGAACTTTGAAGGAGTCATCATGGAAGATGAAGTGATCCTGTTGAAAGACAAAATTGGAGGAATGATGAACCATCCTGTGATCGGGCATTGGTTCGGCAAAGAATGGAAGGTACAAACGGAAGCCCCCGTGATCATTCCCGGAGGTCGGTCGGGCAGGCTGGACAGAGTTATCTTCAAAGAAGTTCAACAAAAGGGGCAATCCAGGAAAAAAGCCGTGATAGTTGATTACAAGACCGGAGCAAAGAAAGCAGAAGATCGCAAGCAAGTGGAAGAATACGCCGATGTCCTTTCGCGAATGGGGTATGTAGACGTAGAAGCTTATCTCTTGTATTTGGAGGATATGGAAATCGTACTGGTCGTGGATAAAATGAATTTGAGTCTGTTCTAGGGGGTGAGGTGAATGAAACCATTTCTGGAAGAACTAGCCGAAAAAATAATTTCCCAGCATCCCAGGCTCGAGGAGGTAACGATCGTTTTTCCTAATCGGAGGGCAGCGTTATTCTTTCATCACTACCTATCGATACACTTGACTCAACCGGCATGGTCGCCCAAGCTCAAAACAATTGAAGAATTATTCCATGAGCTTTCCGGCTTGCAGGAAGCCGATCGCCTCAGCCTCATCTTTAAGCTGTACCGGGTTTACAGGAAGCTGATCAATAAGGAAGAATCGTTTGACCAGTTTTATTTCTGGGGCGAAATGTTGTTACGCGACTTCGAAGAGGTGGATAAATATTTGATTCCCGCGGCCATGCTCTTCAAAGACCTAAGCCAGTTGCGGGAGCTCGATGAAAGCTTTGACTACCTGACGGAAGAGCAAAAGAAATTTCTCCGGGAATTCTGGCTGAACTTTGAGGACAAGCCCGCGGGAAGTAAAGAAGAATTTTTGAAAGTTTGGCGTGAACTCCCCCATGTTTATCGCGACTTCGTCAAGTCGCTGCGGGCAGAAAAGCTGGGCTACGAAGGGATGATTCACCGCGAAGTCGCAGAAGGCATTCTGGGGGGAAAGCTGCATAGCAAACTCAAAGCAAGTAATGCGGCGGGCAAAGTCATCTTTGCCGGCTTCAACGCGCTGACAAAATCCGAAGAAGTATTGATTACGCATTTCGTCAGTGAGGGGGCACAGGTATTCTGGGATCTTGATGCCTATTATGTGGAGGACTCAAACCAGGAGGCGGGTCAATTCTTTAGACAGTACAGTAAGCATAGCGTGTTGAGCACCACGTTTGAACCAGCGCTGGCGTCGAACTTCTTGAACGCAGAAAGGAAGGTTGCCCTCTACGGAGTTCCGCAGAAAGTGGGACAGGCCAAGTTGCTGGGACAACTGCTTGAAACCGAAGGGCAGGTTGAAGAAAAGGAAGCGGTAAAGACGGTGATCGTTCTTCCCGACGAATCGATGCTGTTGTCGGTTATGCACTCTCTTCCCGAGTTGCTTGAAAGTGTAAACGTCACGATGGGGTATCCCTTGCGCAGCACGCCCCTGTGTAACTTACTGGAACTCTTGCTCGATCTCCAGATCAACCGGCGCGGGGATGCCTTTAGCCATCGCCAGGTAACGGCCATTCTTGCCCATGCCTATGTATTGTCACAGGATGAATCCAATGCAACCCATGTCAGGCTGAATATCATTCACCGGAACCGTGTCTATATTCCCGCGTCAGAATTGCAGATCGAGAAAAGCATTCTGGGGCTGCTGTTTCAGCCTATTCAACCGGAGGGCATAGCCGCGTATTTGCTGGAGATTGTTCAGACCCTCGGTGCGAGCTTTAGCGACCGACAAAGCTTTGATCGTGAATACGCCTACCATTTCCATCGCCACTTGTCGCGTTTGCATGAAGTGTTGTCCGACTCCGGTTCCACATTGGATTTGAAAGGATTTCAAAAACTTTTCCGTCAAGTCATCCAGTCACAGAAGATCCCATTTACCGGAGAACCGCTCAAAGGACTTCAGGTCATGGGAGTGTTGGAGACCCGTAACCTGGATTTCGATAACGTCTTCATTCTGTCACTCAATGAGGGCTCATTGCCCGCTGCATCCCGGCAGGGCTCGTACATCCCCCACACCCTCCGCAAGGCCTACGGGTTGCCCACGCATGAACATCAGGACGCTATGTATGCCTATTTGTTTTACCGGATCTTGCAGCGCGCCAAAAATATCAACCTGTTTTATAATACCGAACCCGATGTATTGGGAACGGGCGAAATGAGCCGGTTTGTTCAGCAGCTCATTCACGAATCGGGATGGAAAATAAAGCATCATATTCTCAGCAACCCGATTCAGATCGCCGAGGTGAAGCCCATCGAAGTGGC
>Ga0209647_1001181_pt1 | contig 22771 bp, 22 predicted proteins | sample GraSoi_2013_60cm_FD_185827 | JGI IMG/M metagenome (GOLD analysis project Ga0209647, IMG submission 185827) | Grasslands soil microbial communities from the Angelo Coastal Reserve, California, USA - Sample 9_17_2013_60cm (SPAdes) (version 2) | ecosystem: Environmental > Terrestrial > Soil >... | reverse complement strand
CTCACCGCGCATCCGCCGCAGGCCCGCCTCTTCGGCGCCCTGCGTCATCCGGTCGTAGAGCGCGGTGAAGGCGCGACCCCAGGTTGCGTCGTAGATGCGGCCCATGCGGAGAACGTAGCGCCTCGCGCGGGGCGCCGGGGATTTTGCCTCAGGCTAGGCGGCGTCGCGCTGGGCGGCCTTCGACGGCGTCTCGGAACGCGGCTCGCCGACCCCGGGCTCACTGGCGGCGACGCGCTCCTCGTAGGCGCGGCGGGCGCCGTGGTCGACGTCGAGCATCAGCTTGTCGACCTTCATCAAGCGGCCGAGGCCCTCGCGCATCCCACGCGGGAGCAGCGCCAAGACCTTGTAGATGACGCCGTTGGCGCGGGGCACGAAGACGTCGAAGCGCGGCACTTCCATCGCCTCGACGATCCCGTTGGCGACGTCCTCCGCCTCGACCGGTTTCACCCAGCGCTGGCCGACGCCGCTGGTCAGCTCGGTGTTGACCACGGTCGGCATCACGCAGAGAACCTCGATGCCGCTGCCGCGCAGCTCCGTGCGCACGGCCTCGCTCAGCCCGACCACCGCGTGCTTGGTGGCGGAGTAGGTGGCGATGCCCGGGATACCGGCCTTGCCGGCCTGGGAGGCGATGTTGACGATGTAGCCGCCGCGGGGCTGCAGGCGCTTGATCGCCAGCTGGGTGCCGGTGATGACGCCGTGCAGGTTGATGTCGAGCTGGCGCCGGATCGAGTCCTCGCTCTCCTCGACGAACGGGGTCGCCGGCATGATCCCGGCGTTGTTGACGACCGCGTCGACCGGGCCGAGCTGGCGCTCGGTCTCCTCGAGGAACTTCTCGAAGGAGGAGCGGTCGGTGACGTCGAGTGGCAGCGCGATCGTGCCGCCACCGAGCCCGGCTGCGGTCTGCTCGGCCAGGGCGAGGTCGAGGTCGCCGATGGCAACGCGGCAGCCCTTGCGGACCAGCGCCGTCGCGGTCGCCTTGCCGATCCCGCGGGCGCCGCCCGTGATTGCCACGACCTTGCCGTTCAGTGAGCGCCGCTCCTTCGCCATCGTTCTCCTCCTCCTGCCGGCGAGCCTCAGCTCGCCGGCTTGTAGACGGTGACCACGGCCGCGCCGCCGAGGCCGATGTTGTGCTGGAGCGCGACCTTCGCGCCCTCGACCTGTCGCTTCTCGGCCTGGCCTCGCAGCTGCCAGGTCAGTTCCGAGCACTGGGCCAAGCCGGTCGCGCCCAGCGGGTGGCCCTTGGAGATCAGTCCGCCGGACGGGTTGACGACGACCTGGCCGCCGAACGTCGTCGCTTCCTCCTCGACCAGCTTGTGCGCCTCGCCCTCGGCGGCGAACCCGAGCGCTTCGTAGGTGATCAGCTCGTTGGCGCTGAAGCAGTCGTGCAGCTCGCAGACGTCGACCTCGTGGGGGCTGACCTGGGCCTCCTCGTAGGCGCGCTCGGCAGCCAGCTTCGACATGTCGGCGCCGACGATCTTCATGCAGTCGGCATCCTCGTCGAACGTGGACGAGAGGTCGGTCACCATCGACTGGCCGGCGATCTCGATCGCCCGGTCCCAGAGGTCGTGCTCGTCGACGTAGCGCTCGGAGGCGACGATCGCGCAGGCCGAGCCGTCGGAGGTGGGCGAGCACTGCAGCTTGGTCAGCGGGTCGTGGATCATCTTCGCCGCCTTGATCTCCGACAGGCTGTATACGTCCTGGAACTGGGCGTAGGGATTGTTGACCGAATGCTTGTGGTTCTTCCAGCCGATCCAGGCGTAGTGGTCGGGGGTCGAGCCGTACTTCTGCATGTGGTCGCGGCCGGCGTTGCCGAACATCTGCGGCGCCGGCGGCGAGGCCTCGGGGTCGCGGAGCTCGAACATGCGCGTCGCGTGCTTGTCGAGCGCGTTGGTGCGGTCGGTGTACTTGACGCCGAGGCTGCCCGGCTCCATCTTCTCGAAGCCGAGCGCGAGCGCGCAATCCACCAGGCCGCCCTTGACCGCCTGGCGGGCCAGGAACAGGGCCGAGGAGCCGGTCGAGCAGTTGTTGTTGACGTTGACGACCGGGATCCCGGTGAGGCCGAGCTGGTAGAGCGCCCGCTGGCCGTAGGTCGAGTCGCCATAGCAGTAGCCGGCGTAGGCTTGCTCGACGTCGTCGTAGGGGACGCCGGCGTCGGCGAGCGCCTTCTCCCCCGCCTCCTTGGCCCAGTCCGGGTAGTCGCCCTCCTTGGTGCCGGGCTTCTCGAACTTGGTCATCCCAACGCCGATTACGAACGTGCGGTCGCTCAACTCTGGCTCCTCGAGGTCTTCCGCGCCTGCGTCGCGGTTTGGCTGCGTAGCCAGGAATCTACCGGGCCGCCGCTTCCGGCGGGGCCAGGGGAACCTCTTCGGCCCCTCTCCCCTTCTCCCGGGTTCGGCCAGAGCAGGAAGGCGACGGCGGCGATCAGGATCCCCAGCGCGGTGGCGGTCGCCCGCTGCCCGGCCGCGTGGAACGCCGGCTCGCCGAGGGTGTCGGTGAGGAGGACCACATAGGTGGTGATCGCGGCAGTGAAGAGCGCGTACTGGACCGTCAGCAGGCCGAAGGTGAGCGCGGCGGAGATCGTCAGCACGGTGCCGACGACGAGGTCGTTGCCGGGGAAGGCCTCGGCGAGCGCGGTCGCGACGACGAGGCCGAGCACGGTGCCCAGCGCCCGCAGGACGAGCCGGTGGTAGGTCTCGTCGCGTTCGGGCCGCATCACGAAGAGGATCGTCAGCGGGACCCAGAAGCCGTGCTCGCGCATTCCGAGGATGCGGTAGAGGGCGACCCCGGCGGCGAGCGCGGCCCCGAAGCGGATCGCGTGGCGGGCGCTGCTCGAGCGCAGGGTCAGGTTCGATCTCAGCGCCGCCAGCGCGGCGCGGGTGTCCCAGCCGCCGGCATCGTCGTCGGCGGCGCGGTCGGCGACGCGCCAGACCAGCAGCGACCACGCCGCCTGCAGCAGCCCGCCCGCGGTCGCGTAGAGCAGCGCCGGCCAGGCGTCCCCAGGTGCCAGGAAGAGGCCCTGGGTGATCACCATCGCCAGCGAGACCGAGAGGCCGGCGATCGCAAGCCGCAGCGAGACCGAGAGGCAGTAGCCGGCCGCGGCGCCGAGCAGGCCCATCGCCAGCACCGCCAGCGGGGCCGACTGGCTGCTCAAGACGCCGAGCGCCGCGGCGACCCCGATCAGCGGCGCCGTCGCGGCCTGCCAGGCCGAGCGTGGGCGCGCCGGGGCATCGAGCCCGGGAAAGCCCGCGAGCAGGGCGCCGGTGGCGATCGCGCCCTTGGTCGGCGCGTCGAAGCCGAGCTCGACGAGTAGCGAGGCGCCGATCGGAACGGCGATCAGGGCGCCGCGCCGCAACGCCGGCCCGGGTTCGCTCGGTCCGATCGCGAACAGGGGCGACGCGCGCAGCCGTCGGGCCGCGCCCGAGGCGTTGAAGAGCCTGGCATTGCGGCCTCTGGACGGCTTGGCGAGGGTATCCTCAGGGGTCTTGGTCACGGCCGTTCTCAGCTCCGATCCTGCCGCTGGAGTAGGCATCTTCGCCGCCCTCGCGGCGGGAGTCGTCTCCTTCCTCTCCCCCTGCGTGCTGCCCCTCGTCCCCGGCTACCTGTCGGCGGTGACGGGCGTCTCCGCGGCGGAGCTGGACGACGCCGGATGGCGTCGTGTGCTGGGCCCGAGCCTGCTCTTCGTCGCCAGCTTCTCGGCGATCTTCATCCTCCTCGGACTTACCGCCACCGGCCTCGGCTCAACGCTCCAGAACCACAAGGAACTGCTGACCAAAATCTCCGGGGCGCTGATCGTCGCCATGGGCGTCCTCTTCGTCGCCTCGCTCTTCGTCACCCGCCTCAACCGCGAGTGGCACGTCGACGCCCTGCTCGAGCGCGCCGGCAAGGGCGGCCCGATCGTCGCCGGCGCCGCCTTCGCGATCGCCTGGACCCCCTGCATCGGCCCCACCCTCGGCGCCATCCTCTCCGCCGCCTCGCTCTCGGGCTCCGCAGCCCGCGGCGCCCTCCTTCTCGCCGTCTACTCGGCCGGCCTGGCGATCCCCTTCCTGCTGACCGCGATCGCCTTCTCCCGCATGACCACCGCCTTCGCCGTCGTCAAGCGCCACTACCAGGCGATCGTCGCCGCCGGCGGCGTGATCCTGATCGCCATGGGCGTCCTGATCTGGACCGGCGAGCTGTTCCAGCTCAACATCGAAGCCCAGAACTGGCTCTCCGGTCTGGGCCTGGACTTCTGGAACTCGGTCTAACCACGTGTCCGCAGCGACACGTCCTATAGACGCGTAACTGCAGACTCGCCGTCGTTAGTTATCGACCGGAGCCACCGTCTGAAGCTCCTGGCCGATGGCCTCGACCTCCTCGAGTTGCTCGTCCTCGAGATCACGGGAGCAGACGATGCGGAAGCGGCCGGTGCCGATCTCGGCGTCGGGGACGACCGGCAGGCCGCGGATCTGCTCCCAGCCGAGCCGCTCGACCTCGAACGGGTTCATCCGCACCTCGGCCGCCGGGAACGGGCAGTTCGAGTTGTGCTGGTCGATTGCCCTGGAGATCGTCTCCAGGTTCTTCGCCTCGGGGGAAGCCATCGGAAACAGCCTAGAGGTTGAAACCGGGAGCGTCCGCCCGGCGACAGGAGCGGTCTCGAGGGTGCCGAAACCCTTGTCATGAGCACCAACCGGGTCGAGGCCTTCTCCGACGGGGTCTTCGCTATAGCGATCACGCTGCTGGTGCTGGAGATCCACGTTCCCGAACCTGGATCGGGCGAGCACCTCGCCCGCGCTCTCGCCGCCCAGTGGCCGAGCTACGCCGCCTACGCGATTTCCTTCATGACGATCGGGATCATCTGGATCAACCATCACGTGATGATCAGGCGCCTGCGGGTCGTCGACCACTCGGTCCTGATTTGGAACCTGCTGTTGCTGATGTGCGTCGGGACGCTGCCGTTCACGACGGCGCTGATGGCCGCCTATCTGAAGGGAAGCGAGGGCGAGGCGCTGGCAGCCGCGGTGTACAGCGGCTCCTTCCTGGTGATGACGCTGGTCTTCGCCGCGACCAACCACCACATCCTCTTCCGCAGGGCCAACCTGCTCGCCGATGAGGTCGACGAGAGGATCCGTAGCCTCACCCTCAAGCGGGGTGTCTCCGGGGTCCTTCCCTATTTGATCGCGACCGTCCTGGCCTTCGTCTCGCCCTACCTGACCTTTGCCATCTGCGCCGCCGTCGCGGTCTTCTACGCGCTTCCCTTCGCCAGCGCCAGCGAGTCGCCGGGCGCGACCGCTGCCTGAGCCCCGATCTTTGAGGTAGCTACCTGCCTCAGCCCCATGAATAGACTCGCGGCCATGCGACGGCCATGGTTTAAGTGCCAGTCGGTCGAGGAGGCCTTTTTCGACACGGCCCCGCTGAGGCTCCAGGCAGAGTTCGATATTACGCAGCCGGCCACACAGGTGTGGGCCGACCTGACGGCCGAGCACCCTCTCGCCTGGTGCCGGATCCTTCAGGATGTCACCTGGACCTCCCCTCGGCCGTTTGGCGTCGACACGACCCGGACAGCGCGAGCGCTCGGGGGCACGAACGTGCTCAAAGAGCGTTTTTTTCGCTGGGAAGAGGGCCGTCGACACTCGTTCGTCGTTCTGCAGGCGAGCACGCCGATGTTCCGGCGCTTCGCAGAGGATTATCTCGTCGAGCCGACATCGGAGAACTCATGCCGGTTCGCGTGGACCATCGCGATCGAGCCGCGTCGGGCAGCTCGAATCGCCAACCCTGCTAACAGGCTGCTCCTCGAAACGCTGTTCCGCGACACTCGCAAGTACTACGGTCTTCGCTGAGAGCTATTTCCGCCGAGCCATTGCGGCTCGGTTCGGGTCGCGGTGCGCGCAAAAAACCGGCGGCGGTGCGCCTGCGCATCGCCCGGGGCGAAGATCGATGGCGCTCTCTAACGTCAGCCGGGCATGTCGAGACCGTAGCACCGGGTGCGTTCAGACCGGGCGGTCGGCGAGCTCGCTCCAGCCGCCCTGATCCACGGCTCGGGAGACGTTTCGACACGGTGCCCTGATCACGGTGGAGCCGGGACTTGAACCGAAGTCATGACGCGGTTCCGCCGCGGTGTCGTGTGCGGTTGAAGGAGGTTCTTCGAGGGATCGTCTCAAGAACTGCGCAGAGTCCCGGCCGGAGGTCCAAACCCAGTCGGGACTTCTTGGTTCTGGGTGTCAGTGCTTCGCCGCCGGATAGGGGCGTACGGTTGGACGGTGCACGACTGGCTCCACTGTGTCGGACATTTGGACATGGACGCCTTCTACGCATCGGTGGAGCTGCGGCGGCGGCCGGAGCTGAAGGGGAAGCCGGTGGTGGTCTGCGGGTCGGGGCCGCGGGCGGTGGTGACGACGGCCAGCTACGAGGCGCGAAAGCTGGCGGGGATCCACTCGGCGATGCCGGCGGCGGTGGCACGGCGACGGCTGCCCGATGCCGTCTACCTGCGACCCGACTTTCCCGCCTACCGCGAGGCCTCGGCCCAGGTGATGGAGGTGTTGCGTCGCAACGTGGAGACGGTCGAGGTCGTCGGGCTCGACGAGGCCTATCTCGACCTGACCGGGCTCTTCTCTCCCAAGGCGACGATGCGGCGGATCGCGACCGAGGTCCGCGAGGGCACCGGCCTCGGCTGCTCGATCGGCATCTCCGAGAGCCGGATGCTGGCGAAGATCACCAGCGAGCTGGGCAAGCCGGCCGGGCTGATTGTGCTCTCGCGCCAAGCCGCGCTGGAGCGCTTCGGCGGCGAGTCCCCCGGCCTCATTCCCGGCGTCGGGCCGAAGACCGTGGTCAAGCTGGAGGGAATGGGGGTCCAGACGCTGGCGGACCTGCGGGCACGCGAGCGGGAGGAGCTGGAAGCCGCCTTCGGCCCCCGCTCCGGCGCCTGGCTGCACGCCCGCGGGCGGCTTTGGGACGAGACACCGGTCACGGTCGCCCGCGAGACCAAATCGCAGTCGGCGGAGACGACTTTCGACGTCGACGTGCGCGACCTCGCCGGGCTGGAGTCCCACCTCGCCGGGCTGGCCGCGGAGCTCTGCCGGCGGCTGCGCAAGCGCGAGCTGGAGGGACGGACGATCGGGATCAAGGTCCGGCTCGACGACTGGACCAACGTCAGCCGCTCCCACACCGTCGAGCACCCGACCAACGATCCGGACGTCGTCGGGCCGGTGGCGCTCGACCTGCTGCGGGCCTACGACCCGCGGCGGCCAGTGCGGCTGCTCGGCGTCCGCGTCGCCTCCTTCGAGCACGACGCGGACGCCGAGGAGACTGAGCCAGAGCCGCAGCTTCAGCTCAGCCTCGGTGCCGGAACAGCCTGACCCGTGGCTCCTCAGCGACGCATTCCGTTACTGAGGGACCTCGGTCGATTCGTCAGCGGTTCGCCAGCACGGTGCCGACGCCGGGGAAGCCGAGCCGGTTCTTGGTCGCCTCGGTGAGGTCGTAGTCGCGACCGGCGACGTAGGGGCCGCGGTCGATCACCGGCACGGTGACCGTGCGGCCGTGGTAGCGCAGCTTCACCATCGTCCCGCAGGGCAGGGTCTTGTTCGCCACGCCCATCGTCCCCGGCATCAGAGTGCCGCCGCAGGCGACGCCGTTCCCGTACAGGCCTGGGCCGTAGTAGGAGGCGCCAGCCAGGTGATAGGCCGTGAGGCGACGCGCCTTGCTGGTGGAGCCGCGGCTGCGCGCGTCGTGGAGGCCGAAGGCCCGCACCGCGTAATTCCCGGACAGGCTCGGCGACCAGCGGACCGCGAAGGCGCCGTTGGCCTTGGTGGTGGCGCCCAGGACGCCGCCGTCCGGGCCGTGGAAGACGAGCTTGACCCGGCGACGCCCGCCCGACCCGACCCGACCCCTGACGATGACCGTCTTGCCGCGCAGCATGGTGTGCCGGGAGAGGTGCAGGGAGACGTGGGAGGAGACCCGCTTGGGCCTGTGATGGTGCGAATTCGTCGCCGCGGCCGGCGCAATGCCGATCGACAGCGCGGTGGCGGCTGCCACCGCGGGCAGGAGGTATCGCATCGTGTTTCGCTCGCTTTCTCGACTGCCTGCGGGGTTAGCTGACGGGCTCGCGAAATCCGGCACGGCGCCGGGCTCTCGCTACGGGCGGCTCGCCGCCCGATTCGCCCCGGCCACGGCTTCGTCGCCGCGGCATTTGGGGCCCCCGCTCCCCGTCGCGTGGTGCGAGGGGATTCGGCAGGTGGGTTCGATCGTTTTGTGAGGGAACACCCTAGGACGGTCCCGAGAGCGCCTGAGTGACGGCACTCACACGCGGGCGTTCCGGCAAGGAAGCGTGCAAACCGCTTCGCAGAGCCGAAAACCGAACCCTCTGGTGCCTATTCCGCCGTGTGCGAAGATGCACATGTGGCGGCCGAAAGACTGAGCGGACTCGATACGTCCTTCCTGCACATGGAGCGAGCCGGCGCCCACATGCACGTCGCCTCGACGATCATCTTCGAAGGCCCGGTCCCGTCTCACCGGGAGTTCCGCGACCACATCGCCTCGCGGCTGCACCTGGTCCCGCGCTTCCGCCAGAAGCTCCGCTTCGTCCCCTTCGACCAGGGCCGCCCGGTCTGGGTCGACGACCCGCACCTCAACCTCGACTACCACGTGCGCCAGACCGCGCTGCCGGCGCCCGGCTCCGAGGAGCAGCTTCGCAATCTCGCGGCGCGGATCTTCTCCCAGCAGCTCGACCGCAGCAAGCCGCTCTGGGAGCTGTGGCTGGTCGAGGGGCTGCGCGACGGGCGCTTCGCGATCGTCGGCAAGAGCCATCACGCCCTCGTCGACGGCGTCTCCGGCGTCGACATCACCACCGTCCTCTTCGATCTCGACGCCGAGCCGCAGGGCCCGCCGTCCTCCGCCCCGCCCTGGCTGGCCCGCCCTGAACCGACGGACCTGAAACTGCTCAGCGACGCCGTTCGCGAGCGCCTCACCAGCCCAAAGGAGATAGTCCGCGGCTTCCGCGCCGCCCTGCGCGGCCCGCGCCAGGTCGTGCGCGGCATCGGCGCCACCTCGAAGATGATCGGCGCCGGCATGGCCGCTCCCAGCAGCGTCTTCAACGTCGAGATCGGCCCCCACCGGCGCTTCGCGATCGCCCAGGCCGACCTGGCCGACCTGAAGCAGGTCAAAGACGCCCACGGCGGCACCGTCAACGACGTCATCCTCTCGATCGTCGCCGGCGGCATCGGCAAGTACCTGCGGGCGCGCGGCCACGACACCGAGGGGCTGGAGCTGCGAGCGATGGTGCCCGTCAGCGTCCGCGCCGAGGAGGAGCACGGAGCGCTCGGCAACCGGATCTCGGCGATGATGGCGCCGCTCCCGGTCTGGTGCGAGGATCCGGTCGAGAGGTTGAAGATCGTCACCGAGGAGATGGGCGACCTGAAGTCCTCCGGCCAGGCGGTGGGGGCCGAGATCCTGACCAAGATCACCGACTTCGCGCCGACCACGATCGCCTCCCAGGCGGCTCGCCTGCAGCCGGCTCAGCGCTTCTTCAACCTCGTCGTCACCAACGTCCCGGGGCCGCAGTTCCCGCTCTACGTTCTCGGCCGCAAGATGGAGTCGATCTTCCCGATGGTGCCCCTGGCCCGCCGCCAGGCCCTCTGCGTCGGGATCATGTCCTACAACGGTCAGGTCAACTTCGGCCTGATCGGCGACTACGACGCGATGGCCGACCTCGACAGCTTCGCCCTCGACCTCGAGGCGGCGACGCAGGAGGCTGTGGCCACCGCGCCGGCCGCCGCCGCGAAACGCGGCCGGGCCCGCAGCAAGACGTCCTCGAACGGCGTCAGCGCCCTCGCCTCCGAGTCCCGCTCCTAGCGGTCAGCGGACCAGCCTGCCGCGGACCTCGAACGGGATCCGGTCGGTCAGGTAGCGCCAGTCGAGCCGGCGGGCGCTGAAGCCGTTGGCACTGGCGTCCGCGTTGACGACCACCGCGGTGATGCGGCTGAAGCGACGCGGGTTGGCGAGGCGCACGGCGAGCTCGCCACCGCCGTGGCTGAAGTCGAGCCGGGTGACGGTGTGGCCGTGACGCTCGCTGCCGACGCGGCCGACCAGCGCCAGGCCCGAAGCGGTCCCCCGCGGGGCCGTCACCTGGACGACGACGGCGCGGCCACTGTGGGCGCGCACGCGCAGCAGCTCGAAGGTGGTGTGGTTCTGCAGCCGCCTCAGCGGGCGCCCGTCCAACGGCAACCGCCCCCGCCGCGGCATGTCCGGGTACAGCCTGCTCTCGCGGAAGCCCTCCCCCGTGCGCCACTCGGCGACGGCGGCTGCGAAGCGGGTGAATTCGTGGCCCAGGTCGGAGCTGCCAGCGGCCCGGATCGCCGATTCGTAGGCGTTGACGGAGAAGCCCCCGGGCCGGGTGTGGATCGCCCGCGCCCAGGCCTGGCGGACGATCGCTGGGCCGTAACGCCGCGCCAGCCACTGGTTCCAGACGGCCGACCCGTACTCCTTGATCGAGCTTGCGGTCAGCGGCGTGTCCCAGAGCTTGACCCAGCGGCGCACGTAGCGGAGGTAGTCGTTGATGCCGTTGTAGACCTGGTCCTCCATCCAGACGGCGCTGTCCTCGGCAAACCAGGGGTCCTGAAAGGCGTCGTAGCCGAACTGGAGGATGTGGTTGTACTCGTGGGCGAGCGTCACCTCGAGGTCGTGTGTCGGCGTCGTCCCGGGGAACTCGAAGGCGCTGTAGTCGTTGTCGAGGACCAGGTAGCCGTGCAGGCGGCGCGGGATCCGGTGTTCCTTGCTGGCCTGGCCGCGGTCCGGGGCGGCGTAGCCGAACAGTTCGCCGCCGATCTGGGAGAGGTAGATGTCGGTCTTCCCGTTCCCTCCTCCCATCCGGCCGTCGCTCTTCGGCTCGCGCCAGCCGAGCTTGCCGTTCTCGACCGCGTGCACGTGTTCGGCGACGCTCAGGACCCGCTGGACGTAGTCGGGGATCCCGTTGCCGTCGGCGTCGGCGAGGTTGGGAGCGTCGATGCCCTCCGCCACCCAGTGGACGCAGAAGTTGCGGTCGCAGGCGGGCGAGCGCGGCGCCTCCGGGACCGTGTAGGCGTTGCGGTTGGGGTCGGGGCTGTCGGTCGGCCGCCCGCGGGCTTCGGTCGGTCGCGGCTTCGGGGCGATGAAGGGCTTCTGGCTGGGTGAGGCGAGACTGGGCACGGCTACCGCGACTCCGGTCGATGCCGAGGCAGCGGCAGGCGCGGTGGCGGCGAGCAGGAGCGCCGCCACCCAGATCCCGGCAAGCTGGCGACGGCGGTCCGGCATCGGCGGCACCCTAACGGGCACCTCGGCTCGCTCCGGGCGCCGCGACGGCGATACTTCGCGGGTGATTGCCACGAGGCCCCAATGCGCGTAGCCCTCGCCCAGATCGACCCCACCGTCGGCGACATCGACGGCAACGCCGCCAAGATCGCCGAGTGGATCGGCCGGGCCCGCGCCAAGGGCGCCGAGCTGACGATCTTCCCGGAGCTGTGCGTGCCCGGCTACCCGGCCGAGGACCTCTACCTGAAGCGTCACTTCGTCGAGGCCAACCGCAGGGCGGTCGAGGATCTGGCGCGCGAGGTCAGCGACATGACCGTCCTGGTCGGCTTCGCCGAGCCGGTCGCCGATCGAAGCGACTCCCGCCACGCTTACAACTCCCTCGCCGTCCTCACCGAAGGCGGCGTGCGCGGCGTCTACCGCAAGAACAGGCTGCCCAACTACGCCGTCTTCGACGAGCAGCGCTACTTCGTCCCCGGCAGCGAGCCGATGACGATCGACGTCGTCGGCCAGCGGGTCGGCCTGACGATCTGCGAGGACTGCTGGGTGCCCGGGCCGCCGGCCCAGATCGAGGCCGAACAGGGGGCGCAGCTGATCGCCAACCCGTCGGGCTCGCCGTACCACCGCGGCAAGGGCCGCGAGCGCGAGGCGATGTTCGCGGAGCGCTCGCGCGCCTACGGGGCCTACTTCGCTTTCTGCAATCTCGTCGGCGGCCAAGACGAGCTGGTCTTCGACGGCCAGAGCCTGGTCACGGACCCCAGCGGCGAGCCGATCGCCCGCGCGGCCCAGTTCGAGGAGGAGCTGCTGGTCTGCGAGGTTCCGGCGGCCGCGCCCGGGCCGCTCGCCGAGTCGCTGCCGGACCTCGACGAGGTCTATGCGGCTCTGGTGCTGGGATTGCGCGACTACGTCGCCAAGAACGGCTTCCGCCACGTCGGCGTCGCCCTCTCCGGCGGTATCGACTCCGCCCTGGTGGCGATGCTCGCGGCCGACGCGACCGGGCCGGAGCGGGTCAGCTGCGTGGTGATGCCGTCGCCTCATTCCAGCGTTGAAACCCAGGCGGATGCCCGAACTATCGCCGGCAACCTCGGCTGCGAGCTGGTCGAGATCCCGATCGAGCCGATGATGGAGGACTACCGGCGGGCACTGGCCCCGTCCTTCGACGAGGAGGGCGCGCCCTCCGAGGAGGAGGCGAAGGCGCCGCGCGACCCGACCCGGCCGTTGGAGTCCGACCTGGCGGCGGAGAACGTCCAGGCGCGGATTCGTGGCAACCTGATGATGGCGCTCTCCAACCGCCACGGCTGGCTGGTCCTGACCACCGGCAACAAGAGCGAGGTGTCGGTCGGCTACGCGACCCTCTACGGCGACATGGCGGGCGGCTTCGCGGTGATCAAGGACGTGCCGAAGACGCTCGTCTACGAGCTTGTGCGACGGCGCAACGAGCGAGCCGGAGACGAGCTGGTGCCCGCCTCGGTCATAGAGCGGGCGCCCTCGGCGGAGCTGCGCCCCGACCAGCTCGACAGCGACTCCCTTCCCCCCTACGAGCTGCTCGACCGCATCCTCGAGGCCTACGTCGAGCGCGACCAGGGCCGCGAGGAGATGATCGCCGCCGGCCTGCCCGCGGAGACGGTCGACGAGGTCATACGACTCGTTGACCGTTCGGAGTACAAGCGGCGCCAAGCGGCGCCGGGGATCCGGATCACGCCGAAGGCGTTCGGGCGCGATCGCAGGCTGCCGATCACGAACAGGTTCGGCGGGTGAGAGCCGATCCCGGTAGGGGTTTCACTTAACTTTTTCGTCCTCGGCTGCGGCCGTCCGAGGTGGGAGGCGCCGAAAAAGTACAAGACGTTTCACCCCTACCGGGATCGGCTCTCAGTCTCCGGACGCGGTCGGACGGCGATCGTCATCTGCGCCAGGGCGCAGAGCTTGCCGTCATCGTCGTGGACCTCGGCTTCCCAGACCCAGGTGGTGCGGCCGCGGTGGCGGGCTCTGGCTTGGACTTCGGCGGCGCCCTTGGTGACAGGGCGGATGAAGCTGACGCCGATCGACTGGCCCATCGCCACCATCCCGTCGTCCATCACCGCCAGCGCCGTCGCCCGCGAGCAGATGCTCTCGACCAGGGTCGACATCACGCCGCCGTGCAGGAGGCCGACCGGCTGGCGCAGCTCGTCGCGCATACGCACCCGGACCCGGGCATGATCGGGATCGTCGTCCAGCCACTCGGTGCCGATCAGCCCATCGAAGTGGGAGAGGGGCCCGCGGGAATCGTCCACCATCGCGGCCAACCCTATCTGGGCCGAGATTAAGCTTTCGAGACCCGTGGCGGGGACGACCCACCATCGGCCGCTCCCATAGGGTTTGCGGCCGATGCCGCTCAGCGACGACCAGAAAGCGATGCTGCGGCTGCTGGCGCAGCGGGAGCAGGGTTACGACGACCTGGCGGCCCTGATGGGCCTCAGCGTCGACGAGGTGCGGGCCAAGGTCAAGGACGCGCTCGAGCAGCTCGAGGCCGAAGGCGAAACGCCGCCGCCCGTCCCGCCCGAGCCAACCCCTGCCGAGGAGCCGCCCGTCCCGGCCGAGCCACCTACCGCCGCGGAGTCGCCGGCGCCCGAGGCCCCCGCCGAGCCGGTGGCGGCAGAGCCGCCCTCATCGAAGACGCCGGAGGCGGAGAAACCCGCTGCGGCGGCGAAGGCCTCCATCCCGGTCGCAAAGCGCACCCCTCCTTCGCGTCCCAGGATCACGCTTCCCGATAGCGGCGGCGCCCGTGCGGCGATCGCGGCCGGCCTCGCCGTCCTGGTCGCGGCGATCGTCGTCCTGGCCGTCAGCGGCGGCGGCGGGTCCAGCGACAGCACGACCACGGCCGCGAGCGGCACGAGCAGTTCCGAAGAAGCCTCCAGCACCACCCCGGCCAACTCCAAGCTGACGCAGGCGGTCCTGACCCCGGTCAGCGGCGGCGGCGGCAAAGGCGTCGCGATCTTCGGCCGGATCAAGAAGAACGTCGTGCTGCAGGTCCAGGCCGAAGGCCTCGAACCGTCGCCGAAGGGCTCCTCCTACACGATCTGGCTCTACAAGTCGCCGAAGCTGGCGCTGCGCGTCGGCTCGGTCAACGTCACCAAGTCGGGTGGGATCGCGGCCCAGCTCCCGCTGCCGACCGAACTGCTCGCCTACGTCGCCAGCGGCGCCTTCGACCAGATCGACGTCTCGCTCACCGCCAACGCCGCCTACGAAGCCGAGATCGCCAAGGCGAAAAAGGAAAAGCGCCTCCCCGCCTACACGGGCACCGACGTCTTGCGCGGCAAGGTCACCGGTCCCGCGATCCGCTGATCTGACGCGGCGCATCTCTGCGTCCTCGGTCGCTCACGTGCAGAGCACGCTTCGCTTCCTTGCGTCCTTGACCTGCTTGCTCAGATCAGCGGATCAGCTTTTCTGGGTTCATGATCCCGCTGGGATCTAGCTGGTCCTTGACCGCCCGGAGGACGTCCAGCCCGGTCCTCCCCACCTCCGCCTCCATGTAGGGGGCGTGGTCGCGGCCGACGGCGTGGTGGTGGGTGATGGTGGCGCCGCAGGCGACGATCGCCTCCGAGGCGGCGCGCTTGACCCGTCGCCACTGCGCGATCTCCTCGCCATGGCGGCTGCGGGCGATGAAGGTGAAGTAGAGCGAGGCGCCGTCGGGGTAGGCGTGGGAGAGGTGGCAGAAGACGAGGCCGGGCGTGCCCTGGCTCGCTAGGGAGCCGTGGATCGCGGCGGCGACGGCCTCGTGCAGCTCCCCCAGCCGGCTCCAGGTGTGCGAGGTCTCCAGGGTCTCCACCATCGCCCCCATCTCCATCAGGGTGTCGCGCAGGTAGGGGCCCTGGTAGCGGCCGTACTCCCAGGAGCGGCCCGCCGCCTGGCCGAGGTAGGCGGCCCCGCCGGAGCGCAGCTCCCGCACCGCCAGCGCCCGACGACGCGCCACCGACTCCTCGTCCCCCTCGAAGCCGACGATCGTCAGGCCGCCGTCGCGGCGCCTGCGCAGACCGAGGTAGCCGCCGAAGAGCCTGCCGGCGAGGCCGCGCGGTCCCGATAGCGCCAGCGAGCCCTGCGTCTCCTCCTCGTCGGAGACCCGGACGACATCGGGCAGGCCCGGCCCCTGCGCCATCGCGCGGACGATCTCGGCGCCGGCCTCGAAGCTCTCCGCCATCCAGGCCTCGTAGCGCCGGACTCTCGGCGCCGGCCGCACCCGCACCGTCACCTCGGGGATGACGCCCAGCACCCCCTCGGAGCCGACGACCAGCTCCCGCAGAGATGGTCCCGCGGCCGTGTGCGGAGTCTCCAGGGTCCGCAGTTCGCCGGCCGGGGCGATGAGGCGGACCGAGCTGACCAGGGCGTCGAAGCGCCCGTAGCCGCTGGAGGCCTGGCCGGCGGAGCGGGTCGCCGCGAAGCCGCCGATCGTCGCGTACTCGAAGGACTGCGGGAAGTGGCCGAGCGTGAGTCCCTCCCGCGCCAGCGCCGCCTCGGCCTCGGGCCCGCGCAGGCCGGCGCCGAGGCGAGCGGTGAGCGAACGGCGATCGACGGCGACGTCGCGCAGGGCGCCGAGGTCGAGGCTGATCAGCCGCTGGTGCGCGCCACGCAACGGCTCGACGCCGCCGACGACGCTGGTGCCGCCGCCGAACGGCACCACGGCGATCCCCTCGCTGACGCAGACGTCGAGCACCCGCCGCAGTGCGCCGGCGTCGGGCGGCATCACGACCGCGTCGGGTGCCGCCTCGAGACCGCCGCCGCGCATCCGTGCCAGGTCGACGTAGCCGCGACCGCTCGCATGCCGCAGGCGGTCCTCCTTGGAGGTGAAGACGCTCTCGCCCCCGACCACCTCGGTCAGCGCCGCCGGCAGCGGCTCGGGCCGCGGCAGCTCGAAGTCCTCCAACCCTCCTGCCAAAGGCCACGGCTCCAGCTCGCCGATTCGCTCCCGCAGCATCTCCGGGGCCTCCGCGTCCAGCTCCGGTGCGACCGCCGGGTCCCCCCACCCCCACCACTTCGAATCCCGCCGCGGGCGGCTCATCCCGGCCCCCGGGTCGACTTCATGTCGCATAGCGGTACAAAGTCGCCCAGGCCGCTCACGTCAGCGCCCTCTCGATCCCGTCCAGAGCTTCGTCGAGGATCGCGCCCTGGCCGCGGCGCATCATCGGCGATCCGAGCCGCGACATCCCCTTCAGCGACTGCACCGAGCTGAGGTCGACCTGGGTTCCGCCATCGCGGTCGCGCAATGCGATCTCGATGCGGGAGCTGCGCAGATGGCGGGCGAACGGCGTGCCCTCGAGCTGCTGCTCCCAGACGTAGCGCTCGTTCTCGGCCGAGCTGAGGCAGCGGTAGTCGGCTCGCACCCCCCTCCCCTCGCTCGTCTCCAGCACCTTGGTCCACTGGCTGCGGCGGCCGGCGCTCTTCTGCTCGACGTTCTCGACCCGGCTCGTGCGCGGCCACCAGCGCGGCAGGCTATGCGGATCGGAGATCAGCCGCCAGACATCCTCCGGAGGCGCGGCGATCATTCGTCGTCTGGTTATTCGTGGCATTGACTAGGGCGCGAAAATCAAGTCTGGCAAGGACGCAGGGAGGCTGGTGCAGCGAGCGTGCCCCCGCACGTGAGCAAGCCGGCCGACCGAGGACACCGCCAGACGCAGATTTGCAGCGTCCTAGTCCCCGGCCAGGCGGCGGAGGTCGCGGACGAGGAGAAGGTGCTTGAGGTGGCTGACGGTCGCCGCCAGGCTTTCCAGGCTCTGCAGCGCCTCCTTGCGGCGCTCCGGGTTGCGCGAGCGCAGCGCCGGGCCCAGAAGCGCTTCCAGCAGGTTCGCCTCGCGGTCGGCCGAGGAGCGGAAGACGCGCAGGTTGCGGGCGCCGACGCCGACCCGCGAGAGTTCGTTGGCGGCGCGGACGATCTCGCGGTCGGTCTCGTCGTAGACGGTCTTGCCGTCGCGCCGCTCCGGCTGCACGATGCCGAAGTTCTCCAGCTCGGCGATCAGCTCCTCGCGGGCGCCGGTCTCCTCGACCACCTCCTCGAGGGTCAGGTAGGCGCGCGAGGTGTCGACCAGGATCGCCCTCCGCACGGCGCCGCCGGGGGCCCTCCGGTCGCCATCGCCGATGCTGATGTCGCCGCCGGCCGCCAGCTCCTGGCGGATCACCCGCAGCGGCAGGAACTCGTCGCGCTGCAGGCGCAGGATCGTCCGCAACCGCTCGACGTCGGACTGGCTGTAGAGGCGGTAGCCGCCCGAGGTGCGGCGCGGGCTCAGCAGCTTCTGGTCCTCGAGGTAGCGGATCTTCGAGATCGAGACGTCGTCGAACTCGCTCTGGAGGATCTTGCAGACGGCGCCGATCGTCAGCGCCTTGCGGGGGCGGCTGGCCGATTCCGGTGGGCGGGCGGGCTGCTCGGAGACCGGCACGCTCATCGCTCCAGGTAACTGAGCTTGTACTTGCCGACCTGGATCTCGTCGCCGTCGGAGAGCCGGTGCGACTCGATCCGGCGCCGGTTGACGTAGGTCCCGTTGAGCGAGCCGAGGTCGTCGATGTAGAGGCCGTCGCGGCGGCGGACCAGCAGCGCGTGGTTGCGGGAGACGGTGACGTCGTCGAGGAAGACGCCGGCGTCGGGGCTGCGGCCGATGCTGACCCGGTCCTCGCCGATGCTGAAGCTCTCGCCGGCGCGGCCGCCGCCGGCCCGAATGACCATCGCCGCGCCCACCTCCTCGACGACCTCGTCGATGTCGACCGGCTGCATGTCGCCGGTTTCGTCGACGGTGTAGGTCATCGTCGTCGGGTCTTCGCCGGACTCGGCGGGCCCGCCAAGGTAGGCGCCGCACTTCTGGCAGTAGTTGGCGCCCTCGGGGTTGGCGAACCCGCACTCGGGACAGTGAACGGCCATGCTGGGCTCCCGGCGCTCAGGCGGCGGGCTCGTCCTCCGACGCCTGCTGCGCCTTGCCGGCGAGGATCTCGGTCAGCTGCCTGACGTCGTCGCCGGAGAACATCGAGTCGCCACGCTCGTGTTTGTCTCGCAGGCGGTTGACCAGCTCGGCGCGGAGGATGTCGATCTTCCCGTGCAGGACGCGCCGCTTGTAGGAGATCTCGTTCTCCTCCTCCGTGAGCTTGTCGATCAGGTCCCTCAGCTCCTTGTCGTTGAGGGAGCCCAGATCGGGAAAGGTGTCCTCCATCTCGCTCCTTAATCAAGGAGGCGCGGGCGCCTCCGTTTGCGCAGGCGACGATTATAGGTCGAGCGCCGCCCAAGGTTCAACTGAAGGTTGAAGGTTTATGGAGATTGGCCCTCAGCTTGCAGCGCGGGCGCCACGCACGGCGCGCATGCCGGTGCGGGCGTAGAGCACGGTGGCGAGGATCGCCAGCGCCAGGCCGGCGATCAGCAGCGCCGACGGCACCCAGCCGGCGAAGACCATCGCGAAGAAGATCGCGCCCATGATCGGGAAGACCGAGAGGCGGCCGGGCCAGTTGACCTCGACGTCGACCCCGTGCCGCAGGCCGTACTCGGCGAGGCCGATCATCGCCAGCTCGCGCAGGGCCAACAGCGCCAGGGCCCAGCGCGGCAGCAACTCGAAATGCCAGCAGACGACGGCCCCGGAGAGGATCGTCAGGCGGTCCACCAGGGGATCGAGAAGCGCTCCCATGCGGCTGTACTGACCGGTGACCCGGGCCAGGAAGCCGTCGAGGTAGTCGCCGGCGGCAATCAGCCAGAAGACGGTCGCGGCTGCGGCGCTGCGCCCGTCGCCGGATTCGAAGGCCAGGTAGAGGAAGACGGGCAGCCCCGCGAGGCGGACGTAGCCGACGAGGTTGGGGATCGTCCAGGGATTGAGCGGCTCCCCCCGGCGGGTCGGACGCGGTTTCCTGCCGGTTCGATCGAGTCCGAAGAGGCGGCGCAGCCGGCCGCGCCCGAAGGGGGCCGTGTCAGTCATCGAGCCCCTGGAGAAGGGACAGCGCCCGCGCGGCGGCCTCCTCCACGGGCAACTTGTGCTCGACGCCGGTGGCGCGCTCGCTGGCCTCGACGACGCCGTCGGCGAGGCCGCGGCGACCGACCACGATCCGCAGCGGACAACCCAGCAGCTCGGCGTCGGTCAGCTTCTCCCCGGGCCCGGCGTCGCGGTCGTCGTAGAGGACCTCGGCCCCGGCCGCTCGCAGCTCCTCGTAGAGACGGTCGGCCGCCTCGCGCTCGGCGTCGCCGGCCTTGGCGAGGGAGACGAGGTGCACCTGCCAGGGCGCGAGCGCCCGCGGCCAGACAATCCCGCGCTCGTCGGCGCGCTGCTCGATCGCCGCGGCGACGATCCGGGCCGGGCCGATCCCGTAGCTGCCCATCACGACCGGCCGCTCCACCCCGCTCTCGTCGAGGTAGGTGGCGCCAAGCGGCTCCGAGTAGCGGCTGCCGAGCTTGAAGATGTTTCCGACCTCGATCGCCGGCTCGATCTCGATCGTGCCGCCGCCGGGGGCAGCGTCACCGACCTCGACCGTGCGCACGTCCAGCTCCTCGAACTCGAAGTCGCGGCCGGGCTGGACGCCGCGCAAATGGGCGTCGAGCTCGTTGGCGCCGCAGACGAAGGAGTCGCCGGCGATCGCGGCGTCCTTGACCACCGGCACCGTCGCGCCGACGGGGCCAATAAAGCCGGGGGGGCCGACCTCGTCCGCGATCTCCTCTGGCTTCGCCTGCCGGAAGTCGACACCGAGCGCGTTTCGCAGCTTGATCTCGTTGAGGCGATGGTCTCCGCGCAGCAGGACCAGGACCATGCCGCGACCGTCGGCGATCACCGGCATCGCCTTGATCAGGGCCCCGCGCGCCACCCCCAGCTCGCCCGAGACCATGTCGACCGTGGTCATGCCGGGCGTGGAGACTCGCTCCGGGGCGGCCAGCGACGCCGGCAGCTCGACCGGTTGCGCCTCGGCCGAGGCGACCTCGACGTTGGCGGCATAGCCCGGCGCCAGCGCGACCTCGTTCTCGCCCGCCGGGCAGGGCGCCATGTACTCGTCGGCGCCGGAGCCGCCCATCATCCCGACGTCGGACTCGACCCGGTGCCAGCGCACCCCGCAGCGGTCGAGGATGCGCTCGTAGGCGCCCGCCTGCAGCTCGTAGGAGCGCCCCAGGCCCTCCTCGTCGCGGTCGAAGGAGTAGGCGTCCTTCATCGTGAACTCGCGGGTGCGGAGCAGGCCGGCCCGCGGCCGCGGCTCGTCGCGCTCCTTGGTCTGGATGTGAAAGAGCATCAGCGGCAGGTCGCGATACGACCGCACCTCACGGGCGACGTGGTAAGTCACACACTCCTCGTGAGTCATCGCCAGCACCAGCGGCGATCCCTTGCGGTCCTCGAGCTTGAACAGCTCCTCGATCGCGTACCTACCGGTCTTCTCCCAAACTTCCGCCGGTTGCAGGACGGGCATCAGCATCTCCTGGCACCCGATCCCCTCCATCTCCTCCCGAACGATCTCCTCGACCTTCCGCTCCACTCTCCAACCCGCGGGAAGGTAGGTCCACAGCCCTGCTCCGAGCTGGCGGATCAAGCCCGCCCGCACCATCAGCTTGTGGGACACGGCCTCCGCATCCGAGGAAACCTACCCGCCGCGATCGGGAGCGGTCAGGCCCTGGTGAATCGGCGCCCCGCGGTCGGAGACGCCTCCTCGTCGAGCAGAACCCGGTCCGACTCCCCCTTTTCGGCCGCCTCGTGCTCCAGCTGCGCAATCCTCTCGGGCGTCAGCTCGCCGGCGTTTTCCTCCTCGATCTTCGCCAGCCAGGCGCCGCCCTCGGCCGACTTAGCCTCGTCGACCTCGACCTTGCCGCGGTCGACCGACTTGTCGATCTCCTCGAAGAGCGCGTCGACCAGGCTCGCCTGCGCGACCTTTCGCAGCGGCTTGCCGTGGGCGAAGATAAGGCCCTCGTTCTTGGCGCCGGTGATGCCGAAGTCGGCGTGGCTGGCCTCGCCGATCCCGTTCACCGCGCAGCCGAGCACCGCCACCTCGATCGGCTCGGCGTAGCCCTCGAGGCGCTGCTCGATCTCCGCCACGACCGAGTCCATGTCGAACTGGAGGCGGCCGCAGGTCGGGCAGGCGATCAGCACCGGGCCGCGCTCGCGCAGATGCAGCGCCTTGAGGATCTCCCAGGCGACCTTGACCTCCTCCTCCGCGTGGAAGGTCGAGAGACTGATCCGGATCGTGTCGCCGATGCCGTCGGCGAGCAGCGTCCCCAGCCCGACCGAGGACTTCAGCGAGCCCGACCATTTGGTCCCCGCCTCGGTGATCCCCAGGTGCAGCGGATAGGGGATCTTCTCCGCCAGCAGGCGGTTGGCGGCGATCGTGTTGGGCACGTTGGTCGACTTGATCGAGACCTTGAAGTTCTCGAAGTGAAGGCTCTCCATCAGCTCGACGAACTCGATGGCGGCGGCGACCAGCGCCTCGACCGGGGCTTCGCGCTCCAGCTCGTGCAGGTGTTTGGGCAGCGAGCCGGAGTTGACCCCGATCCGCATCGGCACCCCGGCCGCCGTCGCCCTCACCGCGACCTCGGCGACTTTCTCGCGGCCGCCGATGTTGCCCGGGTTGAGGCGGATGCAGTGGGCGCCGGCGTCGATCGCCTTCAGCGCCAGCGTGTGGTTGAAGTGGATGTCGGCGATCACCGGGATCGGCGATTCGCGGACGATCGTCTTCAGCGCCTCGACGTCGTCGCCGCGCGGCACCGCCACCCGCACGATGTCCGCCCCGGCGTCGGCGACCTTGCGGATCTGCTCCATCGTCGCCGCCAGGTTGGCGGTCTCGGTCTTCGTCATCGTCTGCACGGCAACCGGGGCACCGCCGCCGATCGGCACCCCTCCGACGAATATCTGGCGCTTCGAGGCCATGTCCCAAGCGTACTGGGACGGATCGCCTGCTCGGGTTTGAACCTTGCGACCGGCACCCCCGTAGGCATAAATGGATGGGTTCGCGAACCCGTGCACAGGCGAGGGGGGTACGCCCGCTTGGGCGGGGACACCTTGCGCTGCCGTTCCTCGTGGCCAGCTTGCTTCTGGTCGCCGCGCCGGCGGCTCAGGCGACCTTCCACCTGATCAAAGTGCGCGAGGTCTACCCCGGCGCCAACAACGACAGCTACGTCGAGCTGCAGATGTACGCGGCCGGCCAGAACTTTCTCAGCGGGCACTCGATGACCCTCTATGACTCGGCCGGCACCCTCGTCCACAGCTCGACCTTCTCGGGATCGGTGGCGAACTCGGCAAACCAGCAGACGGTCCTGATCGGCGACAGCGGCGTCCAGGCGGCGTTCGGGGTGACGCCTGACCTGGTCGACTCGAACCTGACGATACCGGCGGCGGGCGGCGCGGCCTGCTGGAACGCCGGCGGCGTTCCAGCCGATTGCGTCGCCTGGGGCAACTTCAGCGGCGGCGCGGCGCTGCAGACGGCCACCGGGACCAGCGCCGGCCCACCCGTCTCTCCGGCCGGCGTCACGGCAGGGAAGGCGATACGGCGGACGATCGCGCCCGGCTGCCCGAGCCTGCTGGAGGAAAGCGACGACAGCAACGACAGCGCAACC
>Ga0209647_1001179_pt1 | contig 22786 bp, 17 predicted proteins | sample GraSoi_2013_60cm_FD_185827 | JGI IMG/M metagenome (GOLD analysis project Ga0209647, IMG submission 185827) | Grasslands soil microbial communities from the Angelo Coastal Reserve, California, USA - Sample 9_17_2013_60cm (SPAdes) (version 2) | ecosystem: Environmental > Terrestrial > Soil >... | reverse complement strand
TCCTCCGGCGCCGAGAACCCGGCGACGATGGAGGAGCGAAATTGAGAACGATCCTGGCTAGCGGAGAACATCTTCTCGAAATGATCAATGAAGTATTGGACCTCTCCAGGGTCGAGTCTGGAAAGGTATCGGTTGAGCTTCGATCCTTGGAGCTGCCCAAGTTTATCGCGGGAATCGTTGACGAGTTTCAACTGCGGGCCGCTCACGGGCAGCTGCGTTTTATTCACGAAATTCACGGGGAGCTGCCGCCATGGATCGAAACGGATCCTATCCGGTTACGACAAGTGCTCTATAATTTGCTGGGGAACGCCGTGAAATTTACCACTCAGGGAGAGATCGCTTTAAGAGTATACGTGACTTCAGAGCAGCTCCGCTTTGAAGTGAAGGACACCGGAAAGGGAATCCCGCAGGCAGATTTGCCTTCGATCTTCAAGCCCTTCTACCAAGCAAGTAACAACCAGCTAATAGGCCAAGGCGTGGGATTGGGATTGTATATCAGCAAGCAATTTGTGGAATTGCTTGGAGGCAAAATCTCGATTGATAGTGAACCGGGCCGAGGCAGTACGTTTAGTTTCGAGATTCCGCGGCGCGACGCAAACCCAGTTAATCCTGAACCGGCTTCGCCACAGATCATCGGTTATGAAGGGCCCGTCCGGAAGATTTTGGTGGTGGACGATGAACCGCTCAACCGTTCGATGTTGAGCGAACTTCTCTCGACGGTCGGCTTTGATACGGTCGCAGCGGATTCCACAGAGCAAGCGCTATCGCTGCTCAAGGATAGTTTTGATGCGGTGATCTCAGACATAAGAATGCCAGGCTATGATGGGCATACCTTCTGCCGGCGGCTCAGGTCATCTGATGAGACCAAGAACCCGATCATTATTGCCTCCTCGGGCAGTGTATTTGCTGACGACCAGCGCCTTGCGCTTGCTTCTGGATTTAATGATTTCTTGCCGAAACCGGTTATGGAAGAAGAACTATTCGAGATCCTGGGAAGACATTTGAGGGTAAAATGGCTCTACGCCGAACGGAACAAATCCACGGAGCGGACGATATAATCCTGCACGTTTCGATTGCTCTGATGTTCCCAGCAAGTTCACAAACGGGCACCATCTACCGTAGCGATCTAAGAAAGTTTGGAGTTCCAGTTTTCCCTTAAACTCACCAAGAAATCTATCGAATGTCGTTATCCTGTAGCTGAGGTATGAATCACCGTGGCCACTACTAGCAAAAGAGCATTTCTGGCCTATCTGAAAAAGTAATCGCTTTAAAAAACGACGCTCGAGGCCTACGCGGTCAGATAGTTTTCTCTATTCCCCTACCAGCGCACCCTCGAAGATCGACCTCGAATCGAAGCCTGCGTGATCGGGCCGCCAAAGACACCATCGGTCTGCATCTCTTTCCTCAATTGTCAGGTGAATCAGTAAATGAGTTCTGCCTTCCTCGTCTTCGACTTGGTAGGTAGGAACGCCGGTCTTAAGCGCGAGGGCAACGCCCGAGGTTTCATCTATCCAAAATTTGATGACCGTGAAGAAGCGATCGGGCTTGTCGTCAGAGAAAAGGGTTAGTCGAGTCCCGGCGGGTAAAGCTTCGCCAAAGGCGCCGGGTCGCATCACAGTAATTTTGCGACCGAACGCCAGTTGCTATCAATACGTCGTTGCGCGTATTGACCTGCTTTGACTAGGCGGAGGGTGGGCGCGGTTTCAGAAGCGAAGGTAACGCCTGAACCGGCCGGCGAAAAACAGCAATGCGCCTTTCTTTGGAACCATCAAACGGATCGGCAGCTGGAGAAGGGCTAATTGTTCAACGCATTTTGCGCGCTTTCCACACTTCTTCGCATGGCCATTTGCTGGCCCACTCGAAAGTAACGAAGGGATAACGCGAGATCGCTCCTAGGGCAGGCCGTACCTCGATCAAATCCTCGACCTCGAAGCCCGAACGCCGCAGCAGCCGTATCCACTCACCAGGTGACAGATGAAACTCGACGCTTGGATTTCCAGGCCATTCGAATCGGTACATCCCGAAGGCCGGGCGCAGCAGTCGCTCTGTCGCTGCCACGCCGTCCTCGCTTGGCACGCACAACGTCATCAGGAACGAGTTGGTGAGAAACACCAGCTGACCGCCCGGACGCAAGAGGCGCCCGGCCTCGGGAACCCAGTGCTGTGGATCTGCCCAAAGGCAGGCGCCATATTCAGAGATCGCGAAGTCGAAGCTCGCGTCCGGATAAGCGATTGCTTCAGCGTCGCAGTGGATGAGCGGAAAATCGAGCCCGTATTGTCGCTGTAGGCGGTGTGCCGTGTCTAGCTGAGCCTGAGAGTTGTCGATCCCTACGACGCGGGCTCCGCGCCGTGAGAGCCACGCGGAAACGTAGGCGGTACCGCATCCCAGCTCGATAGCATCTTTGCCGGCGAGTTGCTCCGGAAAGATCTGGAGCTCTGCCTCCGGAACCTGCCAGATACCCCACGCGGGCTCTACCCTTGCCCATCCGCGTTCACCGGCTTCGACGTACTGTCGCGCCAAATCATCCCAGTGCGCTCGATTCCTGGCCACGTGTTCTAGAAGGTCGCTCATCGCAAATCCAAGGTCATTCGATCCGACTCAACATAATTGGAAGTTAACAGTATCACTTTTGCCAACTATCTCGCGCACTTTGTTGCACCCTATTTAGCGGCATGACAGCAAGAGAGCTGCGGCCGACGCTAAATAGCATGGAGGTGCAAGAGCCGCGAAGCTCGGCTTAGACTGCTCGAGGATATAGTTGGCAGCGGGCCACAGTGAATAGGGGAGGGAGGGAGGGATGCCGTCCATGGTGCGCCAAGCGAAGCTTAGGCGTTCTAGCTAAGTGAAAGGAATTAGCTATCTAAAGAGCATCAAAACATGCAGTCGCCCGAGCGAGGTACTGCGCAAGCGGTGGCTCCTAGGCCTGGGAAGACAAAGGTGCGAGCCGTAGCGAAAGCGAACTCAAACCGGCCGACGGTCTGATCTTAAAGCAGGACGGCTGGATCTAGGCTAGTCAAATCCCGGTCTAACTGTAGGGGATCGCTTCTTTTGGACTCTTCACTGACTAATCCGAGAAGCCGTCAGCTTGATTTCTGAAAATGGAGCCGCAAGCGACACACTGGACGAATCGGCTCCCGGTCGCCAGGCGTATTGCCTTAGAAAATGCCCTTTTTACCGGGTGTTAGGATAGCGGGTACTTTCTCAAACGGCCCCAATCGGATTGTAGAGCGTCTTTTTTCGATGAAGTTGCTGCAATCCTAGCAGGCAGCCAGTTATTGTTTTCTATTCCTCAACCAGCGCACCCTGAAAAATAGACCTGGAATCAAAGCCTGCCTGATCGGGTCGCCACAGGTACCATCGGTTTTCATCTTCTTCGCTGAGGACGTTCCTGACCTGCCTTTTTTCTTCTTGTGTCAGCTTTGGCAACTCTTCAGATACGGTCGTCTTTGACTTGCACAGCGGTATTTTGATATATCCATCGACATGCTTGTACGCCGAGTCCCTGTCGTGTTGTTCGCTGCACTCTTGACCGTCATTGCGACTAACCAAAGCTTTGGTGCGGAGGTCCTGTCCGATACGCCTGTAAGTATCACTGGAAAATTGTCTCCCGGAAAGAACGGAACGGTTTGTATTACAAACGGTGACACTATCTTGCCGAATCAGACCGTTCATTCGATCTCCGAAAGGCAAAAAGTTGTTCGAATTCCAATTGGAAGCGACAACCTCGAAAGCCCGAAATACAGGGCACTCAGGTAGCAGGCGGCTCAGGGAAAGACGGTGACATTGCAAGGAGAGTTCCGTGGGCTGCACGGCCATGGGCCAGATTTTTACGGTTCTCTAGTCGCCTTTTTTTGGGAAGGCTAAAGACCAAGGTGAGGGTTTCGCAGTCGACCGCACTGCGCTTTGTGCCTGCATTGCTCAGCCCCGTGCTTTTGTGCTTTTTGTTTATACCTCAGCAATGATCTCCGCCGTAGGAAACTCACCGGTTTTTCTTCACTTCTTGTATCTCGGTTATCTTAACGTCGCTCGCCTTATATTTTGCCCCGTGGGCGACGTGTGCCGCGCACTCTGTCATGGGGGTGAATGGGGTCGCTTTGGCAACGAGGTTCAGAATCGGGGGTCCGCACACGAAACGGAAAATAAAGCACGGTAAGGAGGAAATCTCGTCGTAGATGAAAGTGCGAATCTTGGTCCGGAGCAAGGGCGATCCTGCACACAAAACAGCCGGCCTTCCAGTACCAGTGGTCCCGTAAAACGCGTTGCTACCGTTCCAGGGACTGTTGATCTGGTGGAGTTATTGTTTAGCGCGGTACTCATGTTAGTCGATTGGTTAGTTGGTTCTGTGAGCCGCAGCAGAGAGGCGAGGCTTTGGGAGCTGCCGGAGTTTTTTCGACGGTCGGTTTCGGTCGAAAAAGTATGCTGGGCATATTTTTCGAGCCGAAAGCGAAGCGTTAGCAGAGCGACCCGCGGAAGAAGGCCTGGAAGGGCAAGAGCCGCGAGCTCAAGCGAGACGGGTTGAGGATTGAAATGGCAGGTGCCGCGCGAGTTTATGAGACGCGGAAGGCAGCTGTTTAAGCCGCAGACGGTACTCTTTGCGCTCGCAGAGGCCTCCGCGGTGGCGGAAGCAAATCTGGCGATGGCCAGACACTCGGTACAGGAGTGGTTTTAGGCGAACCTGGGTGCGCCTAGGAGAAAGAGGAAGGAGAGATCCGCCTGCGGCGGAGGCTCGACGGGGAGAAAGTCTTTTCTCCCGCAGAGGCGTTGAGAAATCATCGTGCCTAGCACCGCACTCGTGGTGAATTTGAAGTTCCTATCCCATGGATGGCATACGCGTTGTAGGAACTTCAAATTCAATAACCACACTAGAAACAATAACTTGCTAGTGCAGCTTTGAATCCGAAATTCGCCCCGCGCGCGTTGCCCCCAAGGGGTTGCGAATTTCAGATTCGCTGCACTAGGCCGCCTGTGAAATCTCCTCGAGCGTCCGATTATTGGTGCGCGGCCCGAAGACGCCAATCACCAGGATCACCATGGCCATGGCCATGGCGATGAAGGAAAAGACCCCGGTCGACCCGAAATGCTGCAGGAAGAAGGCGATCATATAGCTGTTGAAGGCGGTGGAGATGCGGCTGAAGGAGTAGACAAATCCCACCGCCCTGGCGCGCACGCGCGTCGGGAACAGCTCGGCCTGATAGGCGTGATAGGCATAGGATAGGAGGTTGTTCGATGTCGTGATCAGTATGCCGAGCAAAATCAGACCGAAGGCGCCAGACTGCTTCGAGAACAAGAGCCCGAACACGGCAGCTCCAAAGGCGGCGCAGCAAATCTGCCATTTCCGTTCGAGACGGTCGGCGAACAGGCTGCACAGGAGCGGACCGAGCGGGAAGACGAGGGCGATGGCGACGCCATATTCCAGGCCCTTGATGACGCTCGTGCCTTGCGCGGTCAGCAATTGCTGCACCCAGCTGCCGAAGCCGTAGAAGCCGATGACCTGAAAGAAGTTGAAGACGGAAAGCATGATGGTGCGCCGCCGATAAGGCGACTTCCATATCTCGGAATATCCGGTCCCGCCGCTCTCGACCACGCCAGGCTGCGGCGCAGGCAGCGCGGCCTTGGTCTCGGCCGCGACCCGCGCTTCGATCTTGGCCGTGATGCGGTCGGCCTCATCGGGCCGGCCATGCTGGGCGAGCCAACGGGGCGATTCGGGCACCTCGCGCCTGATCCACCACACAAAGAGGGCGCCCAGCACCGGAACGGCCACCACCCAGCGCCAGCCGGCGATCCCCAGGGGATCGATCGGGACGAGCCGCCAGGACAGAAAGGTGGCAAGCGGGACGGCGACGAATTGGATCGCCTGATTGATGGCAAAAGCCCTGCCGCGAATCGATTTGGGCACGAGCTCGCTGACATAGGTGTCGATTGTCACCAGCTCGACGCCGACGCCGATGCCGGCGATGAAGCGCCATGGCAGGACGCCGGCGCGCGAATCCTGCGCCGCCATGATGCCAGTCGCCAGCGCATACCAGAGCAGCGCGTAGGTAAAGATGACGCGCCTCCCGAATTTGTCGGCGACGGAGGCGAAAACGATCGTCCCAAGAAACAGGCCTGCGAAAGTGCATGACAGGAACGATGCCTGGTCCGGCAGGCCGAACAAGCCGTTCTGCCCTTCCTGGAATATCTGGCTGCGGATCAGGCCTGGCATCACATACGGGGTGAAGAACAGGTCGTAGATCTCGAAGAGCCCGCCGAGCGACAACAGCACCACCAGCCGCCAGACATAAGCTGACGCAGGCAGCCGATCGAGGCGGGCCGTGATCGCCGCAGCTTGAGCCGAAGACATGGTTCTCTCCCCGTTTGGCAGCCTTTTCCGGCCTTGTTCTCGACGCCCCGAAATCAACCGAAGGCGCAGCGGAGCGGGACGTTAGTGAGACGGGACGGAGCTGACACTAAGGGCTGTTAACATTCATGCGGGCTCGGAAAGCCTCGAGCAAGGCAATTTTGATTCAAGGCTGCAAAATGGAGGATGCCTTGAATCGTCTGATAGGTAGTTCTCCTCGTTCTTCCATCAACCAGAAAACGCAGCAGAAAAAGCGATTTCGTTAACGTGAACTGAAGATCTGTTCGTGATGATGATCGTCGAATAGGTCAGTAACTGGCGTTTTCTTAGATCGTGATTCGCTCGATTTCGTCGAGCGAAATGTCGTCCTGCCGACGGTCATAAAGCTTGGTTGTCCGCGGCGATTCATGGTTAGCGATTTGCTGCGCGACCTCGAGTTTGCCGCTGTTTTTTAGATAGGCGGTGATGCCGGTCGCGCGGAAAGTATGATTGCCGATCCGCGTTTCGATGGCGGCCGCTTTCGCGCGCCGGCGGATGATGCGGTGGGCGTCCTGCTGGAAGAGGGGATTGGTTGTAAGATGGCCAGTCTTGCGGCGGGCGGTGCGGAAGAGATAGCCGTCGACGTCTTCGGCGATGCCGGCCGCTTCCATATACTCGTGCAGGCACTGATCGAGACGATGATGACAGGGAACGTCGTGCTCCTTACCGCCTTTTTCGTGTAAACGCACCCAACGGCGGCGCCCTTGCACAAAATAGTCACCGACCTTCATCTGAATGACGGCGCCGATCCGGGCGAAGCTGTAGACCATAATCGCGATCAAAGCGCGGTCGCGCAGCCCGAGGAGATCAGGCTGATGGGTCGCCTCTGTATCATTGGCTGGTTTCTTGGCGATGGGGATACTCTCAAGCAGCGCATGGGCTTCCTCAGCCGTCAGGACCGGCGTCTTGCCTTTCTTGACCGTGTAGGGGTCCGCTCACGAAACGGAAATTAAAGCACTGTAAGGGCTCTGTTATCCTCGTGAACGATCAGCGTAGTGCCACGCTGTCAGACAAACCGAATGCCCGGAAAAGAAAAGGTAGTCAGCACCCGGATTTGCGGTGAAACGAGCTGTAATCAAATCCTGGCGCGTTTTCCTTTGGTCAAATCACCCACAAAAGGCCTTAACGTGCTTTATGATCCGTTTCGTGAGCGGACCCCTACAGGTCCGCTTATACAGAGCATGGCACTTCTAGAACCCCAGCCGACACACGGGCGCTAGATCTAGGAACTGGGGACCACTATTCCAGCAGCAGTAACGCAGTTGCCAATGCAGCAGGGCTCTGGATCAGCCCTCCAGGGAGCGGACATCCCATAATGATTGCTTCTCATCGAAAAGCTCCGGGCCGCCGGGGTTAAGGTACTGGCGCCCACCGTCAACAGTCCGCGATTCCATTGCCCGTGATTTCAAAAGAGTTCATTTCGCATCGCCAGGCTGACCCTATGTCAAGACTTCCTCTTATGTGGCGGCCGCGCACGAAGCGGAAAACAGAGTACGCAAAGTCGGCGCCTGGCGTGGCAGGGTACTTCAGGAGATTCAAACCACCCGATTCAAAATCCTTGCGCCGTTCCTGAGCCGATGGATGTTATTCGCGACTCCCATCGCGATCTCACTGAGTGACTGGGACGTTATTCCTGCAATATGCGGAGTAGCAATCACATTCTCGTAATGCAAGATTGGATCATGACTATCAAATGGTTCCTTCCAAAACACATCCAAGCCCACTCCGCCAAGACGGCCCGACTCTAACGCCGCCAAGAGCGCTCCATAATTGACTACCCCACCGCGCGCGACGTTAACCAGGAGTGCCCCTTTCGGAAGAAGCGACAGTTCATATTCACCAATTGCGTCCCGTGTTCCCTCGCTCAATCGAAGACAAAGAATCAAGACGTCAGTCTCCTGCAAACAAACTGCTTTATCCCGAATAGAAAAACAGCGATCCAATCCAAGCCGTTGCACTTTCGTGGCATGCGGATCGCGGGTAATCCCAAACAAGCGGACATTAAACGCCCGCAAGCGTTCCACGATCGGAAGCGCGATTGCACCCAAGCCATATAATGTCACAGTTCGTCCGGCGAGCATTCTGCCGGTCGGCGCACCAAGGATACCTCGGTAGACATTCGTTTGAGCTAGCGGAAGTTTACGAAGTAGAGCCAGCGTCAGAAGGATGGCATGCTCCGCCACCGAATCGGCATTGCTGCCAGACGCGGGCAGGTTAGCTACAGCAATCCCGCGAGCCTTCGCCGCTTCAAGATCCACTCCCTCGAGCCCCGCACCCCATTGTTGAATCAATCGCGCTCGGGTCGCATCCATCAAAGACCCATCAACCCGGTACATCTTCGGAATCAGCACATCCACTTCGCGCGGTTCATTCTGCAAACTCTTGCCTTGCCAAACAATCACCTCATGCCAGAACCCTTCCGGTAGGGCGCGACATAGATATTCCGCTGCTTCTGGAAAGGTGTCCCCACAAAACACAATGCGCATGTACCACTCCCTTAAGCCTCCGTAACTTTACGATTTGGGTATCGTCCCCCAGAGACGAAGCAACGCCTCCACCTCAATTTCCCGGAGTCGCCTTTGGCCAAATCAAAAAGCAAGCGTCGCCAAAAATTCTTTATGCATCTCAAAGCAGCATGGCTGTCACTGGATGAGTCCCCTCTCTCATAGCACGCCAATCATATACGCGGTATGCTCCACTAACGTTTGGTCGATGTCGGTTAGTATGACCTTCGCGCCTTCGGCTACAGCGGCCGCCGCAGTAGCCCTTCCAATCCCTCTAGCGGCTCCAGTAACGATAATCCCTTTGTCTAAAACTCTGTTCACAACGGTTGGCCGATTCTGCAGAACTCGCTGGGATTGTTCTCTGTGAGAAATGGCAGCTGATCATCACATATGGCAAAGTGACCGAACTCTAAATGCCTGGACTCTAAAAGCCCTCGTGCTTTCGCTTTCGTCTCATTTTTGGTAACGGACACTTGGATTATTAGAATCTGCCAACTTTTTTCCGAACCGCCGGAAATGTTGTCTTAACGGTTTGGCAGAGTGTGCCTTTACTTTGAGCATTCTCGTGTTGGAGACGTGTTATCATGACCAGTGTTTGTTGAGGCGTGACCCTAGCGATTCACCCCTAAACAGATACTCGGCGCATCTGATTTTTTGTCGCGGGCTTTTGGTCCGCGTGGCGCCGTAGGACCTTCTGAAACGCGAGCAGCGCCTCAGAACTTTTGTCGACCTGCCACACAAGAGTGTGCTGGAGCACCGCTTTCCGGTTGTTGAGCGGTAGGAAAACCACACCGCGATCAATCAAACGGGTTATCGTTTCGGTGAACATTCCGATGCCGTTTTCAGCAGCCACCATCGCCAGAACTGCCTGGGTCCGTTCCGATTCCAAGACGATTCGTGGTCTGAACCCTGCCGCCGCACACAATTCATCGATCCGTTGCCGGAACGCCGGCGCGGTCGCGCGGGAGGTAAGCACCCACCTCTCGTTTCTCAACTCTGGCAATGACAACATCGTCTTGACCGACAACTGGTGTCTCTCCGGCAGACCGACCATATACCGTTCCGTCTTCCACACCAGGAACCGAAGATCGCTTGAATGCTTCGCTGGAGCACCTCCGATCAAACCGCCATCGAGAGTGCCATTCTGAATCTGCGATAGTTGATCTCTTGCCGGTAGATCGAGCAACTCCACCTGGCAAGTCGGTCGCTCGTCACGAAACGAGCGTAAAACTCGAATGAGGTCTGGTCCCAGCAGCGCGCTAAGGAACCCCAAGCGCAGCCGCTCGGTTTCTCCTCCGCCACTTCGGTTCGCTGCGAAGGATGCTCGATCAAGGTGATTCAAAATTTCTCGAGCATCAGCCAGGAATAGTTCTCCGGGCAGCGTTAATTCCACGGTTCGGGTTTTTCGCCGGAGAAGCTGGACCTCTAACTTTCTCTCCAGCGATTGAATTTGGCGGGTCAGCGGAGGTTGAGAGAGGTGCAAGCGTTTTGCCGCTTCGGAAAAATGTAATTCTTCCGCGACAGCGACGAAGCATTCGAGTTCCCAAAGCGAAGGGCGATTCATGCAATAACCGTATCAAGCGTTGTCAACAATAGCAATTTCGCAACAAATTCACTCAAATAGAATGGGGCGAGCTATCTGACCGAACTAGCTGTTCAGAAAGAGCGTTGCAGAGATTTTCATCCGGACCGAAACACCGCGACCAAGGGTGGCAGCTTGCCTGGAATTTTTTACAAGCGCGAAACACCACAAACGCCGAACGGCAAACGCCAAAGGCCGAACGTTAACCACCATGCTTCTAACTGCTTCTGAAATATCCACCGATCAATCTGTTGACTCCTGGTTCTGTCTGAGGGCACAGCCAAAGAGGGAACATATCGCAGCGGCTTGCCTGCGGCAGATCTCCGAAGTTGAGGTCTTCTGTCCCCGGGTGCGCTTCCGGAAATCGACAAAGCGTGGGCCTGTCTGGTTCATTGAATCCATGTTTCCGGGATACCTCTTTGCCCGATTTGATTATGGAACCTTGCAACGCCAGATTAGAGAAAGACCCGGTGTCAGCGGCTTCGTTCAATTCGGGGAACGTCTCGCACTTTTGCCTGACGCACTCATCAGCGAGATTAGGACCAACACCGGCAATGATGAAGTAGTTGAGATCAGTCGCTCACTCGAGCCGGGACAGGAAGTCGAGATAACTCGAGGCCCGTTCCTAGGTTTGACAGCGCTGGTCACTCGGATCATCACCGCTCGGGAGCGGGTCGAACTTCTCATCGACTGGATGGGCCGTACCCTTCATGCCGAAGCGAACGTCACAGATCTGGAACCACTTACCGGGCCGAGGTCAGCGAACACCGTTGATGCGGTTGCATAAAGAAGTTCGTTAAGCCTTTTGCAGAGCAGGAACCAGATCCTTCTTAGCCGCTCTAAACCGTGAGCAAGCGGATTCTTAGACGCAAACAATGAAAGACACAGCGACGACCTACTGTCCGGTTCTATGGCGGACAACCGACAGTTGAAGAACGGGAACACCTATTAAAGAAAAGTAACAATGTGAGATCCGAGCGCTCCAAGTGAGCCTATTCGGACGCACCAAAAAAGACGACGAAGATAATGAATAAAAATAATCGCATTCTTGTTGCAGGCGCCGGTGGTTTTATCGGCGGCCATCTAGTAAAAGCCCTACTCCGAGATGGTTTCGACATCCGGGCGGTAGACCAGAAACCCATCTCAGAGTGGTACCAACTTTTTGCCGACGTGGAAAACCTCACGCTGGATCTCAAAGATCTGGATGCGTGCCGCCAAGCGACTGCCGGAGTCGACCTTGTCTACAACCTTGCCGCAGACATGGGCGGGATGGGCTTCATCGAACAAAACAAAGCTGCCTGCATGCTCAGTGTGCTGATTAACACGCACCTTCTCATGGCAGCCAAGGACGCCAAGGTTAGCCGACTCTTTTTTTCTTCCTCAGCTTGCGTCTACAATGGTGACAAGCAAAAGGATCCAAATGTAACGGCTCTTAGGGAGGAAGACGCTTATCCGGCTTTGGCAGAAGACGGATACGGTTGGGAGAAGCTCTTCAGCGAGCGAATGAGCCGCCATTTCCGTGAAGACTACGGACTAGTCACGCGGATCGCGCGTTACCACAATGTGTATGGGCCGTACGGAACATACGAAGGAGGCCGCGAGAAAGCTCCAGCAGCCATCTGCCGAAAAGTGATCGAAGCGAAGCTTTCGGGGAAGCGTGAAATCGAGATCTGGGGTGACGGCAAACAGACGCGCAGCTTCATGTATATCAGCGACTGCGTGACCGGGACTCGGATGCTGATGGAAAGCGATTTCGTTGACCCGCTCAATGTCGGCAGTAGCGAGCTGGTTTCGATCAATCAGTTGGTCGACATCGTCGAAGCCATGGCCGAAGTTCGACTCGAGAGGAAATACAACCTCTCAGCACCAAAAGGCGTAAACGGGCGCAACAGCGATAACACGCTGATTCAAGAAGCGCTCGGCTGGCAGCCATCCACATCATTGCGAGACGGGATGGAGCTTACCTACCGCTGGATCTATAACCAGATCAAAGTAAAGGCGATTCGCTCGTTTTTCCTCGATAGCACCGCGCAGGTTGACGTTGGTAGCGGCGACGAACATGGAACCGCAGCTCGACAACGGCGCCGCATGCAGCTTCATCGCCCGACCCCTCGATAAAGAAGAGGCCCTGCAACCGCAGGGCATTGGACAAGCTTACAATGAAATCATCCGCCGCTATATCACCGCCCGCTAACGACCTCGAATGGAACGCTGCTCAAGCCGATAGCGATACGCTGCTGGTTCACCAGCTCTTTGAGCAACAGGTGTCTAAGACGCCCGAAGCAACGGCCGTGATCTACGAGGGCCGGTCCCTAAACTATCGGAAATTGAATCAGCTATCCGACGCGCTGAGCTGTCGCTTACAAGCCGCCGGCGTCGGGCCTGGGGCCCTGGTAGCCATATTATCCGAACGATCACCGGAAATGGTTATCGGTATGTTGGCTATCCTCAAAGCTGGCGGAGCCTACCTGCCGCTTCACTCCGAATACCCAACGGCAGGGCTCGCAGTAATCTTGGAAGATGCGAAACCGGCTGCTTTGCTGGTGCAAGAGCAGTTGCAAGCCAAGCTGCCTTCGGAGCTGCAGTTGCCGATTCTCGAACTCAAGGAAAACTATTCGGCGACAGGGCACCGGATCCACGCCCAACTCAGCCCGGAAAGGGCAGCCTATATCCTTTATACATCAGGCTCAACCGGCAAACCCAAAGGAGCCGTGGTTCCTCACCGGGCGGTATGCAGCCTGCTGCGCTGCATGCAGGAAGCTTATCGTTTGTGCCCAGAAGATCGCGTACTGCAGAAAACTGCTTACACATTCGACGTTTCGGTGCCGGAATTCTTTTGGCCGTTGGCTATCGGCGCAGCGATGGTGTTGACTAGGCCAGCCTACGAAGCTGATCCAGATTATCTCGTCGCGCTTATTAATGCCGAGCGAATTTCAACGATCAACTTTGTTCCGAGCACTCTCGCGTTGTTCTTGAATCATCCCCAAGCCGGTTCCTGCCGCTCACTCAAGCGAGTGTTTAGTGCAGGGGAAACTTTGCCGGCAAACACCATCAGCGGCTTCTTTGAGGCGCTCCCCACCACCGAACTCTATAACGCGTATGGACCGACAGAAACGACCGTGTGGATGACGATCTGGAAGTGCCGTCCCGAAGACGCGCTGCTTGATAATGTACCGATCGGTCCGCCACTCGAAAACACGCAAGTCTATATCGTTAACGAGCAGATGGTGCCGGTCGCCACTGGAGATATCGGCGAACTCTACATCGGCGGCGAGCAGGTTGGAACAGGTTATCTTAATCGTCCGGATCTGACAGAGAAGTCCTTTGTGCCCAACCCGTTTGGCGAAGGATGCCTGTACAAAACCAGTGATTTGGGACGCTATCTCGAAAACGGAGCAATCGAATTTCATGGCCGCACCGATCATCAGGTCAAAATTAACGGCCTCAGGATCGAGCTGGGCGAAATCGAGGCGACCTTAAGAAAGCATCCCGCTGTACGACACTGTGTCGTAGTGGTACGCGACGAACGCTTGATAGCTTACGTCGTTGCCACAGGCATCAGTTCAGACGACCTGGGCCAACACGCGCGACAAACGCTGCCGCGCTACATGGTGCCTTCGGTGGTCGTCTTTTTGGAGAAACTGCCACTGACATCCAACGGCAAAATCGATCGCAAAGCTTTGCCCAAGCCCCTCATCCAGCTCGACCACCAAAACGGGCCGGTCGCACCTCGAACTACGATTGAAACCCAACTTGTAGCGATTTGGGAAGAGGTGCTCAACACCCATCCGATTGGTGTTACTGACAACTTCTTCACCGGACTGGAGGGCACCTCTCTGCAGGCGCTCAGAATATTTAACCAGATCGGCCAGATCCTCGCCAGACGGCTCCCGGTGGCAACGCTCTTTGAAGCACCGACGATTGAGAAATTAGCGCAGAAGATCTCACAGGAGCAGCCTTCTGAAGGGGACTGGAAGCCGCTTGTCGCGATCCAACTCCAAGGAACCAATCCGCCATTCTTCGGCATTCACGGTGCAGACGGTAACGTGCTGTTCTACCGGCAATTTTCGGAGTTCCTCGGCAGAGAGCAGCCTTTTCTACGCGCTCCAAGCACAGGGGTTGGACGGAAGCCCGATCACCCGGACTTCAGTCGAAGCCATCGCGGCCTATTACCTCAAGGAGATCCGTAGCGTCCAACCTCACGGCCCGTACTTGTTGGGCGGCTACTCTTTCGGCGGGTTAGTGAGCTACGAGATAGCCCGCGAATTACGCGTTGCCGGTGAACAGGTCGCTCTGTTAGCGCTCTTTGATACCCCCAATCCCGCCAACCCTCCTCGCGCTCGATCCTGGATCAGCCTCGCCCGCTACAGGATCCCGCGCCTACTCTCCAAGGGAATCACTAAGGAGCATGTCTTCGAATATCTCGCAGGACGCTTCCGAGGCAAGCTGGGCGCAAAGCTTCTGCACTGGAATGAGCGAGTGCACGTAGCAGGCAAGGAGAACGATCCTGCCAAGTTCTCGGATCTACAGATCCGGATGGTTCACGCACGCGCCTCTCTGGCTTACAAGCCTCGTCCGTACCCGGGAAAAATCACGCTGTTCCGCACATTGGACCAAGGTGTCGACTTCGAAGCCCAACCTGATTTAGGCTGGAGCAGCCTAGCGCTGGGCGGCATCGCGATCCACGATGTGCTCGGCAATCACAGTACTCTCTTTTGGGATACTGGCGTCCAAGCGCTAGCCAGAAAGCTCGCCGACTCCATCCGATCAAGCCTCGCAAACAACTAACTAACTTCACATCGGAGGGATTCAATCCTATGCACCAACCAAAAGCCATATCCACACACTTATTTGATGCTTCGCCGCCGCAATCCTTCGGCTTCGCTCATTTCTATCGTCTGCTCCTTTCGAAAGCCTGGCTGATCATGCTCTTTTCCGTGCTCAGCCTGCTTACGGCAGTCATTTATTTGCAACTAATTCCGAAATTGTACGAATCACGTACCGTCGTCGAGGTTGGGAGCAAAAGCGGCCAGGCCAAGCTGACCCAACTACAATCCGCCCTGGAGGGAGAATTGTTGGAAAGGCAAGCCCAGTTGACCAAAGCCCAAGGCGATCGCGATAGCGCACTGGCAGAGTTGCAAGCAGACGAACGATTGGGCCAACGAGAGTTAATCTCTGCCCTCGATTTCAAGAAAGCGCAGATCGCTGCTACCGAGCTCTCAGCAAATTACGAGGTTGAAAAAAAGCGTTACGAGAGCGCACGAATTAACAATGTCCAGGACTTTGACGCTGGCGATAACGGCGGCGAGCAAGACGTCAACCTGGACGAAGATATTAAAACGGTCGAGCAAGCCATGCTGAGCGACACCCTGCTGTTAGGCGTTCTCAAATCCAATGGATTGGAAAAGGACCCTTCATTCGCTCCGCCAAAGAAAGATGGCTCGGCCTATTTGGATAGCGAACTTGTCGCTAGATTTCGATCGAGAGTCAAAGCCGCAGTCCGCCATGGAACCAGGCTCATCGATGTCAGTGTTAAAGATACCGATCCGAGGCGAGCACCACAGCTTGCTGGAGCAATCGTCAAAGCTTTTATCGATCAGAACCCAGAAGAGCCTTATGCAAATAATCGCCTCCGCCAACAAGCCGACCAACTCAAGGCCAAGCTCGCTCAAGGAGTCTCGGGCAGAAGCATCCGTGTGCTCGAGACCCCCCTTGTTGCCGCTAAGCCCTCCGAACCAGCTCCCTTGACAATCTTGTTGCTCGCGCTTCTGGGGGGCGCCGGCCTCGGATGCGCGCTAGTGATTATCTGCGATATGGCGGATCACTCCATCCGTTCTGTCGATCAGGCAGAGAGAATTTCAGGCCTTAGCGTCCTGGCGGCGATCCCGGAATCGAGACGCAGGAACCTCAAGAAAGAACCCGTCCTGACTACCGACCCGGCATCCTTTGAAGCAGAAGCCTTTCGTACCTTGCGCACGGTAATCGCTTTCCTCGGTCCCTACGCAGATCACAAAACACTGCTTTTTACCAGCGTTGCTCCAGCCGCACCCGCTCTAGCCGAGCTGCTAAGCAACGCAGCTTATCGCGAATCGGTCGAGAAAAGCGATCTGGCCGTTAGCGACAGTTCTCTGATGGTCATCCTATGGAAGCTTCTTGCCGGCCAACACCTCGATCGCACTTCCGGCCCAGGTCTCCTGCGCGCTCTGTTGGATAGCGACCAGTTGCGAGAGCCGGGAAATTCCGTCTGGATCATGCCTTCCGAAGGCGAAAGCCAAATTAATGTTGCTTACTTAAATAAAATCGGAATTCCGGTTTCGGCCAAAGACTGTTACATCGCACCGCATTACCCGAAAGGCGAGCCGGGTTTCGACCTCGAGCTTCTGGTCTGGATAGAGGAGCGCAAACCCCGCTACGTTATCATCAATATCGGTGGCGGGATACAGGAACCGCTCGGGCTCTATCTCAAAGAAAACCTTTGTTATCGGCCCTCTATTATCTGCGTCGGCTCAGCAATAGCTTTCTTTTCCGGTATTCAAGCCAGCCTCCCGCGCTGGATCGATAAATGCATGCTGGGATGGCTTTCGCGCTGTCTCCATTCACCCGCAAAATTCGTGCCCCGCTATTGGGGAGCGCTGCGGGCAATCCCTATTATGATCAAGTACCGCGAGCGCAGCGTGACAAGCGCAGCGTGACAAGCGAATCCCTCGATTCGGTAACACTCGTTTTGAAAGATTAACTAAGGATGAGAAGATTTGCCACCACATTTCTCGTTAGCTTCTTGCTAGCAATAACGGTTACCGGTGCCGCGAGCGCTGCTGTTAGTCCCCCAGCACAGGCTGTAGCGGCCGGGTTAGGGAGGCTGGGGTTTGACGAAGAGTTTACTGGCCCATTGGACATCGGCTACGGCGCAAGCGGGCACAAATGGAATGCAGGCTTATGGTGGGAGCCGGTCCCATCATCCAGCGCTTTCCATATTCAGAACCAAGTCCTCACAATTACGGCGAGTGCTTCACAAAACGTCGAACTCTGCACCCAATACCATGACGCCTCAGGTGGAACATATTTCCAGGGCGGTTATTTCGAAGCCAGTATGCGCTGCACCGATTGGTCCGCATTCTGGCTCTATTGCGCTAAGCGTCCGCAGATTTACGGAAACCTTATCAGCGTGTCAAATCCCCTATCCTGGACAAACGAGATCGATATTGTTGAGACCGATCCCGGTTCACTTAACGCAGTCTGGTGCACACTCCATAAAAACACGTCGGGTGACGGTGGTGTTCCGGACGAACAAAATAATCCGGATCAGTTCAACGTGCCCTATCCAGTGTTGGGTGTCTGGCACACGTACGGCGTCCTGTGGACCAGAGATCAGATCACTTGGTATGTGGATAATGTGAAAGTCGCGAGCGTCGCACCGTATCAGTCTACCTGGCAACCGGTGCAGTTAATCCTAAGCGCACAGCCAGGCGGCGTGAATGGCTCGCCTTCAAGCGTGCTCCCGCCCACTACCGAAGTCCAATGGGTTCGCGTCTGGCAGTAAAAAACAAACAAAAGGACCAATCAAGATCAATGATTAACCATTACGAGATCGAATCTTCAGATTTAGCGAGGACTCAAACAAATCGTCCGCTAAAGGTCCTCCTGCTTGCCCAGCATCTTGCCAATGGCAACATCCAACATCCATCATATGGGCGAATCGAAATGTTGCTCGTCGGCAGAGCCGAGGTAACAGTAGCCGGGTTCCGGCGCACATCAGAATCTTCTCAAACTAAAATAGCAAATCAAAACTGGATATCGATCAAGTGACAAGACTCATTCCGCCTATCTTGCCTTTGGCACGCCGTATTTACGTAAAACTAAAAAGGCCATCATCTTGAAAATTCTTTGGATTACAGGCCGTTTACCGTATCCCACTTTCAGTGGTGACGCACTTTATACCCGTGGATTACTGAATGCTGCAGCCAATTTGACATCGGAATTGAGAGTCGTTGGCCACCTAAGACCGGGGCATGTTCTCCCGCCGCGTCCGTTTACGGCTCATGAATCATGGAGTCCCTGTGGCGCATCGAGACGATTTGCGATTAGCAGCCTATTTTCGCTCTATCCCAAGGATGTATACTTCCTCGCCACGCAAGAAATGCGCTCAATCATTAAGGAAGGCCTCAAGAGAGATTGGGACTGGATCGTGATTGATCACGCTAATTCGAGTGGCTCTATTGATCTTATCAGCAGAAACCGCCGAGGGGCGAATATTTGCTATGTGGCACACAATGCAGAAGGCCTGATTCGACCGAGCGTAGCCTCGACCATAAAGCCGGTTGCGAAGCGCTTCGTGATGACGTACGACGCAGTTAAATATGCCTTCCAAGAGAGACGTATCCTACATTTGGCAGATGTGGTTATCGCGATTACAAACGAAGATAACAGGTATTTCTCTCGCTACGCGAACAATGTTCACACCATCAGGCCATGCTATATTGGCACAAAAGCAAATGAACGATATATCGGAGAGGATACACCTCGCAGCATATTACTACTTGGTTCTTTTGAGTGGATAGCCAAGCAAGAAAACTTGATAAATTTTCTTTCTTCCGTTGGCGCACGCTTACGGAACCATGAAATCGGAATCAAAGTCGTAGGCAACATGCCGGATGCTTTCAAGGCGCAGATGATTGTGAAGTTCCCCTACGTGGACATACGCGCTCGTGTTGCAGATATCTGTGCTGTTATGTGCGATGCGAGAATTGGCATCGTTCCGGAGGTACTGGGGGGAGGCTTCAAGTTAAAAATACTTAATTATGCCTTTGCCCGGTTGCCCATTTGTGGGCTGAACGATGCTCTATCCGGCCTGGACGAACACGAACTCAGCAATATGCTGGTTGTCCAATCTTTCGAAGAAATGGGTGATGTGATCGTAAAGCATATAGATGACTTCTATCTTTTGAACAAAATGCAGATGAAATCCTATGAGGTCTTTGAGGAAACTTTCGGTCTATCGACGACCACGAATCGTCTGCAAGCGGCACTTCGCTCCCGCGAACCCCGGCAGAAAGGCATGTTTGAGCTAGCTGGCTGTGAATACATACGCCATTAGCGGCAGTATTACGCATCACCGCCTCCTTCCTAACAGGTGTGGTTCAATGGTACATCGGCGGGTCTCTTCGTCCGTGAAATATCGGAAATTTGGGACCAAGGTAGGGCGACCCACTACATTGCATGCAGCAAAAGATGCCTCTGTTGAATGGGACTTCTTTACCGCTTATACCGAAGCCTCCTCCCTCTTAGCTATAAAGGGGGATTTAATACTATTCCTCGACTCGGACGATCTTGTTGATCCGAGCATTATCAGGGAGGCGGTAGCGGTTTTTAGGCCTAGGGTGAGCAAAGTACAGTTTCGGATGCAGACCATTGATGCATTAGGTAATTCGTTGGGATCCTTTCACCCCCAAGTACAAAGTTATCCCGACCTCGGAGCAAATTCGCCGGTGGCTAATTAACACCACCTCTTATCCGAGCCCCCGGATCTGGGAATATTTCCATTGTGTCCGTCTATTCACGATAACGCATCTGACTCAGCATTGATAGCAGGGGCACCTCTTTTTGGTGATGTGATCGTTATAGACAAGCCACTTGTTTCCTATCGTATTCACGGCAGAAACGACGGAGCACTATCCTCCCTGGACGCGAAACGCCTCAGCGTCCGACTGAATCTGGCCATGGTCCGTTCTGCATATGCACAAATGGTTGGCAACTCTCTTGGTATCACAATATCCGATCAAGCGAGGTTTCAAAGTCTGGCCATTGGCGCTTACCGCTAGCGTCATTCTGTTTAGTCCCAGCTTTGCATCCAATTCACGCCGACACTAGGATGAGAATTCTTTTTGACATGGTACGAGCAGCATTTGTTGCTCAGGGGCTCCCCGTGCAAAGCATCTTTGCCTTGATAACATGGACACTGCTAGTCGTCATATGTCCGAAGTGCATTGCTAAATTCCTGATTGTGGCGGTTTGCTCCCACCACGCGGCCAAAAGCCCCGCAGGGTTTTCTTTGTCGGACAGGAGTTCTTCGCGAGGTACATTTGACTGGGCGCGCGCTTAGCGAAGACAGTGCCGCTCTGACTGCTCTTTAACGTCAAGTTCGGCGATTCCCGCTATGTCATTCCCTTTATCGTGTAATTCGGGCTCTTCATTTCGCCGGTCCTTACAATTGAGTCGCTAACCGAGTCCGCCGCATTCCTCACTGAAGCCTTAGAACTTCTGTCCGCCAATAGCGACTTGATGGATTGCAAACCCGGCGTTCAGAAACGGCTGGGCGGGTTCAACGTCGAAAAAACATAGGATCGATAATGTATAGCATTTTTGGGAAACGCCTCCTCGAATTCGCGCTCACGGTGCCGGCGCTGATTCTGCCGGCGCGATTTAAGCCTGTTCCAAAGGCTGCCAGCAAAGACACAGGCCAACATCGCCTCGGACACTCGATCCTGCTATCACCAAAAGCAGAAGCCAAACTAACGCTCTATAATGGATCGATAATCGTTACAAATCCTCCCGTTTGCGACGGGCTGATAAGCTTCACCGAAAGGTAAGCAAGTATATTGAAAATGTTTACAACACAGACCTCAGAATTTCGGCCGCTTACTCACGAAAACATCGAGTGGAATGCTACTAAGGGTGATTATCCGCCGAACATGTTGCTTTATCGGCTCTTTGAGAGACAAGCAGCTGAGACACCGGAGGCAACAGCCGTTGTCTACGAGGATCAGACATTAAGCTGCCGGCAGTTAGGCCAGGCAGCCGATGCGCTGGCGTGGCGCCTACAGGCCGCAGGCGTAGGGCGCCGGAAAACCAGAAATGCGAGTTTCCCAATCTCAGGAGGAATCTCGACTAGCTTTCCTACGACCATAATCCAAGCGATTGTCCGGCGGACTGAGCAAAAACAAAAAGTGGAGGCGTGACTCTGTATCAACGTGGCTGACCAACCTGAACGAATGCCTATCAATAGACGCGCATTTTTACAATTAGCCGCCGGCGCAACGATGGCCGCTGGCCTTGGCGTTGCAATACCCGGCTATGCTACGCCATGTAGACCAAACAATCTGATTCTGGAGCGAAAGCAAGTGCGGTTGCCGAACCTGCCCAACGCGTTCGACGGCTTTCGGATCGTTCTCCTGGCGGATCTACATCTTCATCCGTTCACCACGGCCAACCTGATTCGGCGGACCGTGGAAATCAGTAATGCACTGAAGCCTGACCTTGTCTTGCTGGGCGGCGACTTTGTTTGCAGCTATGCGGAAGCGGCCTTTGAATTAGCACCCATCCTGGAGAGACTGGATGCGAAACACGGCGTTTTTGCGGTGCTCGGCAATCATGATCACCATCGGGGAGCCCATATTGTCTTGGACGGATTGCGCCGCGCCTCCATTCGTGTCCTGATGAATGAAGGAGTGGGGCTGACCGTTGGCGACAGTTCAATCTTCCTGGGTGGGATTGATTCGGTGTCGGCCGGCCAACCCGACCCGAGAGCCGCGTTTTCGGCCCGGAGGAATGAGCCTGTCTGCCTGGCCCTGGTCCATGAACCGGATTATATTGATGAGTTGAGCGGGCTGGTCCAGGTGGATCTGCAATTGTCCGGCCACACTCATGGCGGCCAGGTTCGTATTCCCGGCCTCGGCGCAATCACTCTCCCGCCGTGGGGCCACACCTACGTAGAAGGTTTGTATCGGGTCGGTTCGAGCCAGGTCTACACCAGCCGCGGGATAGGGATGGTAGGCGTTCCTTTCCGATTCAACTGTCCACCCGAAGTAACAGAGATTACTCTTTGCCAGACCTAGCCTGTATCGCTTCTAAGAATTCTGGGAAGAGGTTTCACGGTCGGAACGTGGAAGCCGACAATTCCTCTCTAAGATTGTCACCTTCTTGAGCCCATCGGAAAATTACAAATGAAATGAGAAATCTTGCTATTACCTGGGTATGTCTGGCATGGATGTCTGCGACTGGAAGTTCGTGGATCTCGAGGACGTTCCGGACGGGCCCTGGGCATTGTACAGTGACAACAACACCCTGGTCCAGTTAAGGCGCCGCGGTGTACGATGGTTGCCGCGAAAAGATAACAAGCATCTGCAAGGAGCGCTGTTACCGAGCAGACCGATGTACCCGTGTCAAAAGGATCGCATTACGCTTGGTTAACGCTTTTTGGTCAGAGCGGTTTCTATATGTAGCCGACTTGAAAGCAGGGAAAATCAGGGTTTATGACAGTAACTTCCAACCAATGGCGGTCGGTCAAGGCGCTTTCGTTGACGATCATCTTGCGCCGGGGTTCGCTCC
>Ga0209647_1001177_pt1 | contig 22810 bp, 21 predicted proteins | sample GraSoi_2013_60cm_FD_185827 | JGI IMG/M metagenome (GOLD analysis project Ga0209647, IMG submission 185827) | Grasslands soil microbial communities from the Angelo Coastal Reserve, California, USA - Sample 9_17_2013_60cm (SPAdes) (version 2) | ecosystem: Environmental > Terrestrial > Soil >... | reverse complement strand
CAGAGATGAAGCGACTGAGATTGCCAGACAGCGCTTAGCTCGCCGTCGTTTCTTGCGCAGATCGACGCTTGCGGTTTTAGGCCTGTCTGCTACCGTCAGTGTCGCAGGTGCGCTCCATCTGCTGTACCCAGGCTTGGCTCAACACATTGGGGATATCTTGGACATAGGCAGTAAAGCGGATTTTCCGGCGGCCACACCTGATCTGTTCAAGTTCAATCACGCGGGTGTGTTTTATCAGCCGTTTGCCAAAACATATGTCGTGCACCTGGCCAAAGAGACGCGTTATCTTTTGGCGGGCAATTCCCTTGAGAAACAGTTGGCAGAAGAACTGTTTGTGCGCGATACGGATGGTTCTTCCTGGCTGGCATTGTATCAGCGCTGTGTCCATCTGGGGACGACTGTGGCCTTCCGCGATGATTGTAAGAGCTTCAAATGCCCTTCGCATGGAGCGCATTATCACTGTGATGGCGAGTACCTGGATGGTCCTGCGCCTAGAAGCATGGACCGTTTCCCGCTCTCCTTCCACAATGACCATCTCCTCGTCGATACAGGCCAGATTATCCAGACGCCGCATCCCAGCACTATTACACGAGTGTTGTCCGTATCTCTTGTTACGTGCAGTGCCTGATGTTGTCCATAGGTTCGTTGGAAACGCCAGGATTAGGGAAACAACATGCCTCCTGTACTACAAGCGAGGAGCCTGAGAAGCCTACTGATGATTTCGCCGCTAAGAGCGATTATGTGTCATCCTTTCAAAAATGTACAAAGTCGAGCTTGGGTATTGTAAAAAAATACCATCCGTATGTGCAAGCAAAGGCTGGGAAAGGGAGAAGGCAAGAGAGAGAAGAAACAGGGTGCAAACACTTTTGCGCGGAGGAGCCATCAATCCCCAAAATAGAGGGTCTCCCTCACATTTGGGGATTGCTGGGCTTACAATTTCAAATGATCTCTTTTTCATGCTCAAAAAATGCTTCGGTTTACATGCTAAGCAAGAGGAGAAATAGATAATTCTAGCGGTTTTTCAGAGGAGGGTGGTTTTTCATAGACAGAGTCGGGCAAACTCGGCTATAATAAACAGAATTGGGATAGGCTAAATCCTTGGGTGGAAAGGAACAATGTTATGGAAAGCCTTTCTACAAGAGGTAACGCTAGAACTGAGCTCCCTCCACCTGCTCGCAAGCGCAAACGCGCCGGACGCATCTGGGCGCGCGTGCTGCTGGCCCTGGTCTTGGGGCTTTCCACGCTGATCGGAGCCTGGTTCCTGGGAGTGCGCCCTGATTTGCACAATCGAGCTTTGTTGCAGGTCGATCGAGTCTGGAACCAGGCGGAGACCGAGGTGTTCCAGGCTCTATCCACCGTTCCTCGTGGACCGCGGAACATCTTGATGAACGAAAGGCTTCTAAGTAATACCCTCACCGACTCTAATGCTGATGCTTTTCAGGTTTGGCAGGTAACGGTGATGCCCGCAAACATCAGCTTGAGTGTTACCGCCTGTGGTCGGAATTGCACCGTTATAGTCGTCCTCGAAGTGGGTAACAACGGGCAAATCCAGGTCACACATGTGCAGGTGCAGGGGATGCTCGCTCTGATTATGTCGGACGATGAGGGCATTTCTTAACTCGGCAGAATAGGGTAAGCTGATCCAAAATGAGGCTTGTAACCTCGTGATGGAGATCAGCTTATGAAATGCCCGCCGCGTTTTCGTAGCAAACGAACACCTTGATCGGGTGAATGTTCCCCTCGGCCAGTTGTTCAAACGTCGAGATCAACTCACCGCGAGCTATCCGCATCTCAAAGAGCTGCTCCAGGTGCGCCGAGTGCTGCTGCACCTCGCGAAAATACCACGCGGCATGCTGGTGGTAATCCCAACCGTCACTCGATCCAATGATCTGCAATTCCTTCTCATGAAAATCAGACGTGAGCACAAGCGGCTCGATATTCCCATCGGCAGTGATACAGATGCGCCCTTGCTGCTGAACCTGCTTCTGCAAGAGAGCAAATGCCTTGTTTCGGCTGGAACACTCGAAAGCCACAGCATATGCTGTACTCTCGATGGGTACATCCTGTGGAGACCAAACATTCCGCGCTCCTAACAGACGAGCCAGGGCGTGCCGCTCTGCAAGTGGTTCGACCTCATCAACCTGAGCTACACCATAGGCGCGCAAAATAAAGAGAGTGAGCAGCCCAATCGCGCCAGCGCCAGTGAGAAGGGTTGTTTCCTCCGGCCTGGGAGCAATCTTGCGCACCCCTTTGGCTGTATCGCAGGTCAAGATGCTCAAAATTGCGAGCGCATCAGAGATCCCATCAGGCACCACGATAACCCGCGTTTCTGGCACAACCGCGTGTGTGCAATGTCCATAAAAAGCCACAACGCGATCTCCGCACTGCACCCGTTGCACTGCGGACCCATACGCTACCACGATGCCCACGCTCTCATAGCCCATGCTCCGTGGATACTGGGGAGGCTGACCCGCACGCGAAGAGCCCCTATACAGGGGCAACTCACTGCCGATGCTGATGGCTCCCGCACGGGTCTGCACCAGCACGTCGTGCGGACCTACGGGTGGCAGGTCTTCAGTGATCCATGCCAAGCTCCTGGGCGCGATGAGGCAAAGGCGCTCAGTCAAGCGCTCGCTGTTCATTGATACCATGAAGATGTGATTCCTCTTTGTCTCTTTCCAGGCGAGAGCCTTTGCCTACGGCGAAAAAGAAGGTAAACTGATCTTTCAGACGAGGCTCGTTCCCTCATCCAGGAGATCAGTTTATGATGCCTACAATCGTCAACGAAGCGGCACCCGTGCCCCCACCAGCATACTACCGTGCGCAAGAGCGGCTCGGGCCAGCCTTGCACATTGATGCCCTCACCCTGGTCACTACGCTGCATCTGCTCGCTCTCTGCCGTTTGGCCGTCCGTCTGGCTCATCATCGGTGCCCACCACCTTTACCCAGTGGTCCAGGAGGGGCTCCGCGAACGTACAGCGAGGCATCTTTGCTCCTCATTGCGCTCCTGCGCACGCTGTGGCGGCTCTCCTACGCCGATATGCGCGACTGGTTACGCTCGTGGCCCGCCCTTGCCCTGGCGTGCGGCTTGCCGCTAGGTAAGGATAGACACCCTCGTGTCCCGAGTCCGTCGCAGCAGTGCAAGCGCGGGAAGCTGGCAGGAGCCCCGTTGCCAGAAGCCCTCTTCATTCTCAGTATCTTGGCCGCCATCCGTGCTCGGCTGATTGGCGCTCGCGATCTGATTATCGATAGCGCTCCCATTCTCGCTTGGCGCCGCTCCGATCCCGATGCCGCGTTCGGCCATGCCCCGGCGCAGCACCCTCGCCCGCTTTTGCGTGGCTATCGCGTCCATACGCTGATCTGTCGCGGATCAGGATTGCCGCTCTTTTTTCTTCTCTCACCTGCCAATTCTCATGATGCTCCCTTTGCTCAACCTCTGTTAGCATGGGCTGTGCATCTGTATCAGATCCATCCACGTGTCATCCGCCTGGATGCAGCCTATTGGGGCTTACGTCTCATTACCTGGATTCACACGGTTTTAGGCGCTATTGCTGTGATTCCCTGGAATCCCAAACGCCAGAAAAATCGCTCCTGTTTGCCTCCCACTTGGACCAGAGATGAATTAGGTAAGCGTAGTGGGATTGAACGCTTCTTCGGGCGTGTGTTTCTCTTCTTTCACCTGCAGCGTCCTCCTCTCTCTGGTTGGTCCACCATTGTTCGGCAGGTCGCTCTCACTTACACAGCTACTATCATCGTCGCTTTGGCTGCTCAGCAAGCTGAACGCCCCGACCTCATCCGTTCTCCCAAACGCGTTTTAGCTCATACGTGGGAAGGTTTCTGAGTTAAGAAACGCTCTCATCCCCGCAAAAAGGTAAAGTAGCTTTCGTATTATTTTCATCGTTAGCGTATAATTTCACACGATTCTCGTTAGTTCACTATATACCTTGCCTTCCATCGCGGACCAGGTTAAAATGCTGCAAGCATGCATACACAAACCCAGCAAAGATGATTAGCATATTACTGAGAAATTGGTTGTTTGGAGGTGTTATATGAACAAGAAGGAAAAAGAACGCATTACACTTATGCTGATAAAAATAGCAAAAGAAGTAAGGGAATATCTTTTGTCAGAAGAGGGTCAAGCTCACCCATTTTACCGCTCAGAATCCTTTCTCGTAAGCTCGTTTGATGAAGAAAGAGAAGAGATACTTGAAAATCTTCTCGACGATCCTGTATACGCTGCAAAGTTCTCTGAGGAATATCTAGAAAAATTGCTCAAAGAGCAAGTAAGAACAATGATACAAAAGTTGCAACAGGAAGTAGTTAGCGTTCGTCCCAAAAAGATTGCAAGAGATACTGCTGAGGCTATTTTTAACGAACTTGATAACTATACAACGCAGGTAACGGTGTATTTACCAGTAGCAGGGATTACCCTTCAGACCGAAGAGGATAAGCTTGAGATGGGAAATATCACCCTGCAAGTTATGACGCCGCAAAGAATTGATGAGCTGCGAAGTCATATCACGTCAGCTATAATGGCAAGCTCAAATACACCGGACGAGAAACAAGCCCTTCTTCAATATTTTGAAAGAGATCTCCAACGGATATTTGGAGAGAAAGAGCGGCCAGTTTATGCCCTGTATCATGTCGTTGCTGAACCTATGCAAGCGGTGAGACGGGCAAAGGAAGAATGTTATCAAGTATTTGACATCCTGCGCTATGCGCTGCCATTCCTGACACGCCTCTATCCCATGGAGTATTCCATCCCTAAAAAATTTCTAGATAGTGACACTGTGGAAGTGAGTAAATATACCCGGCGGGATAAAAAAGTCAGTGTGGAAACAGACACACATATGTTTTTTGGCTTAGAAGGCGAAACTGGTACTATGACCGATATTATCAGCAGCACTTTCATTTTGCGAGATTCACCAGGTTTTAATTGGAATAATTCAAGAAAAGGACCTTTTCTTCCATTGAGAATAGACGCTCATGTTCTTCAAGGGTTAGAGATGGCAAAAGTATTTGAAGCTTCTCAGATTCTTACAAAGGAAGAAGCATCTCAAACAAACTTTGAACGATGTATACTTCGGAGTATGCACTGGTTTGCAAATGCACAAACCCCCATGCAGCCGGAGTATGTATTCACGAGCCTTATGTCCTCTATTGAGGCTTTTTTAAACCCGCCCGGAGATCACGAAAAAGTAACCATAGCGATAATTGAAGGTGTTGCAGCGCTGGGAGGAAAGCAAGGATTTAGCTATACCAAAAAAAGAATGGATAGCTTGTACGAGAAACGAAGCGCACTTTCACATGGTGATCGTGCCGAAATTATGGAGAGAGATATTTCTGAGCTGAGAGCGATTGCATTTTATCTCATACATCAAATGTTGCAGCGGAGAGATGAGTTTACAACACAAGAGCAGTTCTATGAGGAAGCCAAGAAAATTCGTGAGGAGATAAAAGAAAGCAGTGCTAAAGCCAGCTCTACGGATAGCCCCCAACAGGAGATGAACTGACTGCTAACTTACCGTTGCATAATAAAGGAGTCTGCGACTGAGCCGTGGGGGGGTATAGGATATTAAGCGGTGAGTGCTTGGGGCTGCTCCTGTTTCTTGAGCCAATCGGCCCACGCGATGCGCAACGAGATCCAAGCTTGTTCGTTTCACTCGTTCAGACGAAGAACTCTTGCGCGAAGCGGCGAAGGGTCTCCAGGTTGGTCCCATCCACAAAACGCAGCAGTAATTCCTGCACGCCTGCATCTTCGTAGGCGGCCAGACGCTGACGAATCGTCTCAGGACTGCCAATCAGGGCCGTACGCACTTTATTTCCAAGCCTGGCTTTGCGTTCAACAGGAAGGAGCGCCAGAGCCTGCTCATCGCTGTCAGCCATGAGACAGAACGTTGATGACGTGCGATGAATGCTCTGGTAATCACGTCCCACGGTCTCGCAATGCTCTTTGAGCACGGCCAGCTTCTGCTTCACGGTGGCAGGATCATCACCTACGTTGCAGGCGTCGGCGTACTGCGCCACAAGCTTGAGCGTCACCTTCTCACCATCACCCCCGATCAGCAGCGGGATATGTGGTTGCTGGACGCCCTTGGGCTGATTAATGGCACCACGAATCTGATAATAGGTGCCCTCGAAGTGCGCCTCCTCCTGGGTCCACAGCGCCAGCAGGATCTGGACTGCCTCGCGCAACTGACGCAGACGCTCCGGGGCCTCAGGATACGCATAGCCATAGGCGCGATATTCGTGCTCATACCAGCCCGCCCCGATGCCAAAGTTCAGGCGGCCATGCGAGAGCACATCGACGGTGCTCGCCATTTTGGCCAGCACCGTCGGATGGCGATAGCTATTGCAGGTGACCATCTGGCCGATGCGGATGGTCCTGGTATCACGCGCCAGCCCAGCCGTGCTCATCCAGCATTCAAACGTCACTTCCTGCGAAGTGTAGGGAATTGTGTGAAAGTGGTCAACCAGCCAGATGGAAGCGAAACCAACCTCCTCAGCCGTTTGAGCGACCCTTGTCATCGTTTCGTAGGCTTCCATCAGGTCCTTGATCCGTGCCAGATCCATGGTCCAGCCCTGGGGAACAAGCAAACCAAATTGCAGTGCCATACGCTGTTCGTTCCTTCTTTGCGTAGATTTCCTGTTCCTTTATGATATCAGGAAAGTTGACGAAAATACATGGCAACTTTAAGGAGATACTGCTGTTCTGGATCAAGATTTGAAGGAAAAACGGCTATTTCCTTCTCTCTCGTTGAGTGAGGAGCTTGACCCAGTCAACATCAGGGTGTGAGAACTGTAGCGTAACCCACGACTCTCCCTGTCTGAACTGGGTCGCTGAGTTGGGATGTCGCATCTGGTGATGCCGGTCCTCTCTCTTCGTTGCTCGCTTTTTCCTTTCTTCATCTCGTTGCGCAACCCGTGGGTCCAGGGAAGGGTTACGACCACTGCCATGACGATCCAGCGCAAGCCAGGGCTACTCACCGAGCGCTCGCGGCTAGAGAGGGCGCTGTCGCGGTAATGCCCGCGTTTGCTGATTTTCCTGCCCCACCGCCGCTCTAACGTCTCGTCAATCACCAGGTCCACGCTGGCTCCCGCTGGGATAAAGGTCTCAACGATGAGCAGGAGGAGCTGGCGACTCACAGCCAGAGGAGACCAGCGTGCGCGGTTAAGCACATGATAAAAAAGGCTCCAGTTGGCTGCCATGTCGTTGCCGCTGGCTCGCAGAGCCGCCGCGACTGTTTGGCGTCCCTGAGCCACCAAGGTTCCGGTCAGCAAGGTCATCAGTTTCCTCCAGGTGGGGGAAGTAAACAATGGCCGAAAGGCCGTCAAAACTTCTATAATGGGATCGGGAAGAGGCATGAACATTCTCCTGGGTAAGATGATGCTTTGGTTAGCTTCTATCTTACCTCAAGAGGTTTTCATGCCTGGTTCTTTCTCCAAAATGTACAAAGTCAAGCTCAGAGAACTGTTGTTTTAGGACTGAACACAACTTGACTCAATCAGAAAAACACTAAAGCACTTGCTTGGCGAAAAAGGACAAGACCACATCATACAAGCAAGGACAGGCTGTTCTTAGAGTGTACATGTGTTTACTAGATTTTGAAGTGGTACAGTTCTCTGGAAAAAGGAGTATGTTCATGAAAATAGCGCCGATCACTGGTGGAAACCGCGGTATTGGGAGAGCCATAGCGCTGAGTACCGCCGCAAAAGGGCAAGATATTCTTCTGACGTACAGGAGCCACCAAGAAGAGGCAGAAGAGGTGATCGCTTTAATAGAGAAGCGTGGTCGCAAAGCAGCGGCACTGCACCTCGATGTGTCTGATACGAAATCTTTCGCCGCTTTTAGAGAAACGGTCAAGGAAACGCTCAAACACACATGGAAGAGAGACGTTTGACTTCCTCGTCAACAACGCTGGATTTGGTTTGTACCTGTCATTCACCCAGACAACGGAAGCGCACTTTGACCAACTGGCCAATGTCAACTTCAAAGGAGTCTTCTTCCTCTCATCGCTGATGGGGGACGCATCATCAACGTCTCATCACTCACGGCCCGCACGTTCGTTCCCAATCATACCGCCTATGCGCCACTGAAGGCAGCGGTCGAGGTCCTGACTCGCTATCTGGCGGTCGAACTGGGTCCGCGCGGCATCGCTGTCAACGTGGTCGCTCCTGGTCCCACGGCGACCGACTATGGCGAAGGCCTCGTTCGTGATAATGCAACCGTCAATCAACAGCTTGCCTCACAGACTCCATTTGGGCGCGTCGGTCAACCAGAAGATATTGGTGCGCTCGTTGCGGTATTACTCTCCCAGGAAACCTACTGGGTCAACGGGCAGAGAATAGAAGCTGCAGGGGGGCTCAATCTTTAAAAGCGGAAGAAAGATGGGCGCCGAGACGGAGCCATTGAAGAGCCCCAAACGCTGGGTGTTTTCGTCGCTATCGCTGTTGAACACGGGCAGCGGTTTCTTCCTGGATCGGTGGATGATCGCCCTGATCATAGGCCATACGCGCCTGCGCAACCTCCTGCAAATGCTCGTATGCCCAGGTCTGGAGCATGTTTACGGGTTCAACCAGCGTTTGTCCCAGAGGCGTGAGAGAATATTCGACGACTGGAGGCACGACGGGATGGACGACGCGCTGGACCAGGCCATTGCGTTCCATCGCCCGCAAGGTCTGCGTGAGCATCTTGGTCGAAATGCCGTCGATACGTTTGAGTATCTGGCTGAACCGCATCGTGCCTTCTTCCAACGCATAGACGACCAGGGGTGTCCACTCATCGGCGATCAATTGGAGCGTATGCCGCGACAGGCAGTCGGCCCGGAAAATATCAGGGTGTGTTTGCTGCTTTGTTACCATACGGTAATTCTATCACTTTTTGGTTCCTTCTTACAAGATTCACGTCTTTCAACTATAGTAACTACCAGTGAGAGGTCATCCACTCATCTGAGAACATATGTCTATGAAAGAGGAGATTTCCTTATGTCTAGCCCAGAAAGCTTGCAGATTCGATCCTACTTATTGGCCCTCAAGGCTGCTCAAGGCGCACCAGCGCCACTGGCAGAGCAGCGCGCTTCCTTTGAGAAGCTCGTCGAAAACTATGTGGGGCATCCTCTTCCCTTGCCAGAAGGAACACGCATCGAGTCTGTGGACGTAGATGGCATCCCTGCAGCATGGATTAGTCCGGCTGGCGCTGACCAGGAGCGCGTGGTGCTGTACTTCCATGGGGGGGCGTATACCCTCGGTTCGCTCACCTCACATCGTGAGCTCGTCGCGCGTCTGAGTGCTGCAGCTGGGGTCCGTAGCTTGCAGATTGACTATCGTCTCGCGCCCGAACACGTCTTTCCTGCCGCGCTCGATGATGCACTGACCACCTATCGTTGGCTCCTTGCTCATGGGACAAAACCAGAGCATATTGTGCTTGCTGGTGACTCTGCGGGTGGCGGCTTGAGCCTTGCCTTGCTGCAAGTCGTGCGTGATCAACGCCTTCCCATGCCAGCAGGAGCAGTCCTCCTTTCCCCCTGGACCGATCTCGTTGGCACCGTTGAGAGTCGAACGACACGTGACGCTGTCGATCCCGTCTTTTCTGGAAGCGCGATTAACTTTTTGGCGAACTTCTATGCTGGCACGGAAGAGAAGCACAATCCGCTGCTTTCACCCATCTACGCAGATCTGCACGGTTTTCCACCCCTGCTGATCGAGGTTGGGAATGATGAAGTCCTTTTAGATGACGCTCTTCACCTCGCGGAACACGCCAGAGCTGCGCATGTTTCGGTCGAACTGACCGTGTGGGAGGACATGTGGCACCTTTTCCAGCTCTACGCCTCCGTCTTGCCCGAAGGACAGCAATCACTTGAGAACATGGGGAAGTTTATCCGCTCCCAGACAAGATCATCATGAGTGGAAATCCTAACATCAAGCTGACCACTTTTATGAGCGACTTTCGTAGCACCATCGAAGCAGAGGCCGATGGCAGGCTGCTGGTAGTGCGCCAGGCGTTGCGCCCGGAGGTCCGCCTGCAAATGATCGCCATCGAGGATATTGGGAAATTTGCAGCCCTGGCCTTCGCGCATCCGGCGTCATACCTTCGCAAAGCCATCGAGCTTGCCGGGGCGGAACTGATCCCCTCTGAGATTGCCGAAAGCATTGAGCGGGTGAGCGGGAAACCGACTCGTTTTGTTGAACTGCCGATGGCGCAGCCCCGTCGCTTTGATGCCAAGATCGCCAGGATGTATGAGTGGTTCAATGAGTCTGGCTACCAGGCTGATATTCCCACTTTGCAAAAGCTTCATCCAGAGCTCTTGACGCTGGAGATGTGGCTGAAACAATCCGGCTTGTTCACCGTTCCTGTATAAACTGAACTGCGTTCATATATTGATTCACATAAAAAGAAAGAGGAAGAGTCTCATGACGACCATGCGTGCAATACAAGTTCATACCTATGGCGATGCCACTCAGCTTCATCTTGAAGAGATCGCGCAACCCGTGCCTGGGGAGGGCGAGGTGCTGGTCCGTGTCCATGCGTCAGGCGTCAACGCCCTCGACTGGAAAATTCGTTCGGGTATGATGAAGAGCGTCATGCCCTCGACGTTTCCCTATGTGCCTGGAATAGAACTGGCAGGGGTGGTCGAACGCGTTGGTCCTGGAGTCACGACGCTTCGGCCTGGTCAGGCAGTCTTTGGTCATACGATGGCAGGAGGAACCTACGCGGAGTATTGTCTCGTGCCTGCACAGACGCTTGCTCCCAAACCGACAGCGCTCAGTTTTGATGAAGCGGCAACGGTTCCCATTGGCGCTGTCGCTGCTTGGCAGGCGCTCTTTGATGAGGGGCAGCTTCAGGCCGGACAACGGGTATTGATCCTGGGCGGTTCCGGTGGGGTCGGCCTCTTTGCCATTCAGTTTGCTCATCGGCAGGGCGCGCAGGTGATCACCACCACCTCGACCAGCAATGTCGCCTTCGTGCGTTCACTTGGCGCTGATGTGGTCCTTGACTACACCCAGACCCGTGTAGAGGATGAGGTTCACCAGGTGGATCTGGTCCTCGATACCGTGGGTGGGGAAGGAACCGCGAGCGCCCTGGTCACGTTGAAGCCTGGTGGGACGCTGCTGACCACCGCGGGACAACCCGACGAGAGGCAAGCACAGGCTCTGGGCGTGCGAACCGCGTTCTTCAGTGCTCAAATGGGCGATACGGCTCAGCTTCTCACCACCGTCTCGCGCCTGATCGATGAGGGTCAACTGCGCACCTCCATTGCCGCCACGTTCTCGCTGAGCGAAGCCGCAAAAGCGCAGGAACTGAGCCAGCGTGGGCATGGGAGAGGTCGCATTATTCTCCATATTGCCTAGTGCCTTTTCAAGAGACCTCTTTGCTCGACTTTGTACATTTCCTTTAAGGAAGTATTGAGCCTTTCTTGATAGCGTAAGCTCGAAAGAGCCTTAAGGTCTTTTCAGAAGGGAGTTTTTCAACATCACTGCGCTGCCGTGATGCCAGAAAACTTTATCATGAGGGCCACTTGCCCATTCTGGTGGGCTCTGCGTGCCCTCTGGAAGGCTTCTGAAAGGCTTTTGAGCAATGCTACATGCCTCACTTCCTAAAGGGAAATGTACAAAGTCAAGCTTAGAAGATGAAACAAAACACACTTCATCTCATAAGGAGGATACACTCAGTATGACACAGACTTCCGTCCACATCCACCTGTCGCCCGAGTCCGCACCGAGCCTGCCGTGTTGGTTCGGAGAAGTAGCAATGGTCTCTCAGGTTCTGAAAACGCTCGGACTGCTCGATCGCATCCAAACAAAGGTACGCTTTGGGCGGGCGCGCTTTGGACAGTATGAGGTGATTGATTTTCTGGCAGTCCTCATCGGCTATGCCCTCAGTGGGGAGCCGACGCTGCACGCCTTTTATGCCCGTCTCACCCCCTTTGCGACGCCTTTTATGGCGCTCTTTGAACGCCATCAGCTCCCCCATCGCAGTACCTTGAGTCGTTTTCTGGCAGCCCTTGATCGGCCAGCGGTGGAAGCATTGCGCTCCCTGTTTCAACAGGATCTGGTGACCAGAACCTCCTTTAGCTCGCTGCCTGGTGGTCTGTTCGATCGGAGAGGAGAACGCTGGTTGATGGTTGACGTGGATGGCACCAAACAGGCGGCGCGCCAACGGGCATTGCCTCACACGCAGGAGTTGCCCGCTCCCCATCGTCGTTTTGAGCGTGTCTGCGCCAAAGGGGCGTTTGGTCGCAAACGCGGGCAAGTGGGACGGACCCGCACGACGGTCTTACAACCCTTTACCCATCAATGGATCGGCACGTTCTCAGGCCCAGGAAACGGTCAGTACCGCGACGAAATGCAGCACGCCCTCCGTTAACGACAAATTAACAATAATTCAATCATGTATCAACGTTAGTAAAGACACTTAAGGAGTTAACAATGGTCACAGACACGTCCTCTTTCGTTCTTGTCGCACTCACTTTTTCTGTTCATCGTCCGCTCCTGTCTACCATTTTTCATGGTTTTCTGTCGGCATTGCTACACCTGCTGCTACAGTATATCAATGTTCTATCCGCCACTTCCGCCCTCTTATGGGAAATCCTATCTCTGCCCATCCGTCATTCTCTTCGAGAGATCCCTCATCTGTGTCATGAAAGTGGTTTGTTTGCTATCGCCGTTCATTACGATCAACTCGCAATATTCTTGACTCTTTCGGACATTGCTTCGGACATCTCTTCGGACATCTCTTCGGACATTCTCTATGAGAAATCTGCTCCTTGTGCTAAAATTGGGCTGCTTGAGACAATGATAGAGTGGACCGGAGGCATGATGACTAAGCTGAGTGAGACGGAACTGAAGATGCTGGTGAAGGGTGGAGAGACAAATACAGTTGAGCTAAAATTAGCAGCTCCGAGGGCTGTTGATTTAGCAGAGAGGCTCTGTGGGATGGCTAATGCGAGAGGGGGCATACTGATCATTGGGGTTGAAGATTCTACTCGTAAGGTTGTGGGTGTGCCTGATGAACGTATTGGAGAAACAATGGATGTCATTTTACGGGCTGCTCGGCAGATTATCAGGCCCGAACTTGTGCTCAATCCTCCTGAGCCTGAAGTCTATATGTTGTCTGGTAAGAAGCTGCTTGTTGCGACAATCCTCCCAACAGATGGTCCGGTTTATCAAGCTGGTGGCATTTTTTGGATACGGCAGGGGACTCAAACGAGGGCATTAAGTATGGCAGAGCTCTCAGAGATGATCTATGATCGAGGTTTACGGGATTGGGAGCTTGAAGCTGCATATAACGCGACAATGGAAGATATTGATTTGGAAAAGGTGAAATCTTTCATAGCACAGCGTTCGTCCTCTGGTCGGCAGTCCGGTCGTTTCAAGGATAGAGAGCGGGTATTGATTGGTATGCGGTGTGCCCTAGAAGTGAGCAGTGGGACAATCGTTCCTACAAATGCTGGTATGCTCTTTTTCGGGCATAGTCCTCAGGACCATATTCCTCAAAGTGAGGTGGTTTGTGTGTTGTTTCGAGAAAGCGTTGGAGCCAGTCGGTATGCTGATCGTAAAATTGTTACTGGGACGCTTCAGGATGTAATAGATAACACTGAGGCGTTTCTTAATCGCTATATTGCTGTAGGAGCGCGAATTGAAGGATGGAAGCGGATTGATATACCTGAGTATTCCATTGAGGTGTTACGTGAGGCTGTCATTAATGCGGTAGTCCATCGGGATTACAGTAAGCGTGGTGAGAGGGTTCGTGTCTTTTATTATCCTGATCGGGTCGAGGTGCATAGCCCTGGTTTACTGCTGCCTGGGATAACTGTTGAGCAAATGGAGCGGGGTGAGGTGCAGTCAAAGCTGCGCAATCCTGTACTTGGCGGTTTATTAAGCAGTATTCCTGGGTATATGGAACAAATCGGGAGTGGTGTCAGATTTATGTTAGATGAAACGAAGCGGATGGGGCTCCCTGCTCCGCAATTTCGACAGATGGGTGAGTTTATTGTGACATTCTATAGCGCACCAGCTTTACATGCTCCACAGCCGCAATTGCAGTATAAGGGAGAAACTCTCTGGGAAGAGAATGAGGATTCCCTTCCTGAGATAGTGGTACAGAATCGTCATGCTGAGCAGATAGAAAAGAGATTGATAAAAGCGTTGAATTATGTTCAGGAACACGGGTTTATCACGAATGGGATCTATAGACAATTGACCGGCGTTACTGATAGAACGGCTCATAGGGATTTGGAAAAGTTGGTAGAACGTGGAAGGTTAAAGGGCACAGGCCAGAGAGCAGCACGGCGGTATGTGTTAGCATAGTGATGCCAAATTTTTACACAATGGGTAGCGTCACCTTGTATTGAGTGGAGATGATGTGTAGAACGTAGGCTTGTATGCTCTAGGGAGACCGGAGCTTCCCAATAAAATAATGACAATTGTCGTAAGGCCGAAATCGACAAGAAGATACTGTGTATAAATCCGCTCTAGAAGCGGTTTTATACATAGTATCTTCTTGAATGCCGATGGAGAGAGTGTGCATCGCTTGTTTCCTGGTGTCTTACCCAGGTCTCCTGACGCTCAATGGGTGCTCTCATTGTTCTCCACAGTACGTCAGTACTTCTCAAACGTTTTCCGGGTTGTCGTACAATTTGTCGTAAGCATGGGAAGCGATGTGGATAGCCAAGAGCCAAGGGAGCCTCCCTCTTGTCAGTGAACGTATGCAATGAAATGGTGTGATGGGGATGAAAGGGAAGACTCCTGCGCAAAGTTGATTCAATATAGCGTGGTAATCGTGTGTAGCGAGAGGAATAGCATAGCGTTTTACACACTGCTTGGCGTTCTCCGCAACTGTAAGCGGCTCAGTCAGCACGTCTACATCGCGCAGGTCGCAGGGCACCAGGTACATGTAGCGCTCTTCATCAACCACAAACTCGGTCATAAAGCCGTGCGTCTCTTTAATGCCGTGCTCAGTGAAATCGCCCGTGAAACAGAAATCCTGGTGCCCCATACGACAGGCGCGACAATCATCATGGAGACAAGGATGCCGCACTGCCGTCACCGCTAGGTCACCCAGCTTGATATCGCGCACCTCCGAACCAACCTCTACCACCTCACCGAGCATCTCGTGCCCAATCACGAAGAAGTTATAGCCAGCAGGAGGAGTGCCGAACCGAAATGAACTAATCTTCTTATTGCTGCCACACACGCCAACCTCCAACGTGCGTAGCTTGACCTACGTCGGCCTCGTGCTCTGCGGCTCCTCGTTATCGATCAACTTTACCTCGCGTGTCTTTAGGAAAGACATCAATAGCTTTCATCCCTTCCTTCTTTCCGTTGTAGAAGCCACATTTATCGCGACCATACGCATTTAGCTAAGAATAGTAGAGCTATGTGTGATGAAGAGAGCGCACGTAATCGCACGCCCTATCAAATAAGGACTATGGGAGAACAGGGCACCCACCGCGCGGCGGGTGCCCTGTTCTCAATACGCTGCGCTACTCGGCTCGATGACCTCAATGCCGTCCTTACCACCGTACGCATCCCACCAGGCAGTCGCACCGCGTGCTAGCACGTCATTGAGCGTCTGGACGTTTTTCCTGCCCTGATCGGACAGCCAACCTTCAAGGGCCGAGACGCCTTCGTTTGCATAGATCGGAATGGCATTCTGCCAGGTTGCACGCCCACATAGGACTCCTGAATAGATCACTCCAGCCTCAGCAGCTAATTCCAACATCTCGCAGAATACCTTGTCGGTGCTTCCGGCACTCAAGTAAATGAATGGTAGAGGGGTAGTGCTGGCAGCGTTGCGAAAGTGTTCGATAGCCTCCTGGCGTGAGTAAACCGCCTCCTCACCGGTGAAGGCGCGGGTACCTGCCACGAAGGCCGGATTGATAGGCATCTCGACTTTGAGCACGTCCACGCCGTAGCGGGGCCTGGAAAACTCTTGCATGGCATGTGCAACGTATTGCGGCTTCTTCCTGGCAAACGCTGCACCTTTCTCGTCGCCCAGAGCATCATCGTAGACCAGTGGCTCCAGGAAGAACGGCACGTCTACCGCCATGCATTCAGCTCCAATGCGCTCGATGTAGGCCTGTTTGATCGAATTGATCTGCGTCTCGTCGAACGGGTTATAATACAGCAGTATCTTGATTGCCTGCGCCCCGGCTTCTACCAGACGGCGGACACTCCATTCTGGTAGCAAGTCGGGTAGGCGCCCCTGTGTTTGAAAGTCGTAGCCGGCCTTCTCGTAAGCTAGCAGCACTCCCTTGCCAGGGGCACGGCTAGCAATTACCTCCAGGCCATACTCTGGATCTAAAAGGATAGCGCTGGCAGATGGTGCGAGGACTCGTGTAACCGCCGTCTTGAAGGCAAGCATATCTGCCGCTGTCGCTCGTCCATGTTCACCGCGTGCTTTAGCGATGGCCTCCAAGAGATTGCCGCGATGGTCAACGGCCAGCGCAGCGATGACTCCCCTATTGTCGGCGCAGGCGTTGATGCCGTTGAATTTGCCTCGCGCGATCTTGACTTTCATGCTCACCTCCTCGGCTCAATACTGAATTTTCCTAGAACGTACGCGACCACTCTTTGGGCCATCGTTCCACCACAACCTTTTTTTCCGTGTAGAATTCGATGGCGTCACGACCCTGGGCGTGCATATCGCCGAAGAAGCTTTCCTTCCAGCCTGAGAAGGGAAAGAAGGCCATCGGAGCAGCCACGCCGATGTTGATACCGATGTTGCCCGCCTGAGCTTCGTAGCGGAACTTTCGTGCTGCCGCTCCGCTACTCGTGAACAAGCACGCCATGTTGCCATAGGAGGTTGCGTTCACCAATGCTATCGCTTCATCAATCGTCTGGGCGTGCATCAGGCTCAGAACTGGACCGAAGATCTCGATTCCAGCAAGTTCGCTACGTGGATCGACGTTGTCCAGGACCGTCGGGCGGACGAAGTGGCCCCGCTCGTAGCCGGGAATTGAGGCGTTGCGTCCATCGACGAGAACCGTTGCTCCCTCGCTCACCCCTTTGCCGATCAACGACTCGACGCGCTGCTTGCTCTCAGCCGTGATGACTGGCCCCATCTCGACCTTCGACTCGAGCCCATAGCCAACCTTGCGCCTGGTCGCCACATCGGTGATGAGTTCCCGAAATTCGCGCCCAGCCTCGCCGACGGTGATGGTCACGGAGGTTGCCAGGCAGCGTTGTCCGGCACAGCCGAAGGACGAGTCCGCGATGATGCGGGTCGCCATCTCCATATCGGCGTCAGGCAGGACGACGACCGGGTTCTTGGCCCCACCCTGGCACTGGGCACGCTTGCCGTTGGCCGCTGCCCGGCTGTAGACGTACTTTGCCACTGGTGACGAGCCGACGAAGGAGATAGCTCGTACCGATGGGTGGTCGAGCAAGGTATCGACAGCCTCCTTCGCGCCATTCACTAAGCTGATCACTCCGGGCGGGATGCCCAACTGGTCGATGAGATCAAAGACGCGGCTCATCGTCATCGGCACCTTCTCTGAAGGCTTGAGAATAAAGCAGTTGCCACAGGCGATTGCGTAGGGCAGGAACCAGAGCGGAATCATGCCGGGAAAGTTGAATGGCGTGATCGCCGCCACCACGCCGACTGGCTGGCGAAACATGAACTCATCAATGCCTCGTGCAATGTCTTCGGAGTTGTAGCCCTGCATCAACATCGGAATGCCCGCTGCGACTTCGACGTTTTCGACGCCGCGTTGTAGTTCGCCTCGCGACTCATCCATCGTTTTGCCGCACTCCTCAACCGTCAGGCGTGCGATCTCGTCGAAGTCGTCGTCGAGCAACTTCTTGAGCTTGAAGAGATACTGGATACGCTGAGTGGGCGGCGTGCGTCGCCAGTCAGCAAAGGCTACCTGAGCTGCTTGAACCGCTTCGGCCACCTCGTCAGAAGGCGACAGCGGCACGCGTACCATCGACTCGCCCGTCGCCGGGTTGCGCACATCGAGAAACTCGCTGGCACGCGAGCGCTGCCATGTTCCTCCAATATAGTTGAGCAATTGTCCATTTTCTATCATCGTGTTACCTCCGTAGAGCCGGTCAATCTTGCCCGCCTCATGTGTTGTCAATGCTCCCTTTCAGCCAGATGAGCCGTGGGCTAGCCACCCATGCGGCGTTTCTGGTTGCACAGAAAGCTATACAATACTATTGTCCCAGGAAATAGCGTTCCTGCGCCCGCATGGTTGCCCACTCGGCACGAGCACCCTGCACGGAGGGCATCGTGCTGACTTCGGCGACTGGCACATCCCACCAGCCTTCATAGTTGGCTATGCCCACATAGCGATCATTCTGAATGTAGATGACCGACGTACGATCAGTTGTTTGCACGGCCTTGAGTGCCTCTACAAAATCTCCATACGTCTTGCACTCGATCACATATGCCCCTAAGCTGCGTGCATTCGCCGCCAGGTCAACCGGTAACGTCTGTACATCGGCCCCTGCTGTGTCTGTCGGCCATCTGCCATTGTGCGGATAGACATAGCGGGTGCCGAAGCCTTCCTGCCCCAGCGAACGGCTGAGTGCGCCAATGCTCTTGTAGCCAGCGTTGTCGATCAGGACGAGAATCAGTTTGTAGTGTTCCTGAATTGAGGTCACGATCTCGCTATTCATCATCAAATAGGAACCATCGCCGACCATGACATACACATCGCGGTTGGGCGCGGCCATCTTGATGCCCAGGCCGCCAGCAATCTCGTACCCCATACAGCTATAGCCATATTCCATGTGGTAGTTCTCGGGCGTACGTGCCCGCCAGAGCTTGTGCAGGTCGCCTGGCAAGCTGCCAGCCGCGCAGACCATAATCGCTTCGGGCGAGCTCAGCTCATTGACTGCACCGATCAGCTCCCCTTGACTCGGTAGTGGCTCATTGCGCATGCTATAGATGCGCTCAACCTCGGCATCCCATTCAATATGAAGTTGTTTCGCCAGGGAACAATATCCCTCATCAACGGTATAGCCAGCAAGCAGGGTGAGCAATTCTTCCAGTGTTGCTTTCGCGTCACCAATTAGCGGTAAAGCCGCATGTTTGCATGCATCAAACGAGGTGACATTGATGTTGATGAAGCGTGCTTCGGGGTGCTGGAAGGCGGTCTTTGACGCGGTGGTGAAGTCACTATAGCGGGTGCCGATGCCGACCACCAGATCCGCGTCTTTGGCAAGGCGATTAGCCGCAAAGGTGCCTGTTGCTCCAATCGCGCCAAGGTTCAGCGGGTGGTCGTAGGACAAACTCCCTTTGCCCGCCATCGTTTCGCTAACTGGAATACCTGTTTGATTGACGAACCGCTGTAAAATAGCCGTCGCTTCCGCGTAGATGACCCCGCCACCCGCGACAATGATGGGGCGCTTGCTTGCACGTATCCACGCTGCTGCCTGCTCTACCGCACTGCGATCTGGTCGGTTGCGCGGAATATGCCAGACGCGCTTCTGAAAAAAAGCTGCTGGGTAGTCGTATGCCTCTGTCTGTACATCTTCCGGAAGCGCTAATGTGACTGCGCCAGTGTCCGCCGGGCTGGTCAGGACCCGCATTGCCTCTGGGAGTGCAGTCAGTAGTTGCTCTGGGCGCGAAATGCGGTCCCAATAACGACTCACAGGTTTGAAGCAGTCGTTGACCGAGATATCCTGACTCTGTTCAGACTCAAGCTGTTGCAGGACGGGGGCGACGTTGCGCCGTGCGAAAGTATCCCCTGGTAATAACAGCACCGGTAGGCGGTTGATCGTCGCGGTGGCGGCACCAGTGACCATGTTGGTCGCGCCAGGGCCAACAGAGGACGTACAGGCCAGTGTCTGTAAGCGGTTCCTGGTTTTTGCGTAGGCGCTGGCGGCATGTACCATTGCCTGCTCATTGCGTGCTTGATAATAGCGGAACTCAGGCATCTGCTGCAATGCTTGACCGATGCCGCCAATATTGCCATGACCGAATATCCCAAAACATCCGGCAAAGAAGGCATGTTCGGCACTATCACGTTCCACATACTGGTTTTTGAGAAATGTAATAACAGCTTGAGCCATGGTCAAACGCTGTGTTGCCTGTTCGTACATCTTTGTTCTCCCATCTTCTGGGTCCTACGCCGTGGACACGATGTATCGGACCACTAGAATCCACCGCGATCTGCAATGAATGCCATCACCTCGTCGTGAGTGGGTGCAAAGTTCGCACAGCCGTGCTTGGTGACCAGTATTGCACCACAGGCATTACCCACACGTGCAGCCTTATACCAATCCCAACTATTGACCATGCCATACAGCAAGCCAGAGGCAAAGGCGTCACCGGCACCCAGGATATTACTCACCTCGACACGAAAGCCCGGTACGTCAAGCTGTGTGGTCTGGCCTTCTGGTGACACCACATGCACTCGTGAGCCATCCGCGCCGCGTTTCTGCGCAAGGACGTGTGGTCCCAAGGTAAGAAGCACTTTGATGGCTTTATCGATATCACCACTCACGCGTGTGTCGGAAATCTGTGAATGGGTCAGGCTCATCTGACTTGTGTCAGTGAGCATGGCCGCGTTGATCTCGTCTTCAGTGCCAATCACCACATCAACCAAGCGCAAGGCTGAGCGCAGAGTGACTCCGAAGGCCCGGGGGTCGTGCCACTGATCGGGACGAAAATCAATATCCAGTACGACTGGTACCTCTGCTTGCTGTGCAATCTCGGCGGCAAAAAGGGTTGCGCTACGGCTGGGTTCCTTGCTCAGCCCGGTACCACTGATCAAGAGAGCATGGCTCGTGGCAATCGGGGTTGCCAATACATCGTCAATAGTAAGTTCGATATCAGCGCAGTTTTCGCGATAGTAGGTGAGCGGAAAGCGATCTGGAGGCTCAATGCCCAGCACGACGGCACTGGAACGTCGCCCGGGTTTGCGTGGAATAAAACGCGTCTCGACACCCTCCTGCGCTAGAAAATGGAGGATGAAGTTGCCTACTTGGTCGTCTCCGACCGCTGTCAGCAGTGCTGCGTGTAACCCTAAACGCCGTGTCCCAACGCTAATATTGGTGGGGCAGCCTCCGACGTAAGCCGCGAAACTCGTAATATCAACGAACGGTGCGCCAACGTCGTTCGAGTAGAGATCAATTGAAGACCGTCCCATCGCGATTACATCATATGACCCGCTGGTCGTATCCATAGCTGACTCCTGTCACTGTCACTCAGTCTTCTTTTACGGCTGGGAGAACGATCGAACCGGTGATTTTCCCTGATGGGGGAAGCAGACGGTGAAATGCGGGATCGACCTGGTAGTTCCACACTCGGTGAGGACCAGCCATAATGTTGAGGTAGTAGAGATCACATCCGGGCGCGGCAGAGACAACATGATAGCCTTTGGGGACGAGCACAAGGTCTCCATCGTGTACAGCGACCGTTTCATTGATATCCTGGTCATTGTACACACGCTGGAAGGCGAAACCATCGGGCGACGAAATGTGATGGTAATAGGTCTCCTCAAGATAGGCTTCATATGGTGGGTTCTCAGTATCGTGTTTGTGCGGCGGGAAAGAAGACCAGTTGCCTGCCGGAGTGATGACCTCGACGACGATCAAGCGCTCCGCGTCCTGATCGGTATCGAGGATGTGTTGAACACGACGCTGCGTGCTGCCCTCGCCACGTCGTTCTACGCTCACATCTTCTGGACAGATCATACGGGCAGGAAGGTGCCTGTGCGTTGTCGGAGCACTAGCCAGAGCGATCTCCATGCCGTCGGAGGTGCATTCCACTTGATAACTTGCATCTTCAGACAGATAAAGTGTATAGGGAGGCTTTTCTTCAAACACACTGAGCCGCTCACCAATCTGCCCGAGCAATTGGCCATTGAGTTGTGCTCTGCCCGTTCCGTATAGTACGACCAGAGCAGTTTCCCGACCATCTGCTGCGCCACTAAGTGTCTGTCCTCGGGTCAGGTGATACACTGAAAACGAAACATACTTCCATCCAGCGGTCTCTGGCGTAATGGCAATAGTACGCAGAATCCCGCCTGCTTGTTCAGTTTGTTGCTTCATAAGCACACTCATTCTTGCACCTCTTTTTGAACGGTTTGCCACCGTCTGGTAACGTAAGATACTTAGAGCACACGGATTTTATCTAGCTGTCCAAGCAAAGAGTTCTATCATGTAACCATCGGGGTCGCAGATAAATATCTGCTGTACACCATCGCCACGGGGACGCGGGCCACCCACGATCTCCACATGCAAGGTGCCAAGGAGTTGGATTACCGCTTCCAGATTCTCTACTTCGAAGGCGGGATGTGACCCATGGCCTTGTGCCAGCTCATCGCGGCGATACTGGGTATGCGTCTGTGCCACGCGACCTGCCTCGGCTTCGCCAATGAGATGAACTTCAAAACTGTGCTCATTGTTGGTGAGCCAGGCGCCGAGATTAGCCGCGTTACTTGGACGCGGCTAATCTCGCAGTCCCAGTACCTGACCATAGAAGCGGCGCGAACGCTCAACCTCTTTCACCAGGAATGACACGTGATCAAGTTTGCGAATGTTCATGAATGTTTTCTCCAGCGTTCTCTCAGCTAGACAGGCCTGGGTTCTGTTTTGACCCAGCAGCCGATCTCGGCACTTTCGATAGCGGCATCGAGCAATTGTTGCATCCGCGCGCCATCGCCAAAGTTTGGCACCATCGGTTGTCCGTTTGCCACCGCACGCACGAACTCACCGTCCATACGCCCCTGTTTGCGAAACACGTCCTCCCAGGTTTCGATCACGCGCTGACGGCGGGCGTCGTCCCAATAGAGATCAGGAACGGTCAGTTCTCGCTCTGGTCCGTCTCCTGGCCGATCCCCTGTAATGAATTGCCTGA
>Ga0209647_1001176_pt1 | contig 22811 bp, 20 predicted proteins | sample GraSoi_2013_60cm_FD_185827 | JGI IMG/M metagenome (GOLD analysis project Ga0209647, IMG submission 185827) | Grasslands soil microbial communities from the Angelo Coastal Reserve, California, USA - Sample 9_17_2013_60cm (SPAdes) (version 2) | ecosystem: Environmental > Terrestrial > Soil >... | reverse complement strand
GAACGCGATGAGGCCCGCCACGGCGGCAAAGGACATCTGGAAGCTCGGCCCCGCCGCGCTTTCCGGCGTCAGCAGCATGACCGCGAGCGCGGCATAGGCGATGGCGCGCGCCGACAGGCTGAGCCGGTCGACCAGCACGCCCAGCAGCACCAGCCCGGTCATGGCGAAGGCGCGCCGCGACGGCACCGTGGCGCCAGACAGCAGGAGGTAGAGGAACGTCACCACCAACGCCAGCCCCGCCGCCCATTTCTTGGTCGGATGATTGAGCGCGATCGCCGGGATCAGCGCGAGGCCGGCGCGCAGCGCGAAGAAAGCGGCCGTCGCCACCATCCCCATATGCAATCCGGCAATGACCAGGATGTGCGCCAGGCCGGCATCGCGGAAAGCGCCGGCATCCTCGGGCGGGATGGCATGGGTCGCGCCGGTGATGAGCGCCGCGGCGATGGCGCCGGTCGGCTCCGGCAGCGCCGCGCGGATGCGCTCGGTGACGGTGGCGCGGACCGCTTCGACCAGGCTGCGCCAGCGGCTGGCACCGAGGCCTGGCGGCGCGGCGATGTGCTGGGGCGCGCCGACGGCAAAGCCGACTGCGCCCAGCCGATCGAAATAGGCGCGACGCTGGAAATCATAGGCCCCGGGCATCGCCGGCGCCGGCGGCGGCAGGAGCACGGCCTTGAGGCTCAGCCATTCGCCGGGCACGAGGCCGCGCGGATCCTGGCGCAGGCGTACGCGGATGCGCGCCGGCAGCCGGCCGTCGAGCCGGCCGATCTGGCGCGGCTCGATGATGAGGCGCGTGCCTTCGGGCAGCGGATCGACCGCGACGAGGCGGCCTTCGATGGCCACCGGCCCGATGCGGCGCTCGAGGATGGGCGCGGCCAGCCACCACGCCTGGAACTGCGCCGCGGCGAAGCCGAGCGCGATGGCGGCCGCGGCGACCGCCGGCGGCACCAGGCGCTGCGACCGGACGGCCGCCACGGCGGCGGCGATGGCGGCTGCGGCGCCGAAGGCGCCGAGCCACAGCGGCGGCTCGACGGTAAGCCAGAAATAAACGCCGATGCCGGCGCCGACGAACACCGGCACCCACAAGGCCCAGCGCTCGCGCTCGGCGATCAGGTTGGCGACAAACCAGCGCGCGAGATCGCCCAGGCGATGCTTCGCCATCGTCTGGCCGAGAGGAATGCCGCCGCTCGCTTCCGCCGGTTGCATGGATCGAGTGTAGTTCGCCGCAGCGGCGCCCGCCATGACGCACTCCCGGCGATGTGCTACACCGCGCGGATGAGCGTCGTCGTCCGTTTCGCCCCCTCGCCCACCGGCTTCCTCCACATCGGCGGCGCCCGCACGGCGCTGTTCAACTGGCTTTTCGCCAGGCATCACGGCGGCACGTTCCTGTTGCGCATCGAAGACACCGACCGGCAGCGCTCGACCAGGGAGGCGGTCGACGCCATCATCGACGGCCTCTCCTGGCTCGAGCTCGGCTGGGACGGCGACATCGTCATGCAGTCCGCGCGGGCGCCGCGTCATGCCGAGGCGGCGCGCCAGCTTCTCGCCACCGGCAATGCCTATTACTGCTACTGCACGCCCGACGAACTCGAGGCGATGCGCGAGAAGGCGCGCGCCGAGGGCCGGCCGGTGCGCTATGACGGCACGTGGCGCGACCGCGATCCGAAGGAGGCGCCACCCGGGGTCAAGCCGGCGATCCGCCTGAAGGCGCCGCAAACCGGCGAGACGGTGATCCACGATCATGTGCAGGGCACCGTCACCGTGGCCAACGCGCAGCTCGACGACCTCATCATCCTGCGCTCGGACGGCACGCCCACCTACAACCTCTCGGTCGTCGTCGACGACCACGACATGGGCATCACCCATGTCATCCGCGGCGACGACCATCTCAACAACGCCTTCCGGCAGACGCAGATCTACCGCGCGCTTGGCTGGGCGGTGCCGGAATTCGCACATGTGCCGCTGATCCACGGGCCCGACGGCGCCAAGCTCTCGAAGCGCCACGGCGCGCTCGGCGTCGACGCCTATCGCGACATGGGCTACCTGCCGGAGGCGCTGCGCAATTACCTGCTGCGGCTCGGCTGGGGCCATGGCGATGCCGAGATCATCTCGACCGCCCAGGCGGTCGAATGGTTCGACATCGACGCGGTCGGGCGCGCAGCCGCGCGCTTCGATTTCGCCAAGCTCGCCAACCTCAACGGGCACTATCTGCGCGAGGCCCCGGATGCGCGACTGGCGTCGCTGCTGGCGCCACGGCTCGAGCAGGCGCTCGGCCAGCCGCTCGACGGCCAGCAGCAGGCGCGCCTTCTCGCGGGCATCCCAGGCCTCAAGCCGCGCGCCAAGACGCTCATCGAGCTCGCCGACAATGCCCGCTTCTATGTCGAGCGCCGGCCCATCCCGCTCGACGACAAGGCCAAGGCGCTCCTGAGCGCGGACGCCCGGCGCTTGCTTGCCGAGCTTCTCCCGGCCCTCGCCGGTGCGGGCTGGTCGGCACCGGCGCTCGAGGAACTGGTGCGGGGCTTCGCCGAGGGTCGCCGGCTGAAGCTCGGCGCCGTCGCACAGCCGCTGCGGGCGGCGCTGGCGGGGTCGACATCCTCGCCGCCGATCTTCGAGGTCATGGCCGTGCTCGGCCGCGACGAGACCCTCGCCCGGCTACGCGATTCGGCTGCGAAGGAGGCCTGACGCCGACGCTCGCTGGACGCGATCGAGGCCATGCTTTTTGATGGTCGAACGATGCCGCAACCGCGGTAGCCGGTGTTTGCTTCGCAGTGCTGAGCGGCCTATGCTGCGGTGCCGCGGGAATATTGCAGCGCAACAGCGCAACTGAGGATCGCAGCCGATGGATACGAAAACCGCCGCCGCAAAAACCAAGGCATCCGCCGCCAAGGAAACCGTCACCCTGACCGACAACTCGAATGGCAAATCGGCCGAGCTACCCCTGCTGTCGGGGACGCTGGGCCCCAAGGTCGTCGACATCCGCAAGCTCTATCCCGATCTCGGCCATTTCACCTTCGATCCCGGCTACACCGCGACCGGGAGCTGCGAATCCAAGATAACCTTCATCGACGGCGATGAAGGCCAGTTGATGTATCGGGGATATCCCATCCAGGAGCTGGCCGAGCACAGCGACTTCATGGAGGTCGCTTATCTCCTGCTCAATGGCGAGCTGCCGACGGCCGGTCAGAAGAAGCAATTCGAGCGCGACATCACCATGCACACCATGGTGCATGAGCAGCTGACGACCTTCTATCGCGGCTTCCGGCGCGACGCGCATCCGATGGCGGTGATGTGCGGCGTGGTCGGCGCCCTCTCCGCCTTCTATCACGATTCGACCGACATCACCGATGCGCGCCAGCGCGTCGTCGCCAGCTACCGCCTCATCGCGAAGATGCCGACCATGGCGGCGATGGCTTACAAGTACTCGCTGGGCCAGCCCTTCATCTATCCGCGCAACGAGCTCAAATACGCCGAGAACTTCCTGCACATGGCCTTTGCGGTGCCGTGCGAGGAGTACAAGGTGAACCCGGTTCTGGCGCGCGCCATGGACCTCATCTTCATCCTGCACGCCGATCACGAGCAGAACGCCTCGACCTCGACGGTGCGGATGGCGGGTTCGTCGGGCGCCAATCCCTTCGCCTGCATCGCCGCGGGCATCGCCTCGCTGTGGGGCCCGGCGCATGGCGGCGCCAACGAGGCCGTGCTGAAGATGCTGGGCCAGATCGGCGACAAGAAGCGGGTCCCTGAATTCATCAAGCGCGCCAAGGACAAGGACGACAATTTCCGCCTCATGGGCTTCGGCCACCGCGTCTACAAGAACTATGACCCGCGCGCGGCCGTGCTGCGCAAAGCCTGCCACCAGGTGCTCGACGAGCTCGGCGTGCGCGACGAGCCGCTGCTGGACCTCGCCATGGAGCTCGAGCGGATCGCGCTGCACGACGAGTATTTCGTCGAGAAGAAGCTCTATCCCAACGTCGATTTCTATTCGGGCATCATTCTGCGCGCGATGGGCTTCCCCACTTCGATGTTCACCGTGTTGTTCGCGATCGCGCGGACGGTGGGCTGGGTCGCGCAGTGGAACGAGATGATCGAGGACCCCAACCAGAAGATCGGCCGCCCGCGCCAGCTCTATACAGGTAACACGCTGCGCCACTACGTGCCTGTGGAGAAGCGGGGCTGACGCGCGCCAAGCGTCGGTTGAAATGAAACGGGGGCGCTTCGGGCGCCCCCGTTCTCATGCGCGACGCAGCGGTTACTGGCCGATCTGCTTGCTGACCGCGTTCTCCTGCCGGTTCAGCTTGGCCTGCTCCGCCTTGGTGATGTGACCGTCATTGCGCGCGGCCATGCGGCGCTCTTCCTTGCGGATGGCGCGGTCTTCGCGATGCAGCTTCGCTGCCTTCGCTTTCGACATTTCGCCTTCCTTGACTTCATGATGGATGCGCTTGTTCTGGTTCTGCAGGCGGTCGTTCACCTGGTCGCGGCGGGGATGGTCCTTGTCCCACTGCGTGTCGGCCATGGCGGCCGAGGCGGTCCCGGCGGCAAAAACGCCAGCCAGCGCGATCGTCGCAACTTTACGGGCATTAATCGAAAACATGCGTGGTCTCCAAGTGAGGATGGTCAATGCCCCTCAACGGTGAGGTACGAAGCTTTCGGAAGTCTTATCCCTGTGGCTTTTTTGGCCTGTTGTGCGGCAACAAGGTGAATGTGTGATCACCAGGTTATTTCTTCTGCCGTGCCTTGCCCGCCAGAAATGAAGCCATCATGCGCTGAGGCTCGTCCGTCTGGAATGCCTCGCCGAAGCGGGTGATGCCGCGAGCGATCGCCTGCGACAGCGGCAGATCCTCCCACTCGCGGATGAGCGCCTTCTGCAGGCGGATCGCGCGCGGGCCGCAAACGAGGATCGCTTCCAACACCTGCTCGACCGCACCGTCGAGCTCGGCCTTCGGCACGCAGCGCTCGACGAGGCCCCAGCGCTCGGCCTCTGTCGCATCGATGGTCTCGCCGGTGTAGAGCAGACGCCGCGTCCTGCCCCAGCCGATCAGCGACGGCAGCAGCGCCGCCTCGATCACCGATGGGATGCCGACCTTGACTTCGGGCATGCCGAAGCGCGCGCCGTCGGCGGCGATGCGCAGGTCGCAGGCGGCCGCGACTTCGAGCCCGGCGCCCAGCGCATAGCCCTCGATGCGCGCGATGACCGGCACCGGCAGCCGGCGCGCCGCGTCGCAGGCGCGGTGAAGCAGCGTGATGAAGTCGCGCGCGCTCCCGTCATCGAGCAGGGCCATGTCGCGGATATCGGCGCCGCCGATGAAGGCGCGCTCGCCGGCGCCGCGCAGCACCACCGCGCGCAAGCTCTCGTCGTCGGCAAGGGCCGTGAGCTGGTTCCCGAGGGCGGCGATGAGCGCCCGATTGAGGATGTTGAGCTTGCCCGGGTGGTCGACGGTGACGTGCGCGATGCGCCCGGCGGTGCGCTCCTCGATACGCGTGTCGATGCGCGGCGCGCGCGCCGCGTCAGCCACGCTGAATGAGCTCGATCTTGTACCCGTCGGAATCCTCGATGAAGGCGATGACGGTGGTGCCGAACTTCACCGGCCCCGGCGCGCGCGTGATCTTGACGCCTTCCTTGGCGAGCTTGTCGCAGGTGGCATAGACGTCGCTGACCCCGATGGCGAGATGGCCGAACGCGGTGCCGAGCACATAGGGTTCCTTCTGGTCCCAATTGTGGGTGAGCTCGATCACCGTGCTGCTGGCCTCGTCGCCATAGCCGACAAAGGCGAGGGTATAGCGGCCCTCCGGCACCTCGCGCTGGCGCAGCACCTGCATGCCCAGGAGCCTTGCGTAGAAGTCGAGCGACTTCTTCAGGTCGAAGACGCGGAGCATGGTGTGCAGCATGCGCGCCTCGCCGACGCCGGCCGCGCTCGCGGTCTTGGTGGCTGTCATCGGGTTCATCTCGTCCTCCGTTCGGTTTCTGGTCGGGCAACGGCCTGGTTCCGATCGCGTGAATGTCGGGCGATGATCGCCAGCACCTCGTCCGCGGCGCGGCGGCTCGGCGACAACTCGCCCAGCCCGAGCCGGTGCAGCGCGTGCCGACACTGCGCCACTTGCGCCTCGCGCGCGGCGGGATCGGCCAAAAGCCGTTCCACTTCCGCGCCGAGCCGCGCGGCGTTGACGTCCTGCTGCCGCAGCTCGGGCACGACGGCACGGTCCAGGATAAGGTTGAGCAAATGCATGTACTTGACCTTGACCATGCGCTGCACCAGCCACGCGGTCAATGGGCTGATGCGGTAAGCCACCACCGCCGGAAGCCGTGCCATGGCCAGCTCGAGCGCCACCGTGCCGGAGGCGGCGAGCGCCGCGTCGCTGGCGGCAAATGCGTCGTATTTCTCGCGCTCGCCGCGGACGACGATGGTCGGCACGGGCCAACCGCGCACGGCCGCGCCTACGGTGTCCGCCACGGTCGCCGTGGTCGGCACCACCACGCGCAAATCGACATGGCGCCGGGCGAGGTCGGCGACGGCACCGGCGAAGGGCGGCAACAGCCGCGCCACCTCGCCGCGCCGGCTGCCGGGCAGCACGATCAGCAGCGGCGCGGTAGGCGGGATGCCATGGCGCTGGCGGAAAGCCGCGCCGTCGCCGCGTCCGGCGCCGCTTTCCACCACGGGGTGTCCGACATAGGTGCAGGCAAGGCCGACCCGCGTGAAATAGGGCGGCTCGAAGGGCAGCAGCACCAGGAGGTGATCGTACCAGCGCGCCATGCGCCGCGCCCGTCCGGCGCGCCAAGCCCATACCATCGGGGCGACGTAATGGATGAGCGGCAGGCGCTCGCCCTGCCGCCGCAGCCGCTGCGCCACACGCCAGGTGAAACCGGAGCTGTCGATGGTGACGACCGCCGCCGGGCGCAAGCGCTGGATCTCGGCGACGGCCTCGGCGACGCGGCGCAGGATGCGGCGCGCGCGCGGCAGCACCTCGGCGACGCCCATGATCGCCAGCTCGTGCAGCGGGACCAGGCTATCGAGCCCCTGCTCCGCCATGCGCTCGCCGCCGATCCCGGCAAAGCGCAAGGGCTTCGCGCTGCGCTCCCGAAGCGCCGCCATCAGGCGACCGCCCAGCGCATCGCCCGAGGGCTCGCCCGCAATGATGTAGATGAGCGGCTGGCTGCCGCCCTGCCCGGTCGGCGTACCGCTCATGGCCGCGCGACGCCGACGACGAAAAGGCCGGCCTGGTCGGCGGCAGCGACGATCGCGGCGCGATCGATGATGAGGCTCGCGCCGGCCTCGACGGCGATGCCGCGCAAGCCGGCGGCCGCGGCGCCTTCGACCGTGCGCCGGCCGATCGTCGGCAGATCGGCGCGGCGCTCCTGTCCCGGCTTCGGCGCCTTGATCAGCACGCCGCCCGGACCTTCGCGGCGCAGGCCGGCGCAGCGGGCGATGAGCGCGTCGGTGCCTTCGATCGCCTCGACGCCGAGCACGAGGCCCTGCTGCACCACCGCCGCCTGGCCGATATCAAGCGCGCCCAGCGCGCGCACGATGCGGAAACCGAGGGCGATGTCGTCCTCGGCCTGCGCATCGGGCGCGTGGCGGCCGAGCGGCCCCGCGGCCGCCAAGGCCGAACCGAGAATGGCATCCGCGCCGACGACGCGAAAACCCTCGCCCTCGAATTCGCGGATGATCGCCGTCAGCAAGCCGTCATCGCCGAGCGCGCGGTAAGCGACGCGGGCGAGGAACTTCGCCGCGCGCCAGTCGGGCCGCAGCGACAGCAAGGATGGGCGCTTGACGCTGCCGGCAAAGACGATCTCCTCGACGCGCTGCTCGCGCAGCAGGCGCAGCGCCTCGCCGGCGGCGCCCAACCGCACCCAGGCATGCGGCACCCCCGACGCCACGGCCGGGTCGGCCTCGCCTTCGAAGGCGAGGACGAAGACGCTGCGCTCGACCGCGCGGCAGGCTTCGATGATGCGCAGCGGCAGCTCGCCGCCGCCGGCGAAAATGCCGAGCTTAGCCGCCATTCCCCGACTTCGGCTGCACGAGGCCGCGCGAATTCTCGGCGCGCACGAACTCGACGATCTCGCGGACCGGGCCGACAGCGGCGAAGCGCTCGGCAACGGCCGCGACGCGCTCGGCCAGCGTGCCGTTTTCCTGCGCGAAGAGCATGTCATAGGCGCTGCGCAGCGCCTGGATGTCATCGCGCGAGAAGCCGCGCCGCTGCAGGCCGATGATGTTTAGCCCGACAAGGCGCGCGCGATCGCCCATCACCATGCCATAGGGGATCACGTCGCGCTCGACGCCGGTCATGCCGCCGACAAAGGCGTGCTGGCCGATGCGAACGAATTGATGCACCGCCGAGAGCCCGCTGATGATCACATGGTCGCCGAGGAGCACGTGCCCGCCGAGCGTGGCATTGTTCGTCATGACCACGTGGTCGCCGACAATGCAGTCGTGCGCGACATGGGCGCTCGCGGCGAAGAGACAATCGTCGCCGACGCGCGTCACCATGCCGCCGCCGTCGGTACCGGGGTTCATGGTGACATGTTCGCGGATGATGTTGCGCTTGCCGATGACGAGCGCGGAATCTTCGCCCTTGTATTTCAGGTCCTGCGGCTGGTGGCCGATCGAGGCGAAGGGAAAGATGCGGGTGCCGTCGCCAATGCTGGTGCGGCCGGCGACGACGACGTGTGAGACCAGCTCGACCTCTTCGCCGATCTCGACCTTGGGCCCCACCACGCAATAGGGCCCGATGCGCGCACTCGCAGCAATCCTGGCGCCCGGCTCGACGACAGCAGTCGGATGAATGTTCGGCATCGGCCTCTCGACCCTGTCCATGTCAGCTGTCCATGATCATCGCGGCGAAGACGGCTTCGGCCATGAGCTTGTCGCCGCTCATCGCCTTGCCCTCGAATTTCCAGACATTGCCGCGATGCTGCTTGCGCACGACGTGAACGTGCAGCCGATCGCCGGGGACGACCGGGCGGCGGAAGCGCGCATTGTCGACGCTCATGAAATAGACGAGCTTGCCCTCGGAGCCGGGTCCCAGCGTCTGCACCACGAGCACCGCCGCGGTCTGCGCCATGGCCTCGATGATGAGCACGCCCGGCATGACCGGACGCTTGGGGAAATGGCCCTGAAAATAGGCCTCGTTGATCGACACGTTCTTGATGCCGACAGCGCTCTGGCCCGACACCACATCCACGACCCGGTCGATCAGCAGGAAGGGGTAGCGGTGCGGGATCATCTGCATGATCCGCTGGATGTCGATCTCGGCGGTGACGTTGCCGGGCTGAGTCGTATCCATCTTGCTCTCGCTAATCGCCCTTCTTCCTCGACAAGCGCTGCAGCGTCGCCACCTGGCGGAAGAACTCCTTCACCGGCACCGCCGGAGCGCCCACCACGCTCTCGCCCGGCGCGACATCGCGCATGACCCCCGCCTGCGCACCGATACGGGCACCGCTGCCGATGGTGAGATGGCCCGTAAGCCCTCCCTGCGCGGCGATGATGACGTGATCGCCGAGCCGCGTGCTGCCGGCGATACCCGACTGTGCGATCAACACGCAGCCGCGTCCCACCTGCACGTTGTGACCGATCTGCACCAGGTTATCAATCATCGTGCCCGCACCGATCACCGTGTCCGGCCCGGCGCCACGATCTATGGTCGTATTGGCGCCGATCTCGACATCGTCCTCGATGATGACGCGGCCGAGCTGAGGCACCTTGACGAAGCCCGCCGGGTTCATGGCGAAGCCGAAGCCGTCCTGGCCGAGTCGCACGCCGGGATAGAGCCGGACGCGCGCGCCGACGAGGCTGTGGCTGATGCTGACATTGGCGCCGACGCGCACGTCGTCGCCCAGCACGCAGCCCGGGCCGATCACGCTGTTGGCGCCGATGTGGCAGCGCTTCCCGATCTCGACCTGCGCGCCGATCACGGCATGCGCCTCGACGGCGGTGCCCTCGCCGAGCCGCGCCGTCGGATCGATCGCCGCGCTCGCGGCGATGCGCGGCATGGGCGGCGCCTCCGGATAGAAGGCTTGGGCAGCCACCGCATAGGCCCGGTAGGGCTGCTCCGTCACCAGCAGGGTCATCCCAGGCGGCGCCTCCGCCGCAAGCGCCGATTGCGCGAAGGCGGCGCCGGCGCGCGTCTCGCGAAAGGCCGCCACGTATTTGCGGTTGTCGAGAAAGGTCAGATCGTCGGGACCGGCGGCGTCGAGCGGCGCCACGTCGCGCAGGATCCGCTGGGACTCGCCGGCACCGGCGACGGTGGCGCCGCTGCGGCGCGCGATATCCGCGACCGTGAAGGGACCGGCGACACGAAAGAATCGCGGGTCCGCCATCGCCTATTTCTTCTTTCCGCCGCCCGGTTTGGCTGCGTCCTCGCCATCCGGCTTCGGTAGGTTGACCGGCACGGAGGCAAGCTTCTGATCGAGGCGAGCGATGGCATCGGCGGTGATGTCCATGCCTTCCGCCTCGAACACCACGGCCTGCTTCTCGATGACGAGGTTGCCCCGCCGCTCCTTCACCATGTCGGCGATGACCTCGAGCGCCGCATTTTTGACCTTGACCATGGCCTCGTTGAGGCTCTGCTGCAGCGATTGGCGCCGGCCCTGGACGACCTGGCCGAGCTCGTCATAGCGCTGCTGCAGATCGCGTGCCCGCGTGTTGAACGCGTCCGGCGCCAGGATGGTGCGCTGGCGCTCCAGCTCGGTGCGCGACTTCTGCAGCTCGTCCTCCTGCTGCGCCACCTCCTTCGTGTAGGAGCTGTATTCCTGGTTGATGACCGCCTGCACCGCCTTGGCGGCCTTGGCGTCCTGGAGGATCTGCTGCAGATCGACGATGAGGATGACCGGAGCCGGCAACGGCTGCAACTGCGCCCGGAGCGGCCCGACAGGGGCCAAGGCGATGAGGACCGCAACCCCGGCGGCGACGATACGGCGACTGAAGCAGGACATCTAGAACCTCGTGCCGAAGCCGATACGGAAGAATTGCTTCTTGTCGAACGGCTCCCGCTTAACCGGTACGGCAAGGTCGAGCTTGATCGGACCGAGCGGCGAGGCCCAGGAGACGCCGAAACCCGTCGATACGCGCACCGAGTGCGGATCGGCGATTGTACTGCCTTTCTCATCCAGGTTGAACAGGCTGCCGAAATCGCTGAAGACGCGGCCGGTTATGCCGAGTTCCTGCGGCAGTCCGAGCGGGAAGCCGAGCGAGACCGTGCCGACATAGTAGACGTTGCCACCGAGCGCGTCGTTGGTCGCGAGATCGCGCGGGCCGATACCGCCGGTGGCAAAGCCGCGCAGATTGTCGCCGCCGACAAAGAAGCGATCCTCGATGCGCACGATATCGCCGCCGAGGCCGTGGATGTAGCCGCCCTCGCCCGTCAGGCTCAATACCCATTGCGGCGCGACCGAGTAGTAATAGCCTCCGGACAGGAGCGTGCGTACATAGCGCACGTCGCCGCCGAGGCCGGCGACGTCGACGCCGAACTGTCCGAAATAGCCGGCGCTCGGGTCGAGGCGGTTGTCGCGCTTGTCGTAGAGCAGCACCTGGCCGACCGCGGACGTGTTGCGCGTGCCGGCCTCCTCCTGGATGAAGCGCGAGGCGGTCGACTGAACGTTGTTGATGGTGTCCTGGCGCAGCGTGTATTTGAGCGTCTGCCGCAGCGGCTCGGTAATCTGATAGCCCATGCGCAGACTGCCGCCGACGGTAAACTGGTTGAATTGGCCGATGAGCTGATTGTCCTGGTTGATCTCGAAGAGATCGATGCCCGCCGCCAGATTGCGCTCGAGGAAATATGGCTCGGTGAAACTCAGGTCGACTTGCTGCTGGCGCTGCGCGATGACCGTGCCGATGCGCAAATCCTGGCCGCGGCCGAGCAGGTTGCGCTCGCGGATCGAGATGTCGCCGAGCACGCCTTCGCTGGTCGAGAAGCCGGCACCGACCGAGAACTCGCCCGTCGACTGCTCCTCGACATTGACGCCGATGACCGTCTTATCGGGACTGCTGCCGGGATTGGTGGTGATGTCGGTCTTCTTGAAGAAGCCAAGATTCTTGATGCGCTGCTCCGAACGCTGCAGCCGCGAGGTGTTGAACGCGTCGCCCTCGACGAGGCGGAACTCGCGGCGGATCACCTTGTCGAGCGTGCGCACATTGCCGGTGATGTCGATGCGCTCGACGTAGACGCGCGGGCCTTCCTTGATCTCGAAGGTGACGTCGATGGTGCGGGTGTCGGCATTGCGCTTGACCCGCGGCTGGATGTCGACGAAGGCATAGCCGCGGTTGCCGAGCGCCTCGGTCAGCGCCGAGATCGTCTTGTCGACCTGATCGGCGTTGTACCAGTCGCCTTCCGCCACGGTCACGAGCGGCTTCAGATCGTCGACCTTTACATCCTTGATCTGGTTGGTGACGTCGATCTTGCCGAAGCGGTAGCGCTCGCCTTCCTCGATCGTGAAGGTGATGAAAAAGCCGTCGCGGGCCGGGGCCAGCTCGGCAACCGCCGAGACGACGCGGAAGTCGGCATAGCCCTCGGAGAGGTAGAACTTGCGCAGCAACTCGCGGTCATAGGTGAGCCGGTCGGGATCGTAATTGTCGTCGCTGCTGAAGAAGCGGTACCAGCGGGACTCCTTGGTCTGCAGGATTTCACGCAGGCGGCTGGCGCTGAATTGGTGGTTGCCGACGAAGGTGATGCTGCGCACGCCGGTTACCGGCCCCTCGTCGATCTCGAACACGAGATCGATACGGTTCTGCTCGAGCGGGATGACCTTCGGATCGACAGAGGCGGCAAAGCGGCCGTTGCGGCGGTAGACGTCGAGGATGCGTTTGACGTCGCTCTGCACCTTGGTGCGCGTGTAGACGACGCGCGGCTTGAGCTGAACCTCGGCGTCGAGCGTCTGGTCGCTGAGCTTGTGGTTGCCCTCGAAGGCGATGCGGTTGATGATCGGGTTCTCCACCACCCGGACGATGAGCACGTCGCCTTCGCGGCGCAACGCGACGTCGGCAAAAAGCCCGGTGGCGAACAGGCTCTTCAACGAGCGGTCGATGCGATCGGAGTCGAATGGGTCGCCCGGCTGGACCAGCATGTAGGAGCGCACCGTCTCGGGCTCGACGCGCTGCGTGCCCTCGATGCGGATCTCGGAGATGGTGCCACCGGACGGGATTTGCGCGATCGCCGGGCGCATCGGGAGCGCCGCCGTCCCCACCACGCCCGCCACTGCGACGCAGACTGCGACAACAGCCAAATTCCGCCGCAAAACTCCCCCCGCCTAGAAAGTGCTCCCCTCGACTAGGGGGTTCAGGTGACCAGACGTTTGATGAGGTCGACCAATCCCACCTGCACCAGATCGTTCCAGGTGGCGAAGACCATCAGCGTCAGCACCAGCGCCAGCCCGAGGCGGAAGCCGTACTCCTGCGCGCGCTGGCCCAGGGGTTTTCCTCGAATGGCTTCAGCGACATAAAACAGGAGATGACCGCCGTCAAGGACGGGGATGGGGAAAAGGTTGATGAGACCGAGATTGACCGAGAGCACCGCCGCGAACCACAGCATCGGGAAGAAGCCGCCCTGCGCAACCTCGCCCGATTTGCGGATGATGCCGACCGGCCCGCTCAGCTCCTCGCTCGAGCGGCGCCCGATGATCATTTGCCCGACCGCCTTGAGCGTCACGCGCGTGAGATTCCAGGTCTCCTCGGCGCCGTACCACAGCGCGCCCGCCGGATTGCGCTGCACGTAATCGACTTTATCGCCGATGATGCCGAGGCGAGGCATGCGGTGGCTGAAGCCGAATCGGTCTGTCTCCGTGATGATCTGCGGCGTCACCCGCAGCGGCACCTGCGCGCCGCCGCGTTTGACGACGATGTCCATTGGCGTCCCGGTATTGAGCTGCACGCTCTCGATCACCGTCTCGAACCGCGCAATGGCGCGCCCGTCGATGGCGACGATGATGTCGCCGGGTTGGATGCCGCCCGCCGCGGCGGCGCTATTGGGCTGCACTTGCGCCACTTCGGGCGGCGTGAAGGGCTGCCCCTTGAAGACAAAGATGACGGCGAGCACCAGCACCGCGAAAAGGAAATTGGCGAGCGGCCCCGCCGCCACCACCGCCGCGCGCTGCGACAGGCGCTTGTGATGGAAGGAGACCGCCCGCTCCTCGGGCGTCATGACGCGGAGCTGATCGCCCGGCATCGACGCAGGATCGGCGTCGCCGAACATCTTGACATAGCCGCCGAACGGGATAGCGCTGAACTTCCAGCGCGTCCCGGCGCGATCGTTCCAACCGAAGAGCTCGGGGCCGAAGCCGATCGAGAAGACCTCGACGCGCACACCGTTGCGCCGCGCCACCAGGTAATGGCCGAGCTCGTGAACGAACACCAGGACGGTGAGGACGATGAGGAAGGGGATGATATAGCCGGTCAACCAAGCCATGAGTGAGGAATCCATCCGTTCACGAGCGCCCCGCCAGAGTAGCAGCAAATTGTGCGCCCTATTTGTCAAAAATATGAATAGCCGGTTTGCCGCAGGCTATTGCCAGTGGATCGGGCCATAGGAATTGTCGAGCAGCATGGCGGCGACACCGGTCGCGACGGATGCCGCCAGCAAGCCATCGAGCCGGTCGAGCAACCCGCCATGGCCGGGAATGAGCCTGCTCGAGTCCTTGACTCCGAAATGGCGCTTGGCGAGCGATTCGGCAAGATCGCCGAGTTGCGCGACCACCGCGACCCCGGCGCTGACGAGGGCGAGGACGCCGCCCGAACCGCCGCCGAGCCGGGCCGCGATCAGGCCTGCCAGCGCGGCGCTAGCGACGCCACCAACCAAGCCCGCCCAGGTCTTGTTGGGGCTGAGGCGCGGCGCCAGCCTGGGGCCGCCGATGCTGCGCCCGGCGGCATAGGCGCCGATATCGGTCGCCCAGACGACGGCAAGCAGCCACAGCACCGTGCCGCGGCCGCCCGCCAGGGCAAGATAGAGGAAGGCTGCCGCGCCGAGCGCGATCCACAGGGTGCCCGAAGCCGCCCAGAGCGGCTCCGCCGCCCGAGTCAACGCTGCTACCGCCAACACCGCGGTCGACCCGGCGAGCGCCAGGGCGAAAGCGACGCCGAGGTCAGCCCCCAGTAATAGAGCACCGACAGAAATCACACCGGTGGCCACGGTCATGGCGCCGGTCGCACCGAAGCCGCCTCCGGTGGCGAGCCGCGCCCATTCCCAGCACATCCCGGCCACGGCGAGCAGCACGAGGGCGGACAGCCAGGGCCCGCCCAGCCACACCGCCGCGAGCGCCACCGGCGCCATCACCAGAGCGGAGAGGATCCGCAGCCGCAGCGAGCTCAGCTTGGCGTCAGCGCGATCCAACGGAGGCGCCGTAGCGACGTTCGCGGCCGTGATAGTCGCGCAGCGCTTTCTCGAGATCGGCCTTGCCGAAATCGGGCCACAGCGTCGCGGTGAAGACGAGCTCGGAATACGCCGTCTGCCACAGCAGGAAATTGCTGATGCGCTGCTCGCCGCTGGTGCGGATGACGAGATCGGGATCCGGCATGTCCGCAGTGAGCAGGTAACGCGCGAACAGGCTCTCGTCGACCGCTTCGGGCGCGAGCCGCCCGGCCTTGACCGCCTCGGCGACGGCGCGCGCGGCGCGGGCGATCTCGGCGCGACCGCCATAGGAGAGCGCGATGGTCAACCGCAGCCCGGGATTGTCGTTGGTCAACGACTCGGCATTGTCGATGAGCGTGACGATATCCGCCGGCAAGCGCGAGCGCTCGCCGATCACGCGCACGCGCACGCGGTTGCTGTGCAACTCGGCGATCTCGCCGCGCAGGTAATGGCGCAGCAGCCCCATCAGGTCGTCGATCTCATCGACCGGCCGGCGCCAGTTTTCCGACGAGAAGCCGAACAGCGTCAGATAGGCGATGCCGAACTCGGCGGCGGCGGCGACCGAGCGCCGCACCGCATCGGCGCCGCGGCGGTGCCCGGCGATGCGCGGCAGACCGTGTGACTTCGCCCAGCGGCCATTGCCATCCATGATGATGGCCACATGCGCGGGTGGTGGCGGCAAGGGAGAGGAAGCGCCGTTGTCCATGGACTCAGACCTGAAGGATTTCCTTGTCCTTCTGGGCCAACAGCCCGTCGATCTTCTTGATCGTCTCGTCGGTCAAGGTCTGGATATCCTTGTCCAGCTTGCGGTGCTGGTCTTGGGTGATCTTGTGGTCTTTTTCCTGCTTTTTCAGGGCGTCGAGGCCGTCGCGCCGCACATTGCGCACGGAGACGCGCGCCTGCTCGGCGTATTTCGCGGCGACGCGCGTCAGCTCCTTGCGCCGCTCCTCGTTGAGGTCGGGGATGGGGACACGGATGGTCTGGCCCTCGGTCTGGGGATTGAGGCCGAGCCCAGCCTCGCGGATGGCCTTCTCGGTCGCCTTGACATTGCCGCGGTCCCAGACCTGCACGATGATGAGCCGCGGCTCCGGCACGCTGACCGTGCCGACCTGGCTCAAGGGCATGGTATTGCCGTAGGCCTCGACCTGCACGGGATCGAGCAGGCTCGCCGAGGCGCGCCCGGTGCGCAGCCCGGCGAACTCCTTGCGCAACACATCGGTGGCGCCGTCCATGCGGCGGCGGAGGTCTCGGACGATCGGATCTTCGGTCACGGCTCGACCCTCATTCGGTGATGATGGTGAAGCGGCCCTCGCCCTTCACGACATCGGCAAAGCCGCCGTCATTCTGGATCGAAAAGACCAGAATCGGAATGCCGTTCTCTCGCGCCAGCGAAATCGCCGTCGCGTCCATCACCTGCAGGTCGCGGGACAGGACGTCGAGATAGCTCAGCCGCTCGTAGCGCGTCGCCGCGCGGTCCTTGAGCGGATCGGCGGAATAGACGCCGTCGACCTTGGTCGCCTTCAAGAGCGCGTCGCACTCCATCTCCGAGGCGCGCAGCGCCGCCGCCGTGTCGGTGGTGAAGAAGGGATTGCCGGTGCCGGCGGCGAAGATCACCACCCGTCCCTTCTCCATGTGGCGGATGGCGCGGCGGCGGATATAGGGCTCGCATACGGCCTGCATGCTGATGGCCGAGAGCACGCGCGTCACCACGCCGTAGCGCTCGAGCGCGCTCTGCACGGCGAGCGAGTTGATGACGGTGGCGAGCATGCCCATGTAATCGGCCGTCGCCCGCTCCATGCCCTGGGCCGCGCCCTTGAGGCCGCGGAAGATGTTGCCACCGCCGATGACCAGCGCGATCTGCACGCCGAGCTGGTTGACCGATTTCACTTCCCGGGCGATGCGGCCGATGATCTTGGGATCGAGCCCGTAGCTCTGATCCCCCATCAGGGCTTCGCCCGACAGCTTCAACAGGACGCGGCGGTATTTGGGGGAGACGGAGGGTGTGTCGGTCAAATCCGCTGGCATAGCGCTCCCGGCTTCATCGAAGCGGCGGCGGGCATGATACACGAGGCGCCGGGCTTCGTCTTCCCTCCCTGGCCGCCGCTCTAGGACGGCTCCTTGGCAATGTCCTCGCCCAGGGCGAAGCGGACGAAGCCCGTCACCCGCACGGGAGCGCCGATCTCCTTGGCCACGGCGTCGACCACCTGCTTGACGCGGCTCTCCTCGTCGCGGACATAGGGCTGCTCCAGGAGCACGACATCCTCATAGAACTTGCGCAGCCGCCCCTCGACCATCTTGTCGAGGATAGCCTCGGGCTTGCCGCTGGCGCGCGCCTGCTCGCGCAGCACGTCGCGCTCACGCTCGAGCGCCGTCTTGTCGACCGACGCGACGTCGAGGAACTGTGGGTTGCGCGCCGCGACATGCATGGCGATCTCGCGGCCGACCGCGGCAAGCTTGCCGTGGTCGCCCGTCGATTCGAGCGCGACGAGCACGCCGATCTTGCCCAGTCCCGGCGCCAGCGAGCTGTGCACATAGGCAACCACGACGCCGTGCTTCACCTCGAGACGGCGGGCGCGGCGCAGCGCCATGTTCTCGCCGATGGTGGCGATCATGTGCGTGAGCTCGTCGCCGATAGTGCGGCCGCTGCCGGGGAATGGCGCCCCCTTCAGCCGCTCGAGGTCGTCACCGGAGCCGAGCGCCGCTTCGGTGACGGTGCGGACGAAATGCTGGAAGATGTCGTTGCGCGCGACGAAGTCGGTCTCGCTGTTGATCTCGACAAGCGCGCCGACCTTGCCGCGAGTCGCCGCGCCGACCAGCCCCTCCGAAGCGACGCGCCCGGCCTTCTTGGCGGCGGCGGCGAGACCTTTCTTGCGCAGCCAGTCGACCGCGACTTCGAGGTCGCCGGCGGCCTCGCCCAGCGCGCGCTTGCAATCCATCATGCCGGCACCGGTCTTCTCACGCAGCTCCTTGACCAGCGCAGCGGTGATCTCGGCCATGGATTCTCTCTCTTTCCCTCGGGCTCTATCCTAAAAGAACGGCGGCTCGAGCCGCCGCCGCTCCTCGTTCCATCGCGGCGCGACTCAGGCCGGCGCTTGCGCCTCTTCCGACCCGGCTTCGACAACGGCTGGCTCGGGCGCCGGCACCTCGGCGGGCGGCTCTTCCTGCGCGCCGACATCGGCACCGCTGCCGGCAAGCTCGGCCTGGAGGCCGTCCAGCACCGCCCCCGACACCAGCTCGCAATAAAGATGGATGGCGCGCATCGCATCGTCATTGCCGGGGATGGGATAGGCGATGCCATCAGGCGACGAATTGCTGTCGAGCACGGCCACCACCGGCACCTTCAGCTTGTTGGCCTCCTGGACGGCGATCGCTTCCTTGTTGGTGTCGATGATGAACAGGATGTCCGGCAGCCCGCCCATCTCCTTGATGCCGCCCAAGGCGCGCTCGAGCTTGTCGCGGTCGCGCGTCAGCTCCAGAAGCTCGCGCTTGGTGAGGCCGGAGCCCGGCTCGTTGATGCGCTCGTCGAGCTCGCGCAGCCGCTTGATCGACTGCGAGATGGTCTTGAAGTTGGTGAGCATGCCGCCGAGCCAGCGGTGGTTCACGTAGTACTGGCCGCAGCGCTTGGCCGCCTCGGCGATCGCTTCCTGGCCCTGGCGCTTGGTGCCGACGAAAAGCACGCGGCCGCCGCCGGCGGCGACGTCGCGGATCGCCTGCAGGCCGCGATGCAGCATCGGCACGGTCTGCTCGAGGTCGATGATATGCACGCCGTTGCGCACCCCGAAGAGATAGGGCGCCATCTTCGGGTTCCAGCGGCGGGTATGGTGGCCGAAATGCACGCCGGCTTCCAAAAGCTGGCGCATCGAGAAATCGGGAATAGCCATCGCTTCGTCCTTTTCCGGTTAGGCCGCCGCGGGGGAACATCGACTGGGGTCGACACCGGAGCAGCCGCTTCGCCCTGGGCGAAAGCCACCGCATCCCCGCGTGAGGTTTGCTTAGAGGCGCCTTAAATAGGCCAGTTGCGGCGTTTTGGCAAGGCCTTAGGGGTGGCCTTCGGCTAAGGCGTGACCGGCTCCGGCTCGCCTTTGACCCGGGCCGCTACCTCGGCGGGCGCGGCGACGAAATGGATGCCGGCCTCGCCGTCATACTGCCAGATGACCTTGGCGCCGAAGGTGTCGAACTGATCGAGCACGACGAGGAGCTCGTCGCCCGTCTCGGCCTCGGCGTCGAAGCGGATGCGCGCGCCGCCGGGCGAAAAATCGACGATCAGCCCTTCGCAGCGCTTGCCGCGGATCTCGACGCTGGCCGCCCACAGGACCGGTTTGCGCGCGAAGCGGCGCCGCTCCTCGATCTGGCTCCGGAACGCGCCGATCTGCGCCACGAGGTACTGGAGGTTGGTGATCTGGGCATCGTCGGGCATGGCGGCGACCTTAGATGCCAATCCTTAACCGTGTGCTATCGCCGAACGCGCGCAATTGCGTAAAATTGCTGCAACCCAGAGGTGAGCGACCCCTCAGATGTCGTGCACATCGAGGATGCCCGGCAGCGACTTGACGGCGGCGCGCACGCGCGGGCTCACCTTGAAGCCGCCGGGGAGCGCGATCTCGACCTCGCGCTGCGCTGCCACCGGCACGACCACGGTGACGCGCCCGCGGCCGCCGGCCTCCCGCTGCATCAGCCCGCGCAACGGCGCCAAGGCGTCGCCCTCACCGAGGAAGACCTTGAGCCCGGCAGCGGCATGGGCGACGACGCCGTCGAGCGCCTCGATGCGCTGGCATGTCAGGCGCAGGGTCTCCTCCTCCGCGCGGACGTCGACCGTGACCAGCAGCGGCTGGCCTGCCTCCAGGAGCTGCCGGCTCTGGCCCAGCACCTCCGAGAACAGCGTCACCTCGAAGACGCCGCTCGAATCCGACATCTGCACGAAGGCGAAGCGGTTGCCGCGCGCCGAGGTACGCTCCTTGCGGCCGACGACGATGCCGGCGAGCTTGAAGCGGGTGGCGCCGCCGCCGGCGAGCCGCGCCGGCAGATCGGCGTAGCGCACCACGCCGACGCGCTCCAGGCTCTTGCCGTAGGCGTCGAGCGGATGGCTCGAGAGATAAAAGCCGATGGCGTCGAACTCCTGCTGCAGGCGCTCGATGGGCGGCCAGTCCTGCACCGCCGGCAGCGCCGGGCCGCGCGCCGCATCGCCGTCGCTGTCGCCGAACAGGTTGACCTGCTGGCTCTCGCGCTCGTCGGCGACGGCGGCGGCGTGGCGCAGCAGCAGGTCGCCGGCGGCGACGGTCTGCGCGCGGTTGCGGTTGAGCCCGTCGAGCGCGCCCGCCTTGCCCAGGCATTCGAGCTGACGCCGGTTGAAGCTCTTGACGTCGAGCCGGCGGGCGAGGTCGAAGAGATCCTTGAACGGGCCCGTGGCCTTGCGCTCCTCGACGAGCTGGCGCATGGCCTGGGCGCCGACGCCTTTCACGGCAGCGAGCGCGTAGCGGATGGCGTCGCCCTGCGGCGTCGCCTCGACGGCGAACGTGACCTCGGAGCGGTTGATGTCCGGCGGCAGCAGCTTGATGCCGAGCCGGTCGCATTCCCCGCGGAAGACGTTGAGCTTGTCGGTGTTGCCCATGTCGAGCGTCATCAGCGCCGCCAGGAACTCGACCGGGTGATTCGCCTTCAGATACGCCGTCTGGTAGGCGACGAGCGCGTAGGCGGCGGCGTGCGACTTGTTGAAGCCGTAGCCGGCGAATTTCGCCACCTGGTCGAAGATGTGCTCGGCGACGCGCTCGGCGACGCCGCGCGCCACGGCGCCGTCGATGAACAGCTTGCGCTGGCCGTCCATCTCCGCCTTGATCTTCTTGCCCATGGCGCGGCGCAGCAGGTCGGCGCCGCCCAGCGTATAGCCGCTGAGCACCTGCGCGATCCGCATGACCTGCTCCTGGTAGATCATGATCCCGTGCGTCTCCTTGAGGATCGGCTCGAGCGTCGGGTAGAGATAGTCGGGCCGTTCTTGGCCGTGCTTGACGGCGATGTAGCGCGGGATGTTCTCCATCGGGCCGGGGCGATAGAGCGAAACGACGGCGATGATGTCCTCGAAGCGGTCGGGCCCGAGCTTGCGCAGCATGTCGCGCATGCCCGCGCCTTCGAGCTGGAACACGCCCACCGTCTCGCCGCGCCCGAGCAGCGCGTAGCTCGCCTCGTCGTCGAGCGGCAGGTTGGCGACGTCGAGCGTGACGCCGCGCGCGCGCAGCAGCTCCATGGCGCGCGCCAGCACGGTGAGCGTCTTGAGGCCGAGGAAGTCGAATTTCACCAGGCCGGCGCTCTCGACCCATTTCATGTTGAACTGCGTCACCGGCATGTCCGAGCGCGGGTCGCGGTAGAGCGGGATGAGCTCGTCGAGCGGGCGGTCGCCGATGACGACGCCGGCCGCATGCGTCGAGGCGTGGCGGTAGAGCCCTTCGAGCTTCATGGCGATGGCGATCAGCCGCGCCACCGCTTCGTCGCCGTCACGCATCTGCTGCAGCACCGGCTCGCCGTCGATCGCCTGCTGCAGCGTTACCGGATTGGCCGGGTTGTTCGGCACCAGCTTGCAAATGCGGTCGACCTGGCCGTAGGGCATCTCCAGCACGCGGCCGACATCGCGCAGCACGGCGCGCGCCTGCAGCTTGCCGAAGGTGATGATCTGCGCGACGCGGTCGCGGCCGTATTTCTCCTGGACGTGGCGGAGGACCTCGTCGCGCCGGTCCTGGCAGAAGTCGATGTCGAAATCCGGCATCGACACGCGCTCGGGATTGAGGAAGCGCTCGAACAGCAAGCCGAAGCGCAGCGGGTCGAGATCGGTGATGGTGAGCGACCAGGAAACGACCGAGCCCGCGCCCGAGCCGCGCCCCGGTCCCACGGGAATGCCTTGCGCCTTCGACCACTGGATGAACTCGGCGACGATGAGGAAATAGCCCGCGAAGCCCATCTCGACGATCACGTCGAGCTCGAACTCGAGCCGCTCGCGATAGGGCTGCGCCGCTTCGTCGCGCTGGGATTCGCTCATGCCGGGCTGAAAGACGTGCGTCCGCAGCCGGAGATCGAGCCCTTCCCACGCCATGGCGCGCAGCTCTTCCGTCTCGTCGCGGCCGCTCGGCGTCGGGAAGGGCGGCAGGATCGGCTTGCGCGGCTCGGGCATGTAGGCGCAGCGCCGGGCGATGACGAGCGTGTTGTCGATCGCCTCCGGCACGTCGGCGAAGAGCAGCCGCATCGCCGCCGGCGCCTTGAAATGGTGGTGCTGCGTGAGGCGCCGCCGGTTGGGCTCGCCCACCACCGTGCCCTCGGCGATGCACAGCAGCACGTCATGCGCCTCGTAGAACTCCGCCGTGGCGAAGAACACGCCGTTGGTGGCGACCAGCGGCAGGTCGCTTGCATAGGCGAGATCGATCAGCGCCGCCTCGATGCGGTCCTCGGCCGGCACGCCGTGGCGCATCAGCTCGACATAGAGGCGGCCGGGAAACAGCGCG
>Ga0209647_1001175_pt1 | contig 22818 bp, 24 predicted proteins | sample GraSoi_2013_60cm_FD_185827 | JGI IMG/M metagenome (GOLD analysis project Ga0209647, IMG submission 185827) | Grasslands soil microbial communities from the Angelo Coastal Reserve, California, USA - Sample 9_17_2013_60cm (SPAdes) (version 2) | ecosystem: Environmental > Terrestrial > Soil >... | reverse complement strand
TGTGAATCAACAGCTCCACTGCTTGGCGCTTGAACTCCTCGTTGTATCTTTTTTGAACCTTCTTTTCCTTCACGGTTTCTCTCTCTTTACTTTGAGTTTCCGTGTCCGCAAGATCAGAGGAGGTTCAAATTTACGAAGCTCAATGGCGCTCTTAGCAACTAATTTAAATCCACGCACGGCACCCGTTAAAATATGCGCCATTTTTGCCGCAGATAGCGCTTTTTTGCTGCCTCTACAGTTCCCGCGGCCTCGGCGATCTCATTCATCGACACTCGCTTGTAGCCGTACTTGAAGAACACCTCGAGCGCAGCCGAGAGTATCTGTCGTCTCTTCTCATCACTCGCCAGCTTCTTATTTGACAGTTTAGGGTCCAATAGTCAATACTAGACATATATACTAAACATGTAGGATGTCGAAAAGGAGTAAATATGATGACTGAGCAAAAGCCGTTGATATCAGGGTTTGGACCAAGAACGACTGCCGAGCAAGCACTGGCCGGACGCGACCTCCGGGGAAAGATCGCGATCGTGACCGGTGGTCATGCCGGTCTTGGGCTGGAGACGACGCGAGTGCTAGCAAACGCGGGAGCCACCCTTGTTATAGGCGCTCGCGATCCCCAGAAAGCGCAAATGGCCGTGGCCAAAATGAAGAACGTTGCAGTCGGTCAGTTGGATCTCGCGAATCCAAGTTCGATCGGCCGATTCGCCGAACCGGAATCTGAAAGCTAATTTTCGTGTGCTAAATCACCAAGATTTGGCGGGTAGATCCTGACGTTACAGCTGCCATCAGCGAGAACTGATGGCAGCTACGTAATCTTTAAGAAGATTGGCAGCGATAGTCATGACCTGCTCGATTGTCCACTTTCAGTAAGCTGCAACCTTGCAGCGCGAGTTGGCGCGGAGCGGATAAGAGCCCGATATCATTCCTTAAAGTTACCTCGATTTATGGCTTCGGTGAGAGACGCTTGGAAGGCGAGGGTGAACGGTGGCCGCAGCGCCAACTCAGCTTTCGACGATTTGCCTTGGCGGTAAATAGAACGTGCATGGCTGAAGGTGAGGAAACCGGCTTTCCCGCCATACGCACCCATTCCGGAGTGACCGATTCCGCCAAACGGTAGGCTTTTCGCTAAGGCGTGAGTCATACAATCGTTGACCGTCACCCCCCGAGAAACTGTCTGATCAAGGACAAGCCGCTCCTCAGCTTCATCCTGTCCAAAATAGTAAAGTGTTAATGGATGAGGATGGTTTCTAACGTATGCGATTGCATCATCAATCGAGTCATAGGTCAAGACGGGCAGAATAGGTCCAAATATTTCTTCTTTAAGGACAGTCATTTCCTCGGTCGCGTCGAGGATTAGGGTTGGTGCAATACGGCGTAAGGTGGGATCGGAAAGATCTTCAGCTGCTGGATTGAGTTCAATAACCTTTGCACCTTTCTGCCGCGCCTCCTCGATCCAGGAACGAAGCCTTCCGAAGTGCCGGTCGTTAATGATAGAGGTGTAATCGGGATTATCCTTCAGGGCTCCGAACATAGTCTTGATTGCCATCGTCGCATGCACGACGAATTCATCCTCGAACCCTTTTGGCACCATGACATAGTCTGGCAGGAGACAGCCTTGGCCTGCGTTGAAGATCTTAGCCGTCATAACCCGGCGTACTGCATCGGCCAAGTCTGCAGATCGTCCGATCAGCACAGGCGATTTGCCTCCGAGTTCGAGAGTTAGAGGAGTCAGGTTTTCGGAGGCCGCGCGCATGATTGCGACGCCTACCCGAGTACTTCCTGTATATATCAGGTGATCGAAGGGAAGGCTGGTGAAAGCAGCGCCGGTGGTCTGTCCACCTTGGATGACAACAAGTTCAGATTTATCGAACAACTGGGCCACCAGCCGGGCCATCAGAGCCGATGTCTTTGGGGTGAATTCAGATGGTTTCAACATACAGCGATTGCCAGCTGCAAAAATGCTGCCGACCGGAATAAATGCGAGTGTCCAGGGAACATTCCAGGCACTAAGAACACCAACTACACCTTTTGGCTGGAACTCAACGCGTGCTTCTGAGTCAGGCAACAGCGCTTCGTGGATCTCTGGTTGCATCCATTCTCTGAGGTGAAGTTTATAGTATTTGAGACTCTCCACAACGTGCCATACTTCCGCAAATAGACTGGTAGCCACGCTGCGCGTTCCATAATCTGCCGTCAAGGTCGCGGTTATCTCATCTTTGTTATCAACAAACATTGTGATCAGGCGATCTAGGCGGTCAATACGAGCGTCGTAGGTAGGTATTCCATCCGCCAGGAAGGAGGCTCTTTGTCGATCGAGCAAAGCGCGCATGTCGGCTGGTTGTATATCCACTTTCGGTGGCACTGTAGTTGTGACGGTGTAGCTGTTGTTTGTCATAAAGAAATAATCTGGTAAGATTGAATGGCAGCAATGACAACTATCCCAGAATTTCTGCCAAGAACACGCCGAGGACAGACATATTCCCGGACGGTGCTTTTTGTGGCATTCGAAGGAATGGGATTGCTTGACGTGACTGGTTCGACGACCGTCTTCTGGTCAGCATCTTCATTTATGAAGCAGCAAGGAAAGCTGGGCTACTCTCTCTATGCAGTTAGCATCGACGGCGGCCTTATTATGACGGCGGAAGGGATCGGTATTGCCACTGCGCCGATTTCGGATTTTGCGGACGCTGGCATCGACACCATCGTCGTGCCCGGTGCGCTCAATATGGAGCCAGCATTACGCGACCGTCGGCTGGTGGACTGGTTACGTGTCACTGCTCCAAAAGCGCGACGGATGGCATCGGTTTGTGCAGGAGCATTTCTGCTGGCCGAGGCGGGCCTATTACACGGGCGTCGCGCCGCGACCCACTGGTCCTCATGTACTCTACTCGGAGAGCGTTATCCTTCGTTGAAGGTTGAACCAGAAGCTATCTTCGTGCGTGACGATCCAATTTGGACGTCCGCAGGAGTCAGCGCTGGCATCGACCTTTCTTTGGCGATGGTGCAAGATGACTGCGGCCACAATGTCGCCATGCAGGTCGCCCGGGAGTTGGTCATCTATATGAAGAGGCCAGGAGGGCAATCGCAGTTCAGCGAATTATTGCAATCGCAGACCACCGACTCTCCAGTCTTCGATGAACTTCATCTATGGATTGCGAAAAATCTGCAGGGCCAGAAGTTGACTGTAGATATGCTCGCGACGCATGTGAATATGAGCCCGCGAAACTTCGCTCGAAGTTACAAGACCAAGACCGGACGAACTCCGGCCAAGGCTCTTGAGCTTTTCCGAGTAGAAGCTGCTCGTCGCCTACTGGAAGAAGCCAAACTCGATGTTAATCAGATCGCGCGGAGTTGTGGTTTCGGTGACGAGGAACGGATGCGCGCAACCTTCAAACGGCACTTGGCTATATCACCTCGGGACTATCGTCGGCGTTTTTCAACACTCTCCTCGACGAATGCCATGAGACAAAAATAGATCGATCCGTGAGGAAACCGCTCGCCACTTGAACTCTCGTCCTCGTTTCGCCAACATTGGCGCTCGACGGCTTTGCTTCCTGTTCTTCGATAGAAATGCTCGCGATTCGGTTCATCCAGAAACCAAGCAACGCAGTCTCGATCGCTTGCGCTGGGGCTTAGTTCCTTATTGGGCTAAGGACGAGAAAATCGGCTTCAAAACAATCAACACACGAGCCGAAACGGTTGACACCGCTCATTCGTTTCGTAGTGCCTTCAGAAAACGGCGGTGCCTGATCCCCGCAGACGGTTTCTATGAGTGGAAGAAAGTGATTGGAGGGAAAATTTCGTATTCGATCGAGATGAAAGACGATTCGCGCGGTGCAGGCGAGGTATAAATGGTTTAAAGGGCGATTGCGCGGTTGTATCAGGGCTCCGCACAACGTGCCGCTTGAGGAGCTCTCTGTCGATCGCCGCCGGTGGGAAGACTCCCCCCGGTTCAAAAATGGTCGAGCAGATTTTGAAGGAGCTCGGCCCCTTCCTTGCCTTTGGCGGCGCCCGTCCAAAGCCGATCGATCATGGCACGATACATATTCACGGCGTCTGGAGCGGTTGTAATGGTTGCAATACCAGTGCGGATGTTAGGCAGCTCCCCGAGACGAAATGGCGAGACCGCAACAGAGGCTTCTTCAGCCTCTTCAAAAATCTGAAATGTCTCGCTGGGCATATTGTCACTGACGATTCCGATCCGGATGCCCAAGGGGTTGCTCTTGAGGAAGTCTACAATGTGAGCCACTTCACGGCGAGCGGCGAGTTTGCGTTCCAACTGAACGCCCGGTGGGAGGCCCAGTCGGCCGACGAGGCCGTGGTGCAAGAACTGCTCAATCTGTCGAAGTCCAATCAGACTCGTGACGTCCGGGCGCATCCCCGCGAACGCCTTTTTCCGCTCCACAAGAATGGTAAGTACCCGGCTGATGGTCTGCTCCCATGACGCATCGACCAGCGACGATCCGGAAAAGATTGCTCTCTTTGGCAGCGTCGCGCTGGTGCCTGTTAACTGGAAGCCAGGACGGTATGGATTAGCCAGCACGCTCTTTGAAATCCTTTCGTTCCGGCCAGTGCGTATGAGAACTCAGGTGTTGGTGTGGAGTTTGGCTAGGAAGGCTTCGAACACTTTTCCAATGTTCCGGTTGGTCCCGAAATAATGAGTATGAGCACATTGCCAGACCCTGTTCGGATTGGTGATTGGGATCTGACCAACCGCATAATAATGGCGCCCTTGACCCGGGCATAACATGAAACCTTCGGCTGCGACCGAAATACCCGATGATCGGCAATCCGAGCGGGTGACGCGCTACGCGTGGAAGGCCTTGGCCGGTTCCGCGATCGGCTACGCACTGGACGGATTCGATCTGCTGATCCTTAGCTTCATGCCGCCCGAGATCACGGCGGCCCTGAAGCTAACCACGGAGCAAGGCGGCGCACTGGTGACATGGACGCTGATCGGCGCGGTGTTGGGTGGGATCGTCTTTGGCGCCTTCAGTGATCGCTATGGGCGCGTGCGGGTGCTGACCTGGACCATCCTTCTCTTTGCGGTCTTTACCGGCTTGTGCGCGGTCGCGCAAGGGTTCTGGGATCTACTCGGATATCGTACCGTTGCGGGCATTGGCCTGGGTGGCGAGTTCGGCATTGGCATGACGCTCGCCGCTGAAGCATGGCCAGCGAGCAAGCGCGCCCGTGTCTCTTCCTACGTGGCGCTTGGCTGGCAGTCCGGTGTGCTGTTAGCGGCCTTGCTAACCCCGCTGCTGCTAGCGTATATCGGTTGGCGCGGCATGTTTGTTGTCGGGGTGCTTCCCGCGCTGCTCGCCTGGGCTCTGCGTAGCAAGCTCCACGAGCCCGAGCTCTTCGTGCACAAGGTGAAGATGCCAGCCCAAAAAGCAAACTCGTTCAAGCTGCTTTTGGCCGACGGACGTACGACCCGTGCGAGCCTGGGCATTTTGACTCTCTGTTCGGTCCAGAATTTAGGCTACTACGGGATCATGATCTGGCTGGCGACATTCTTGTCGAAGCAGATGGGATTTTCGCTCACCGAGTCGGGCCTTTGGACCGCTTCGACTGTCATCGGCATGATGATCGGCGTTTGGGTCGATGCTTCAGTAAAATCGCGCATCGAGATTCCTTTTAGATAGAGCGCAGGAATCAGACACCGAAACTGGGTACCCGGCGCATGTACGGCGGCAAAAAACGCGTTGCTAAACTCCTTCGTTGTCGATCGCCGTCTGCAGCAGCTTCAAGGCTATTTGGCTTAGCAACTCTTCCAGGTAGCTCTTGCTTATCGGTCATACCTCCGATCGGGCCCGATAATGCCGCTCATGTCATGCGACACATCCAAACGCCATCTTTTCCTACTTCTTGGACGTTCTTTTTCCAGATTTTGTCTGTTGACATTGGCATAAAAGCCACAATATCCTGAGAATCGTTTGCCTGTTACCACAACAGCTTGTAGTATGCGTCCTGGTTGGGATGCGCCCGCCGTGAGGTCGAAATCAAATGGCTTTCGCGGCTACACTGTGGTACTGCTCGTAACTCAAAACTGGATGCGTGGATGAGTCACTCAACAAAAAAAGCTGTTACAATGCCCAATTCCAATGACAGCAAAACCGAACTTTTGAGGCTTCTTCGAAGAAGGTCTGTTGCTTTTGGAAACTTCACTCTCTCATCCGGAGCGACGAGCTCTTACTACGTCGACTGCAAGCTCACTACTCTATCTCCTGAGGGAGCGTTATTGGTAGGTCAGATTTTCTACCAAATGATACGCGAAAAAGCGGTGTCGCTTGGCGTTCATATCGACGCCGTCGGCGGCTTGACGATGGGTGCTGATCCGATTGCCTTAGCTGTAGGCATGTTCTCGATAAAGCACGATCCGAGCGACTATTTTGAAGTTTTTTCTGTCAGGAAAAGCGCAAAAGAGCACGGGCGGCATAAACTAGTTGAAGGCAATTTCAACAAAGGGGATCGGGTCGTAGTTATTGATGACGTTGTAACTCGTGGCGAATCCACTTTGCAAGCCATCAACGCAGTCGAACAAGAAGGGGGATCAGTTGAATTCGTTGTTGTTCTAGTTGACCGTCAGGAAGGCGGAAGAGAGAAGATTGAGCAGAGAGGGTATAAGGTTGTTTCCCTATTCAATAAATTTGATCTTTTGCCTGACGATGTCGCCGCAACAAAATCAGAAGATCGAGCGTTTGCTTAACCTTCTCAAGGAAGCGTTATTTCTGGACAATCTTAACAGGTTGATCTGGGCTTCCCACGAGCTTAGTCAAGAGGATTTGATTGCCCATCATATCGTTAGCCTTTCGCTGTTTAGGAATTCATAAAAGCGTTCGAAATCGAAGGGGAAATCACTCCTGAGCCACTTAGCCAAAGCGGGATTCGGACCGATCGTTTACTTGGCTGGACCGGCTTTTGGATCGCATCGGCGCTCAGAGCGCAAAACCTCACGGCTAGAAGCAACAAATCTCTTATGCAGATATGCAGATTTGTTTGGCTTCATTTTCTGGCTCGCTTGAACTTCGGAAGGTGTCTCTATCTTCTTCCACGTGCTTCCCAAACGCCTTTGGCCTTCTCAGATATCTTCCTGGCGGTGCCTGATTCCTGCAGACGGCTTCTATGAGTGGAAGAAAGTCATTGGAGGGAAGATTCCGTATTCGTTTGCGTGTGATCAAACGCTTATTAACTTTGCCGTGTATTTTGTTCTGGGTTGTGGCTGGAAAAGCCGATTCTATCGATCAACGCAATTTCGCACTGGATACCTTTTCACCGACCCCCAACGACGTGCGAGTCGCAGAAAAACGTGTCCAAACCTATTGGAACAAGCACAAAGCTCAGTACGGAGCCAACACCCGGTATCTGGCGGTCGAGGCCGGCGCAATTTTATCTGGCGATGTGCTGGAGCTGTGGCCAAAGCTGATTAATTCTGAGACGGCAACCGATTTCTTTGCGCATGGTGGCAGAAATACGTACTCCAATCTCAACCTCACCGGAATCCAGATCTACGACACCTCAAATAATCGATTGGTTCGCCCTGGCTTTGTGTCCGTGGATCTGCCTCGACGCAATCATTTAGCCCGCTGGGACGGTTACATTGCGCGATTCATCGGGACAGCATGGTCGTGGTGGTAGCGCCGGCTCTCTTTGCTGGTGAACCTTTGAACAGCGCTAACAGTCCTGGCGTCTCGGACTTTTCGCCGACGCCTGGCCCAGACCTGAAAGACACAGTAGCAGCTAAATCTAGACGGTTTGCGTAGTTTTGCTCTGTGCGCGCGGCCAGAATATAACAGTAAGCGTCATCACACCCTGGGCCGGATGGACAGTGATTCCCCCAATATCTGCCGAGCCGGAAGGTCCGGACATCAGCAAGCTGTATGCTTTGTCCAGGAAATGGGGATGACCATACGCGTCGTGTAGGTTCTCTACGATTTCTGCAGGATCGAGCAGGATCACGATGTCGTGCGCCAAAAAGCCAATAGTATTGACGCGGAACTCTTCTTCTGAAAGCAGCACCGAACCGGTTTCGGCCACGCCGAGCGGAGAGCGCACGATCGTAACGTCAATAATGGAGGCGTCCGACCAGCGAGTGAAGTCTTGCGGCACTCTGTTACCGGTATACTCCGGAGCCGCCGAACAGATCGTCTTCGCGTGAGGGTATCGTTTCCTCAGGAATTCTTCGAAATCAGCCGGAGGTTCGGTCACCACTTCCCCGTAGAGTTCTTTCAGCGCCGCAGTAAACTGCTTTTTGAGGTCGACCGGTTGCTCGGAATGAAACTTCGGAATGGCGGGCAGTTCGCGAGAAGAGGGCTGGTTGTTGCGTACATTCTGCAGGATGGTGTCCCGAAAACTCATGGGTTTGTCTCCTGTCCGGTTGCTTGGCTCCGATGCTTCTTGTACCAATCATGGAAAGTCTCTTTGGCCGGTTGCGGAATATCTCTATGCCGTCCCCACGCGTTCAGCTGATTGTAGATTGCAAAGCGGGGCAGTACCTTCAAACTGGCTTCCATGGTATCGCCGGCCATGCGATAGAGGGTGGGATTACTTAACACCTTGCCTGCCACGATCATGGCACTTTTCTTGACGAGGTTGATTTGATGCTTCTTCTCCATCACCTCCCGCCAAGCATAGATCTGCTCGTGAATGTTGATTTTCACCGGACAGACATTGGTGCAACTGCCGTTCAAGGTAGATGAGAACGGGAGTTCACTGTAACGGCGGATGTCGAATGTCGGCATCATGATGATTCCGATGGGGCCCATGTAGGTCGAGCCGTAGCTGAGTCCGCCACTCCGACGGTAGACCGGACAGGTGTTCATGCAGGCGGCACACCGAATGCACTTGAGTGATGGCCAGAACTTCTCCATGCCCAGGCGGGAAGATCGGCCGTTATCGACCAGGATGATGTGCATTTCGCCGTTTTGCCGGGGCGCTCGAAAGTGCGACGTGTACTGGGTGATGGAATTGCCCGTGGCGCTGCGCGTCAGTAGGCGAATGAAGACGGCAAGATCTTCGTTCCTTGGAATCATTTTTTCCAGCCCTACCGAACAGATACGTAGTTCAGGTACGTTGCCGGAAAGATCGGCATTGCCTTCATTAGTCACGGTAACGATGGCACCCGTTTCCGCCACGGCGAAATTGGCGCCGGTCATTCCCACCCTGGCTCTTTCGATCAGTGGCCGGGTGTTCTCGCGCATCACATGCGCCAGGTAAACCGGATCGGCTTTCTCCTTATCGGAGCCATAGGCCTTGGCAAAGACATTGGCTATATCCTGGGTGGTCTTGTGCCAGGCAGGACCCACGATATGACTGGGCGGTTGATCGTCGAGCTGTTGGATGCGTTCGCCCAGATCGGTTTCGGTGACACGGATGCCGCGCTCCTCGAGAAAGCGCCGGGTATCGCATTCCTCCGTTAGCATCGACTTGGATTTAATCAGCTCGTCCGCTTTCCGGTCGCTCAGAAGCTGGTAAACGATCTGGTTGTGCTCATGCGCGTCCTGCGCCCAGTGGACGGTAACGCCGTTGGCCTTGGCGCGGCTCTCGAACATTTCAAGATAATGAGCAAGGTTGGAGAGCGTATGCTCCTTGATCTGCGAGGCCAGATCACGCAGTTGCTCCCATTCCTGTACGCGGCTGGCCGCCTCGTCGCGCCTGGTTCGCAGCATCCACAGCAGCTGATCCAAGTGCTGCTCGTGAGTCCGGTCACTGATAAACTCGGCCGCGTTCTCTGCCTGGTCTACGACGCTCATTGGGTGACTCCGTTCAATATTTGCGCGATATGGAGAACCTTCAGGTCGGTGCCTAAACGACTGGAGCAGCCTTGCAGATGCATGAGGCAGGACATGTCCGAAGAGACGATATAGTCGGCGCCAGCTTTACGCATGAATTCGACTTTGTCGTATCCCATCTGGGCAGCCACAGCTTCCTCCGTGACGGAGAACGATCCGCCAAAGCCGCAGCATTCGTCCGGCCTTTCGAAGTCGACGAACTCAATACCCGGGACGCGCTCCAGGAGTTGTTTCGGCTTGGAGAACTTGGGATCGTGTACGCGTTCGCTCATCGAAGCCAATCCGATGCCGCGGATCGCGGAACAGCTGGTGCGCAAAGCTACTTTGTGTTTGAACTCCGTCCCGGGGAACTCACCCACCTGCAGAACGTCGTGCAGAAATTCCACGAGATCGTATACGCTGGCCGAGATCTTTCGGCGCTCCGGCGAATCGGGCGCAGCGGTGAATTTGTGCCGCAGGTGATGGGTGCAACTGCCGGAGGGAGTCACGATGTGATCGAACGCGGAAAAGTTTTTGATGAAGAGTTCTTCGGTTGCTTGCGCCTCCTCATAGCATCCGCTATTCGCCATTGGCTGACCGCAGCAGGTCTGGTCAAAGGGGTAGACCACATCCACTTTCAGTTTCTCCAGAAGCTCCAGAGTGGCGACACCGACTTCCGGATAGAAAAGGTCGACATAACAGGGGATCATCAAGGCGACTTGCATGGGGGTTCAGGGGAAGAGTAGATTAGAATTAAGGATTCTTCTACGATTCTATTGGCCATCTTAACTGCCGATTTTTCACTTCGTTCACCTGATCTGGGGCGGGCTGCACTAAAATCGTAGACTACGCTCCGAGGCAATCCACGATTTAGATGCAGTAATCGTGGTCTACAATTTTAATACAGTGCGACAGTGGCTGACGGGAGAGCCAGGACTTTGTGCTCGTTTAAGATTCCGCTCTGGCGATCTCCTGGACGGTCTCATCCATCGCACTTACGGCCCCGTGCAGGGTGGGGAATTCACGCCGGCAATCGCCTTGGCGAAAGCCATCAGAAAAAGCATCTAGCATCTGGTTGAACTCGATCTCGAGGCGCTCAAGCTTTGGCCGCAGCAGTGGCTCGGCAGCCCGCGGCAGGTTCTTTCGATAAGAAACGAGATGTATAACGAGATAATCGGCTAGAAATGGCGTGACCAGCAGGAGCACGACGATACATCCGATGAGAACCAGAGAACCGAGAAATGAATTTTGAAAAATTCCCTTATCGCCCGTTCCGCCCGCCCGGACAAATGGTCTCGTCAGCACGGTCTGGATCCAAGCGATGAGCGGAATTGCACCCGGCCCAGGAGGATGGATCCACAGCAGCAGCGTTATGGCAATAACCCCGACTAAGCCGCTTTTAATGCCAACCTTTACCCAAAACCAGTCGATAGTGGGCAACAGATCCCAATGGGTTTTGGCTTCGGGCAAGGGCTGGCCAAAGCGCGGTAATCCTTCTGTTACGCTGCGAATATTGCTTAGTTCATCCCGTAGCGAACGCAGTGCGGCAAAATGGGTCCGGAAAACAATGACTGTGCGGAGCGGCTGGGCAGCGAAGAAGGCTTCGTCTCGAAGTTCCTCCACCTTTTGTACCAAGGCAGCAAAGGCATCCTGCAAGCAACCAGGCGGCAGTTTTTCACCAGCGCTTCGATGGCCCCCTTCGTGGACGCGTAAAGCAGGGCTCCCGCCACTGGATGCGAGCCGACGATAGAGCTGAGATTAATGATGCTCCCGCCCTCGGCGCCAAACCGGTTGATCGCCTCCTGCACCATGAGAATCGACCCGAGCACGTTGATGCCTGTGTGTTTGCTCATTGTGTTGTCCTTCCTTCGTGCAGATGTGCTGCAGGTGATGCGCGGTGTCAATTCCTGCCTGGCATCTGGACCGTCATGTTAACTGTTGTCTCTGACCTCAACACGCGTACTTCGAACGGGAACGCCATGTTCTTCGTATTCCAAAAAACAGCATTAGACGGAAGCTGAACCGCGCTATTATCACTCATGTCTCAACCAGAACAGTTTCAAGTCCTGATCCTTGGTAGTGGACAGGGTGGCAAGTTACTGGGTTGGCATATGGCGCGATCGGGGCGACGGACTGCCGTCGTGGAGCGTCGGTGGATCGGGGGCTCCTGTCCGAACATCGCCTGCCTGCCCAGCAAGAATGAGATTTGGAGCGCGAGGGTCGCACACTTAGTGCATCACGCCGCGCATTTCGGAACGATGACCGGTGCCGTCAAGACCGACATGGCAAAGGTTCGCCAACGCAAGCGCGACATGGTTAACCGCGAAATTGATTTCCATTTAAAGAGCTACAAGACGAGCGGCGCCGAATTGATCATGGGGACTGGGCGTTTTGTAGCGCGGAAAACACTCGAGGTGCGCCTGAATGACGGCGGGACACGCGAGCTGGCGGCTGACCAGGTTTTCCTCAACGTCGGAACGCACGCGGCAATTGCGAACGTTCCTGGCTTAGAGGCGGCTCGACCGCTCACACATATTGAGGCTTTGGAGCTCGACTACTTGCCGCCACATCTGATCGTGTTCGGAGGCGGCTATGTCGGCCTCGAATTGGCGCAGACTTACCGGCGCTTCGGTAGTCGCGTGACGATCATTCAGTCTGGATCTCAGCTTATGGTCCGGGAGGATCCTGACGTTGCGAATGAAATGCAGCGGATTCTTAGCGAGGAAGGTATTCAAATTCTAGTGGCGACCGAGACCCTCAATGTGCAAGGCAGATCCGGAGAGGAAGTCAGCGTCATTGTGCGCACAAACTCCGGTGAGCAAAAAATCGACGGCAGCGACATCTTGGTCGCGACAGGGCGCATTCCGAACACCGCCGGGATCGGGCTCGAGAAGGTCGGAGTCGAGTTGGATGGTCATGGATACATTCGCGTCAACGAGCGGCTAGAGACGACTGCGTCTGGCGTCTGGGCTATGGGTGAATGCGCTGGTAGCCCGCACTTCACGCACGCGTCCGTCGACGACTTTCGAATCATCAGGGACAATCTGGCCGGAGGAAAGCGCACCACGCGCGATCGGCTGGTTCCATACTGCTTGTTCACGGACCCTCCGCTCGCCCACGTGGGACTAAGTGAACGCGAAGCGCAACAGCAGGGTGTCACCGTGCGTGTCGGGAGGCTTCCGATGAGCGCTGTGTTGCGGACAGAGGCAACGGACGAAACACAAGGCTTCATGAAGGTGCTTGTCGGTGGGAGCGACGACCGCATTCTCGGCTTCACGATGATTGGCTCCGAGGCCGGCGAGGTTTTGGCTGCGGTGCAAACGGCGATGCTGGCCAACCTGCCATATTCTAAGCTCCGAGACGCCGTTCTCGTCCACCCGACAATAGCGGAAGGACTCGGCCCGCTCTTTTCGAATGTACCGGAAAGATCCGTACAATAGGTCGGGCAGAAAAGTGTCTCGTTTGTCGAGCGGATTCTTGGTAACGCCAGAGCGGCGCCGTGTAGTACATAGAGCTGATCTATCCAGTCTCGGCGAAACGCGATGATTCCAACCAAAGTCGTCTCGTCAAACGCACCCCAAATTTCGCACGTTGTTGTCGCACTGTACTTAAATCGTAGAAAGCGCTCCCAGGCAATCCACGATTTAAGTGCAGTGCGACATCTGCGGACCGCGTTTATGGCTGCACCGAGATCTTCTCCGGTGTTGGCGAAGACCCTGGTACTACCGCAACGGTAACGGTTTGGCCGATTCGGAGGGGGATCGGCGGTTTACCGGTAATTTTGATGCGGACAGGGTAACGCTGGGGAAGTCGGACCCAATCTACGGTCTGGCTAACTGCAGCGAGTAAGCCGGTCGAAGTTCCGGCGGAACCGTCCTGCACAAAGATGCCGTACGCAACACTATCTATTTTCCCTTCAAATGGGTCGTTTTGATAACCCATCAATGTCATCTTCACCGTTCGCCTGGGCTTGATCGAGACGAGCTGCGTTTCTTTAAAATAGGCCGCGATCCAAAATGAGTTTGAATCGACCAGCGCAAGCAACTGCTCACCGGCATGCACGTAAGCGCCTGGGCTTGTGTTGACGTTAGTTAGATAGCCATCCACCGGCGCATAAACCTTCGTATAACCGAGGTTGAGCTCGGATTGTTCCAGGTTCGCCTTAGCGGCGTCCAGTTGAGCTTGAGCCGCGGCGAATGCGTTTTGAGCATTCTGAAACTCTTGTTTTGAGCTAACCCTTCTTTGAAACAGGTCGGTCTCTCGATCGAGATCTTGTTGCTTTTGGAGTAGGTTCGCTTCCAGGTTGGCAACCGAGGCTTTCGCAGATGCTAACGCCGTCTTGTAATCGGCTGGATCGATTTCAAACAAAAGATCGCCGGTCTTTACCTCCTGATTATCGTGAACCGGAATATTGATAATTGGACCGGAGACACGCGGCGCGATGCCGACAATGTTGGCTCTGACTTGGCAGTCGCGGGTCCACGGATCTGCCACATACTTCTGGTACAAGAACCAAGCCGCAACGGCTGCCAGAGCCACCGCGACCAAAGTGACCAGATATCTGTAGACCGCGACTTTCATGGTGCGAAGAAGAGACCGATTAGACTTCCGAAGAGCACAGCTAGTGCGGCGAAAAACAGTGGCAGATGCCAGACATGGCGAGTTAAACCTAGATGTTCAAGTATGCTAGTTACCGCCCACGCGGATAAGAAGCCTAGGACAACTATTGCCATCGACCAGGGCGTATTGAAATCGTAGATGCGCTGCTCTCCGTTCCTGAGAAAATTGATGATGTCCGTCATCTCACCGGTGGATTGGCTGAAATTGTCACTTGCGGTAGCGGGATGCAAGAATCTACTAGGAATTTACTTGTGAGCGCTGAGGCAACGGTTCATCGACGTCGTTTGCCAGTTCTTGGGGAGGTCGCCAGGAACTTCGCTGCGGTCTTCGCGGATCCAAGGATGATGTTTGGTATTAAGCTTGGATTGGCTGGGTTGTTGGCCGTTTACATCTCGCAGCTGATTCGGCTCGGTCACGCAAATTGGGCTCTATTTACTGTGCTTGTGCTGGCGCCGGCCCAGTACGTCGGAGCGATCGCTCAGCGGTCAATTGCCCGAGTGGCGGGTACGATCATTGGAGGGTTCTCGGGGGTATGGCTGCTCGGGAATTATGAACATGATCGTCTGCTCTTTTTGGGGTTCGCCTTCATCTACATTTGGATCTGCATGTACATGTACGGCGGCACGATCTTTCCGTACGCATTTTTTCTATGTGCAAACACGCTTGTGACGGTCAGTGCAAGCGGTATGAATAATCCGACCAACGCGTGGCATGTCGGGTTAGCCCGAACATTGGAGATTTTAACGGGAGTAGTTTCAGTCGTTCTGGTGTCCAATCTAGTTTGGCCGCGGTTTGCCCGTCATGATTTCATCAAGTTGGCTCGAGCGGCGCTGGGCAATGTCGCGCGACTCGTTGACTTGCAAAACAAAGGTCTGGCGACTGGTACTGACCTTTTCAACGAGGCTGGGCCGGTCGCAATAGCGCTTCGGGACCAGGTCATGAAATTGCGGGCCGTGCTGCAGAATGGCGCCAACGAAAGCCTCTATTTTCGGCGCAATCTGCCTGGTTACAGAGCCGCTGTAGTCTCCGTGACCCACCTTCTACAGGCAGCGTTGGACTTGTTCCGGCGTCAAAAGGGAGCACCGGGGTATCTCGACCAGGTTGGTCCGGAGGTGTCAGCGGTTCACGAAGCGATCGGACATGAACTGCAAATATTGTCCGACGCAGCGGGATCGAGAAAAGTGATCAAAGAAGGGCGGCTGGAGACAGCATTTCAAACGCTCGAAGAACGGTTGCTAGAGCTCTTCGCGACGGGAATTACGCGGAACTATTCTCTCGAGGATGCGTTGGACCTCGCTAACCGTAATGCATCACTTTTGGCAATACGCGACGAGCTTCTAAAATTACGTGCCATTGTGGCCAATTTACCTTTACCGGGAGACCCGCCGACCCGCGATGAGCCTCGTGGATTTCGTTTGCCCAGGATAGATATGAGCCGGCTCCGTGATGGGGTGAAGCCGGCGATTGCGGCGACGGGTGCGCTGCTTATCTGTAACTGGTTTAATCCTCCTGGCGCGGCGGCGATACCGCTTGGAGCTTTGGCCCTAACTTTTTATAATAAGAACTTTATCGGTGGTAAGGCGGACCGAGGCGCGTTGCAGGGCGCATTCAAGGTGTCTGTAGCCGGGCTGTTTTTTATAGTCCTGGTATTCCTAATAAGCCCAGCTCTATCCAATTACGGCGTCATGAATCTGTTTCTGTTTGCCGAGCTGCTAGCGTATGGATTCTACTTGGCTTCTTTAGGAGGTCAGAATCTCCACGCAGGCGCGGCAATGTTTTTCATCGTTGCGACCGTCGGCTTGGATGCCGAGAAACCGGTCGCGGTTCAAGCCGTATTCGGATCGTACTTTGGTGTGGTGTTGCCGATATTCATTGCCGCAATTGTTAGCCGACTATTCTGGCCAGTGCTTCCCGAGGCCGAGCTTCGGAAGCGTTTCATTGAGTATTTTTCGATCTGCTCGAATTTCTTGGCTAAATCACCTGGTCATCGCGATACGGCACAATGCGAACGCCTAACTTTGATTCCGATAGAAGCCGTGAGTTGGGTGAAAGGGCTGAAGGGGCGGCACTGCCCGGAAAGCGAGGTTGAGAAACTGCTGGAATTAGTGGCGACAATGCGACGTCTGGCACTCTATTTGACCACTCGCGCGCGTCTGCAGTTACCACCGTTACCAGAAAATATTGTGCATGTCGTGGATACGAGTGTCCATGAAGCAAGAGAAGAGTTCCGTAGAATACCGGAAGCCTTGATCACCGTTTTTCGCGAGGGGTCGACCCGGGTCGAAGTGCCCTCGATGAAAGCAGCACACGAAGATTTCCGAACCGCGTTGCAGCAGGTTCGCAGCCAAGGTCTGCTTGTAGATCAAGGCACGGATTCGGTTAGAAGTTTACTCTCCCTCGCACATAGATTGGACGTTATATCCGAAGATCTGGAGTTGTGCCGCGAACAAACTTTGGCGCTCAAAATCGAGCAGTATTGGGACGATTACAGCCTCTAGAACTGTTCGCCGATTAAGGGTACTAGAGAGATTCGTGTAATTTTATACGCTAAGGACGACCCTTTTTGCGCGCCGGCGCCGGCGAACGAGCTTTCGATCGAGGATATATTGGCCGTAGAGCCGGTCACGAGGGATAACCGGGTAATCGGCATGTTAAGCCGGGAAGATGTCATTACTTTCCTACGCACGTTACAGGAACTCCGAACATAACAGGATGCAATAATGGGAGAACTGTTGAATGCCGGACGAAATGAAAGGGGCGGTACTCGCGATGGATCCAGATAATCCGACCCTACGTGTTGAATTCGAAGAATGCTTGAGCGTTTTGGGCAGTTTGGGCAACGAATGCTGCCAGACTCATGCCGCGAAGGTTCGCGATGAATGCGGCAGTTTCGCGGATGAACGCGGGTTCGCAGCGTTTGGTGCGGTTTGGTGCCGGCGCGAAATGGGGGGCATTGGTTTCGACCATTATTCGTTCGATTGGGACTGATTTGGCGGCCTCTCGCACTTCGCTGGCATTTTCAAACGTCACTACTCCGCTGAACGAAACGAAATGTCCGAGATCCATTACTTCCTGTGCTTGCGCCAAACCGGCACTCCAAGGGGACACCTCAAAAAAGGGAAATTTACGTACGCTAGTGCGCCGTATCAGCGGATCTAACCGCCGTGTTTCACCACGGACCCGCTCGCTTCTTTCCCTTTTTTCATTACCCGCTCCAGCTCGACAGCCAGCCCCGGATTTAATGTTTTCAGAGTCGCAAGATCTTTCTCGGCAGCCCTTTTTCGGTCCATATTCAGAAGAAGCGCACCGCGATATTCGTATGCTTGGGCGAGATTCGGTTTGAGTTGGATAGCCCGATTATAGTGTTCGAGAGCCATGAGGTAGTTTTGCGTCCCCTCCATTTGCAATGAATAGCCAAGATAATTGTGGGCCTCGGCGAAACGCGGATTTTCCGTAAGTGCTTGCGCAAACCTTGCCTGTGCTTCAGCGAATTTTTTCGAATTCATGGCCCTAACGCCTTGATCATAGAGTCTCACTGCTCGGCCGCCTTCTCCGATTTGCGACGTGTTGCTTCCCCCTCCACTGGCTGTACCTCCCCCGGAGCTTCCGGAACCTCCCCCTCCCGTTCCTGAACCCATCCCAAAGACTGACCCAGCGATCAGACACAGCACAAATAGACTGACGTAACGGTTCATATATCTTCTAGTCCCAACCGGGGAAGGATTTATTCCCGGGACTGAGATTTCATGGGCTTAAATCGCGGTCTGGAATGCCTAAGGATTATTATAGATAACCTGCGTCCTGCGTTCCGATCAGTTATCGCCGTCCGCTTTGTGCGTAAGTATATGAGAACAAAGCTATTCCATCATAACATGAAGCTCGACCGATAGACAAGAGTTCTTTCGGAGTCAGCAACCGCACCCCAAGGTCCTATCAGCCTGATCGCTGCGATCAAGTCGCCGAGCCCATCCCATATCGCCAGCTCAAGCTGAAGATCGGGATAGGCTCACAAAAATCTCCTGTGGCCAGCGATTGTGGATCATAGAGATTGATCTCCTGTAACGTGTTCCCCGACCTTTTCGATACCTCTAGTGGCACTGTTTGCGGCGAACTAATCGTGATATCGATTCAAGAAGTTTGCAGCTGAAAGGAGTTTGCGGTGCCGCAGCAGAGTTATTTGGAGGTAAATGCCAAGCGAGCGGCAGAACGGGCAAAAGGGTGGGCGGTCCATCAACGATCGAGGCTGTCCCTCATTCATAGGAAGTGATACATTTGTAACACTCGGCAGAATTATTGACTGAGTGATATCAATGATCAAAACGGACAAACACCAGGCGGCGGCCAGTCCGAACCCACGTTATCGAGTGGCTCAAAGATGGGAGCCGATTCTAACGGAAGCCAAGCTAAAGGAGGCGCTAGCGGAAAAGGCGGAACTCAAGCTGATAGCAACGGAGCTCGAAAGAAAACTTCAGCACCTTCAATCCACGATGCTCGCAAGGTGAGTTCCCCGCTTATTCTACTTGGCTCGGTATCGGCTCGGGCGCCGGACTTTCTCCACTTAAATCAGGCATCAGGTCGCTCGGACAGATCCGCAATTGGCCCGTGATACGAAAAAGAGTGTGCGAGCTGCGTGCTTGCGCAGCGACGTGCGTACGTAAATTTCAATTTCCTGAGGTGGTGTTTCCAGCGGATGTGGAGAACCGTCAAAAAACTTCAAGAGCTCCTGTACGGCGAGCGTAGTCGTGCGTTAGAGTAAGGCCGGAGGACTTGATGCCGCAGAGACGCCGTCTCATAACGGACGTGGCACTTTGCGTTACCGTGATGGCAGCCGCGAGCATCGGCATGGCCGTGCTGGCTCAGACTGATCGCGATTCGGCCGCGCCGAGGGAGCCCAGGGTCGTAGCCGAGTCGCGGTTCGTGGTGACCAATGCTCCCGCCCAGACCGACCTGGTGCAGCTCGTGGTCGACTTCGAGCCCCGAGCATGGACGTCGCTGCACACACACGGAGGTCAGGCCATCAATCTTGTGCTCGAAGGGGAAATCACGTTGCGGCACGGCGGGATGGATCGTCCGTACAAGGCAGGGCAGTCGTGGACCGACAGTACCAGCCAAGTTCACGCGGCAGGCAATACTGGATCTGGCAAAGCCCGGTTGCTCACGAATTTTCTACTGCCGAAGGGCGCGCCTCAAATCACGGTCATGCAGGAATCTCAATTTGGACCGGCGGTCACCTATGAAGCGAAGTTTCCACTGCCGTCGCTTCCAACGGAGACCGAGATTGTGCAGCAAGTGATCGACCTCCCTCCGGGGTGGCGCACGGAACGGGCCTACCATGGATTTGCCGCCGGCCTCATTATGGATGGCGAAGTCACGCACCGGATCGGCCCAGACCGCAAGTCATACAAGCCCGGTGATGCCTGGATGGCGCAAGCTGGCACCGTCGTCAAGGAAGAAAATAACACGCCCAAGCGGGCGCGCGTCTTCAGGAGTTATCTTGTGCGAAAAGGAGCTACTCCGTAAGGGCCGCTCTCGAATTGTTATTCCACCGGAACTTTCCCCACCTCCGCTCCGTCGCGAACCAAATTAATTTCTCTCCGCGATACCCTGTATTGATGTTCTCATTCTTTCTCGCTATGAATTCTGGCGTCACCCTATGGTTGGCAATCTACGAATCAACGGCGATCGACTCTGGTCGAGTATCATGGAAACCGCGCGGTTCGGTGCCACACCCAATGGGGGGATTAACCGTCTGACCCTGACGAAAGAGGACGCCGCAGTTCGCCATTGGTTTAAGGAGCAAACCGAGACGCTTGGATGCAAAGTCATCGTGGACGAGGTCGGGAATATGTTTGCGATTCGGCCGGGAAAACGGTCCGGGATTGATCCGATCGCGATGGGCAGTCATCTCGATACACAACCGACTGGCGGAAAATTCGGTGGTGTTCTGGGCGTATTGGGCGGTCTCGAAGCGTTGCGGACCATTGTGGAATCGGGCCTCGAAACCAATGCGCCGATTGCGGTGGTGAATTGGACCAACGAAGAAGGGTCACGGTTTGCGCCGCCGATGCTTTGTTCCGGTGTGTATGCCGGCATTTTCAGCCGCGAGAAAGTTGACGCCACGCTCGACATCGATGGGGTCCGGTTCGGTGACGCCATCGAAGCGATCGGCTGGCGGGGAACTAATAAGGCAGGTTCAACCAAACTTTCCGCCTATTTCGAATTGCATATCGAGCAAGGGCCAATTTTGGAGGCTGAAAATAAAACGATCGGGATCGTTACAGGCGTACAGGGAATGCGCTGGTACGAAGCGACGATTACGGGTCGTGAAGCTCACTCAGCTTCGACCCCGATGAACTGTCGTTCCGATTCTTTGGTGACAGCAGCTCGCCTGATTCTGGCCGTAAGAGAGATTGCGGATGCCCATGGACCCGCGGGTCTTGGGACGATCGGCCGTCTCCAGGTCAGGCCGAACTCTAGCAATGTCATACCCGGTGAGGTTTTTTTGACAGTCGATTTTCGACATCCCCAAGATCGTATTCTCGATTCGATGGAATCAGCCCTGCAGAACGCGGTCCAGTATTTAATACGATCGTCAAGCACCGGCCTCAGATTGAATCGGATTTTGAATTGTCCTCCCGTGGTCTTCGACGTGAGTTGTGTTGCTGCTGTCCGAACCGGCGTTGAGAAAGAACGGCTTGCGGCACGCGAAATTGTCTCTGGTCCCGGACACGACGCAGTGTACGTCTCGAAGGTCGTACCGACTTCCATGATCTTTGTTCCGTGCGCAGGCGGTCTCAGCCATAACGAGGCTGAATCGATTACTCAGGCCGATGCGACGGCAGGCGCACAGGTTTTGCTGGATGCCGTGCTGGCGCTCGATGATCGCGCCGCGATGTGACTTATGGGGCCTAGCCTGACTTGCGCGTTTTCTCGAATCGATCTTGATTTCATTGGGATGTTTGTTTCTATTTTGGCTAGGCTACGTCGGCACCGTAATGGAGTGCTTCTCGCGGCTGCGGCTGTCGAGACGTTTTCCGGAGAAGCCCGATGAGCGAATAGGAGTGGATAAGAAACGCCCGTGGTACTGCGTAGATCGGTATTAACACAATGGGGAATATGAGGCCGGGTCCTCCAGTAGTTACGCCGATCGTCACTGCATCAACTAGATCGGCCATACCGAACAGGTTCCAGGCGATGGCAGCGCCGCGTGCGTAACTTTTTCCGGAATACAACCAGTAAGCGACGAGAGGTGCAAAGATTCCGGTCAAGACGTCACCAACCCCGGCCGGTATCGCAAAGAACCCTGGCATCTCGCCCTGCAGATATCGGACGATGAATACACCGCCGAGAACGCGGAAGGTCTGGATCCCGATGAGCCAATGCTGGGGAATGGCTGCGATGATGCCGCGAAATGAGGTCGAAAGCAGAAGAAGGTACCCAAAAGCGAGCGTTAATACCATGGCCATGGGAATCCGGGGCGGTAGGACGTCACTACCGAAAAAATTGTTTGCAGCGAGCAACATGATCGCGAGGAGCCAAGCCGCCGACACGATGGTGGTACCGACGAGCCATGGCCATCGGCGCGGGTTTGGGCCGGCCCAGGTCCTGATGCCGAAACAGAGCCCGAACCAGTGCAACGTAGAAGAGATAGTTTGAGTGATTACCTGGAAGACGATGAGAGTCATGGGATAGCTCCTTTCGAGAGCGAAACAGACAAGTTCTTAGTTAGCATAGTTGGCAGGTATGACTTATATTGACCTTGGTACTACAATAGAATAGTCGTGCCTTTTTGACTGCTCAGCTCCGGGTACTGGCTGCTGTGCAGACACCCATAACCAAGCAAACACGTCCTTCTCGAAGGTTTCGAGCTAAGTTGGCCGACATTTCAGCGAACCGCGGGCCCATAACGACCCCGAGATTAAATCCTTGAGTAGGCGGCTTTTGTTGGACGATCCATTTAAGCGCTTCCTTGGTCACACGTTCCATGCGGTGATAGTAAAGCCGGCTGTCACCAGAACGGAGCTGGTTTCGTCCTGGGTAAGCAAGAAGCTTGTCTCGCTACTTTCGGCCCATGGCACGGAAAGTGCAGCTCCAGATTGGCGTCGGCAGCCAGTACATCAAAAAAAGCAGTCGAGCAAACCGGTTTTTTGCGCGAGCAGCTGTGCTACGGCAACAAACGACGGCGAAAGGTCCACGCCGATAACACGACAGCCGGGTCAAACCGGCCTGATCTTCAGAGTGACCATCAAGTCCACGGGCGGACCCTCGTCAGTCGACTCGAGTCCGAGGCTCGCCGGTGGGCGAAATTCAGGCGCACCATCCAGGATGGGTCATCCGAGCCCGGCTGCTCGGCGCGAACTTTGCCGAGCGATTTATGAAAATATTGAAGCCCACGCGCGTCGTCGTCTACGGCACACCGAGTGTGGAGGTG
>Ga0209647_1001174_pt1 | contig 22820 bp, 22 predicted proteins | sample GraSoi_2013_60cm_FD_185827 | JGI IMG/M metagenome (GOLD analysis project Ga0209647, IMG submission 185827) | Grasslands soil microbial communities from the Angelo Coastal Reserve, California, USA - Sample 9_17_2013_60cm (SPAdes) (version 2) | ecosystem: Environmental > Terrestrial > Soil >... | reverse complement strand
ACTGTCAGACCAATTGGATTCGGACGATAGGGCGAGCGGGTGGCAAACACTCCGTGCGGACGATTGTCCGAGGGCGGCGTACCGAGCAGTTCGAACCTCTGCGAGCGATCGAACTCCCAGAGGACGACGAGATGGGAGAATCCCTCGATGTCGGTGAGCCCGGGCTCAAACTTGGGCAGAATCTTGAGCGACCCATCTGCTTCGTGCCGGGCGCCGAGGCCCTTGGGAATCTCGCTCCCGGTCTTATAGGGACTGCTCACGAATCCAATCGGCTGCGGCGTAAACATACGAAGCCTGTCTCCTGGTAACAGCTATCTCGAGTGAACCGGAGAGGAAAACTCTTCGGTTCCTCGGGGCTAAAGCCGTTTGTCGATTCGCACCGAGAGCATGATCTAAGAGGTGACAGCTACTTTGTTGTAGAGCGGGGACAGTTCCCTCAGACGTGCGACCGTCTCCGGAACTAACGATAGCGCGAAGTCTAAGTCGTCCAGCGTGTTTTGCTTGCCCAGGCTGAAGCGGATGCTGGCTCGGGCGCGATCGGGGCGCAGGCCCATGGCTGTGAGAACGTGGGAGGGCTCGATGGCACCGGAGGAGCACGCAGCGCCGGTTGAGACTGCCAAGCCCTTGAGGTCGAGCGCGATCACCAGCGCCTCACCTTCGATGTAATCGAAATAGATGTTGGCAGTGTTGGGCACGCGCGGCGCGGCTTCTCCGTTGGTGCCGGTGGCTTCGATGTGGCGCAAGGCGATTTCGAGTTGATCGCGCATGGCTGCCATCTTCTTGTCGTCACCGCGCTCGAAAGCGGTGCGCGCGATTTCCGCCGCCTTGCCAAGGCCAACGATTCCCGGGACGTTTTCGGTTCCGGCGCGGCGCGAGCGTTCGTGGCTTCCGCCGTAGAGCATCGCTTCGAGTAGCGTCCCTTTGCGGACATACAACGCTCCAACACCCTGGGGCGCGTGAATCTTGTGGCCGGAAATCGTCAGGAGGTCGCAACCGATCTTGTTCACGTCAATCGGAATCTTGCCGGCGGCTTGAACGGCGTCGGTATGGAAGTACACGTCGGCTTCGGCGGCGATCTTCCCGATCTCGTCGACGGGCTGCACTATACCCGTCTCGTTATTGGCCGTCATGATGGTGATGAGCTTTGTCTTGGGGCGCAGGGCCCGCTTGACATCGTCGGGATCGACGCGGCCGCGGCTGTCCACGGGAATGCTGGTGACTTCACATCTCTTTTCTTCGAGATGCTTACAGGCGTTCATTACGGCGTGATGTTCGATGGTCGAGGTAATGACATGATCGCCCGACCGCGCCAGTCCAAATATGGCGAGATTGTCGGCTTCCGTGCCGCCGCTCGTAAACACAATCTCGGAGGCGCGGCAGCCGAGCAGTAGAGCCACCGATTCACGCGCGCGCTCGACGGCGGCCCGCGTCTCCTGTCCATGATGGTGGATCGAGGACGCGTTGCCGAAGTGCTCGCCAAAGTAAGGCCGCATGGCCTCCAGAACCTCGGGGAGCACCGGTGTGGTCGCGTTGTTGTCGAGATAGACCCTGCGCATCATGCTGCTGCTATTGTACCGATGTTGGGCGGATGCGCGGGGATGCAATCGGGCGTGAGGGCGACTCCAGGGCGGCCGTTGCACTCTTAGTCAGATTTGCGAAACTTAATGTCCTTGCGCCAGCTGCGGCGTACGTTCCCCGAGGGTAAAGTTCACATCCACCGCCTCGCGTTGAGGAACCGTGACCGATTTGCTCCAGATTATGGGATCGGAGAAAACGGGGCGCTTCACTCGGACCTGAGTCACGATGTCGTAGAGCGGGCTCTCGCCAACCACTCTCCAGCCCTCGTGCCATGCAACGATTTCGTAGTTGCCGGGAGGAACCTGGGTGAGCTGGAAGTTGCCATCTTCATCGGTCACCGCATAGTAGGGATGCTTCGCTACTATCATTTCGCTATTCATCCAGACATGTACGTTGCAGCGCATGCTTACTGTGCCTTCGCGGGTCATCGGGCGTGCGATCTGTTGCCCCTCGAGAACAAAGGGGAGGTTGTAATCCGCGCTGCCCGACATTTGCACCGTGTGCAGCACGGGATCACTGTCCCTCACCGTCAAACTCGCTTGTACCGGCACCAGCAGAACGTGAGGTTCGTAACGGCAGGTTTTTTGGTCGAGGAATCGCCGCGACGCGGGAAGGTCCATTGCCTTCCCCCTGCTGATATTCTTGAGAAACACGATCGTGTTAGCGACGCCGCCATTCGGGGCAACCAGCAACCGCTCAAGATCGCGGCGCTTCTGGCCCAGAGGATCGCAGACCTGCGGGTCTCTGTTGACTTCGGAGGGCACCAAGTGAGGCACAGCTCCTTGCCATTTCACGGTTCCCTTGATGGTTCCTCCGTCCTGGACGGAGACGACCTGGTAACTCGCTTGAGCGGCAGAGAGCTCGGGCGCGAGAGCGATCACGAGCAGTGCAAGCAGACGCAACGGGTACGTCATATCCACCACCTTGAAGGCTTCGCCTGGGGCAGACGAGCCCGGTACGGCACGGATGGAAAACTCAGCTATGGCGGAGGATGCCATTTATTGCCGACTTAACGGTTCCCACGTAACCGTGCTCCTTGGTTACGAGGATAGGACAAATCCTAAAGGTCGGGCAGATGACCCAAGGACAGCGACCATTGGGAATAAGGCTGAGGCGTGATGGCGAGGCTCTGCCCTGCTGGGACGAGGCGAAGCCCCGCAACCACACAAGCCTCAGCGTTTCTCGACCGCCACATATTTTTGTGGATAGACTGGGCCAATGTAATCGGCGCGCGGGCGGATCAGCCGGTTATCGTCGAGTTGTTCGATCACGTGCGCCGTCCAGCCGCCGACCCGTGAGACCGCGAAGATGGGCGTGAACAGGTCCACGTCGATGCCGAGGGTGTGGTAGGTGGAAGCCGAATAGAAGTCCACATTGGCGTTAAGCTTCTTGTCAGCTTTCACAAAGGCTTCGATTTTTTGCGAGTAGTCGAACCACTTGGGATCGCCGCTGGAATGGCCGAGATCGCGGGACATTTGCCGCAGGTGCGTGGCGCGCGGATCTTCCGTGTGATACACGCGGTGTCCGAAGCCGGGGATTTTCTTCTTCTGAGCCAGCATCGTTTTCACGTAGTCCACGGGGTCGGCGCCGTTTGCATCGATATCCTTGAGGATCTTAAAGACCGCTTCGTTAGCGCCCCCGTGCAGTGGCCCCTTGAGCGTGCCGATGGCGGAGGTTACGGCTGAGTGCATATCGGAAAGCGTTGCGGCCGTGATCCGGGCGGCGAAGGTGGAAGCGTTCAGTTCATGGTCAGCGTGAAGAATAAGCGCGATGTCAAGAGCCCGTTCAGCGGTCTGCGAGGGGGCGGCGCCGTTCAACATAAGCAGGAAATTCGCCGCGTGGGACAGCGACCGATCCGGCTCGACGACCGGCTTCCCTTTGCGGATGCGGTCGTAATTGGCCACGATCATGGCGATCTGGGAAGTCAGACGAATCGCTTTATTGACGTTCGCATCGTGATCACTATTGCTGCGGTCGAAGTCGGGATCGTAAAAAGAGAGCGCTGAAACGACCGTACGGAGCACATCCATGGGCAGCGCGTGCTTCGGCGCCAACTGCAAGAGAGTAATAATGGACGCATCCAGCTTGCGCTCGTCCGCCATGCGCTGCCGCAGCGACTTGAGTTCGTCGGCCTTGGGCAAGCGTCCGAACCAGAGCAGGTAGCAGACTTCCTCAAAGGTGGAGTGGTCGGCCAGATCGTGGATGTCATATCCGCGATAGGCGAGCACTCCCTGGTCACCATCGATATAGCAAATGCTGGATGTGGTAGCGACAACGCCTTCCAGTCCTTTGGGGGCGTGCAGGCTGGTAACGCTGGACATGGCTCCTCGCTGGCAGTGGGGATGGATCTGCATTGCTCGTCCGCGCAAACAAAAAAGCGGCCAAGACAACTATCTTTTATACGCCAACCCAGAAGCAGTTTCCAAGCGCACGCTTGGCCTGAAAAGTGTGCTGGCGTAAAATACAAGGTTTGCCGCGGGTCCATGCGCGCCCCGGGCATAGATCCAAAAGCTGTGCGGAGAAGTTCATGAAGACAAGACTGCTGATTTTCGGCCTCGTCCTTACCATCGCAACGTCCCTAGCGTTTGCCGACGAGGGCATGTGGTTATACAACGCCTTCCCGAAAGATCGGGTCGAGAAGCAATACGGCTTTCTGCCGACCCAGCAATGGCTGGATCACCTGCGCCTGTCGTCGGTGCGCTTTAATAATGGAGGCTCCGGCTCGTTCGTGTCGGCCGACGGCCTGGCATTTACCAATCATCACGTGGGCGCCGACTGCATTGGGAAACTCGCCACTTCCGGCCACGACTACATGAAGACCGGTTTTTACGCCAAGACCCATGCCGAAGAAGCAAAGTGTCCCGATCTTGAACTGAACGTGCTGGTCGGCATCGACGACGTCACCGCGAAAGTGAAAGCCGCTGCCCCGGCATCCATGTCGGCTGCCGACGCGGGCCAGGCACAACGCTCCGCAATGAGCGCCATCGAAAAGGATTGCGCAACCTCGACTGGCCTCCGCTGCGACGTGGTTACGCTCTACTCGGGCGAAGTTTACAACCTCTACAAGTACAAGAAGTACACCGACGTGCGCCTCGTATTTGCGCCGGAATTTGATGCGGCATTTTTTGGCGGCGATCCCGACAACTTCACCTTCCCGCGCTATGACCTGGACATCACCTTCTTCCGTGTCTACGAGAACGACAAGCCCGTCCATCTCGACAACTACCTGCAATGGTCGAAAACCGGCGTCAAAGATGGCGATCTGATTTTCGTCTCCGGTCATCCCGGAAACACGGATCGTTTAAAAACGCAGGCGCAGTTGCAGTTTCTGAAGGATGTAGACTTTCCGTGGCGGCTCGCCAGCTACAAGCGGCGGATAGAGATGCTCCAGAAGTTCAGTGGAGAGTCGGCTGAGAACGCGCGCATTGCTCAGGAGGACATCTTCGGATTGCAGAATTCGCAGAAAGCGATTACGGGCGAGTATGGAGGGTTGCAGGATGCAGCCGCGATGTCGCGAATGAACGCGGCGGAGCGCGAGCGGGAAAAAACTTATATGGCTAAGCACGCGGGCGAACCAAACCCCTGGAACGAGATTGCCAATGCCGTGAAAGTCAATCGTGAAATTTATGACCTTCTTACCTACGTCGAGCGAATGCGTGGCTTCAGCTCCGACCTGGCGTTCGATGCGCGGACCCTGGTGCGAGTGGCGGAGGAGAAATCGAAACCGAACGGCGACCGGCTGCGCGAGTACCGGGATTCTGGCCTCCCGTCATTGGAGCAGGAACTCCTCAGCACCGCTCCCGTCTACAAGAATCTTGAGACCGCGACTTTGGCACTCTCCCTGACGCAGATGCAGGAAGCGCTCGGACCGGAAAATGCAGCCGTGAAAGTGTCGCTGAACGGAAAATCGCCCGAAGAGGCTGCCAAGGCGCTGATCGCCGGCACAAAACTGGAGGATGTGGCGGTCCGCAAGCGACTGTATGAGGGTGGAAAAGCGGCGGTGGATGCGAGCACGGATCCTCTGATTGTCCTCATGCGCAACGTGGATTCCGAAGCACGTGCGGTACGCAAGCGTTTCGATGACGAGGTCGATGCGGTGGTACGGCGCGACGGCGCGGCTATCGCGCGGGAACGGTTTGCCGAGACCGGCTTCACTCAGCCTCCGGACGCGACCTTCACGCTGCGACTGAGTTATGGTGCGGTGAAAGGATACGAGGAAAACGGGAAAAAGATTCCGTATTTCACCACCTTCCGCGGCGCCTTCCAACATGCCGAGGAGCACGGTAACAAGCCGCCGTACAATTTGGCGGACAGTTGGTTGAAGATGAAGTCGAAGCTCAAGCTGGAAACGCCACTGAATTACGTTTCCACCGCGGACATCATTGGCGGCAACTCGGGCAGCCCGACCGTGAACAAGGCGGGCGAAGTAGTCGGAATTATTTTCGACGGAAATATTCAGTCGCTGGTCTTGAGCTTCTATTATGACGACCGCCAGTCGCGGGCCGTTCATGTCGATTCTCGCGGCATCATCGAAGCGTTGCGCAACATCTACGGCGCCGATACTCTGGCCAATGAACTGACCGGCACGAAAGCCAAGGCGGCGGGTAAATAGAACTTTTACGTTGGCGCTTCGGCATCGGACGTCAAAATCTTTACCGCAGAGGACACAGGGGTACACAGGGACGCACAGGGGAAAGAAACCCCCGTGGTTGTTCCTCTGTGAATCTCTGTGTCCCCTGTGGTTCAGGATTTGTTTTCGGGCTCGACTCATCCCCGATTATTCCGGCCAGAGTGACGCTGCCGTCTTGCTCAGGATCTGCTCCCGCATCTCCTCGCTAATGGGCAGCGCCTTGAAGTCCTCAAGATTGCGCTTGACGTCCGGAACTCCCGGCCCCGGCCAGTCGGTGCCAAACAATGTCTTGTGGGCAATCTCGTCGAGCCGCGGAAAATACGTAAGCAGTGTCTTCGGCGGAATGCCGCTGATGTCGAGATAGACGTTCGGGTGGCGCCGGATGAGAAAAAACGCAGTGTCCATCCAGAGCGGGCGCCCGCCGTGCGCCAGCAGGATTTGGAGCTTGGGAAAATCGACCGCGACATCGTCAACGTAGATTGGGTCGCCGTACTTATTGCGCGCGCCGGGGAAAATCGACGTCCCCGTGTGGAACATGACTGGGATTCCGTTCGCCTCGGCCGCCCGGTAGATGATTTCCAGTTCCTTGACTCCGTGCAAATAGTCGTTCGGAAACAGCAGTTGATGCGGGGGATGGATCTTAATCATGCGAAGGCCGAGACGCAGGATGTGCTCCACATCCGCCATGATGTTGGTAGTGTGCCGCGGATGCAGGCTGCCACAGGAGATCAGGCGCTTGGGATCGTGCTTCGTGTAGTCGGCGACAAACTGATTAACCGCGGGCGTAAAGCCCATCACCTCCGGCGCTACGTAATTGATTAGTGCAGCACGGTCAACGCCGCAATGGTCGAGATATTTGAGGAAGGCTTTGGGCGAGCGGCAGTATTCAGCGATCTCCTCGAAATTGGCGCGCTTGCCCTTGATCAGTTCAAGCGCATGCGGCTTAAGCAGTTCGATCGGCTCGATGTGGATGTGACAGTCAGTGATCAAAACAGTTCTCAGTTCTCAGCTGGATAGGTTCGTTCTATCGGCCTTGAACAGGCCCGCTTTAGCCCGCGGCTCTGAGCTCGCAGCTCAGTACAACGGCACTTTCGGATCCACCGTCCGCGCCCAGCCATCGATGCCGCCGCGCATGGATTGAACTTTTTCGTATCCCTGCTGGCGGAGCCAGTTGGTGACCGTCAATGAGCGCACACCGTGATGGCACATGACGACGATGTGATTGTCAGGATCGAGTTCCTGATGAGCGCGCGCCGGAACATCGCCCATCGGAATGTGTTTTGCTCCTTCGATGTGGGAGGCTTCGTATTCCCAGGGCTCGCGAACATCGAGCAGCGTAAATGTTTCGCCATTCTTCTGGAGCGACTTGACCTGTCCGGGAGAGATTTCGAAGTCCATGATTTTAGAGCCCTGCCTGTAGAGACGGGGCTTGCCCCGTCTCACGCCGGCGCCAGACGCGGCAAGCCGCGTCTCTACGGAAAATCAGACATCCTTCTTTCGAAGCTCAGCCGCATTCCCCAGCGTAGTCAAACTCACCAGCGCGGCTACCGCCCAGAGTGCGCCAGTTCCGATTCGAGCGCTGCGCACGTTGGCGGGCGGAACGTTACTCCACAGCGTCAACCCGCAGCCCACGACAAAGTTGATAACGAGCAGGCCGAAGAACACGCGCTCCCGCAGGCAACGCGTGTCGAGCGCCAGACCGGCGAGCAGGAGGACCCACACGATATAGGTGGCGGCGGTCCAGAAGTCGTGCGGCCATTCATACTCATTGCGAGTGACGCGGCTGAACGAAACCCACGCGAAGTAGGCGCAGCCGAGGAAGCCGGCCACGCCCCATAATGGCGTTCGGCACATCAGATGGCCGGTACGGTAGGACGACGGCTGCTTCGCTCCGTTCTTCGTCTCGGCTCTAACCTTCGTGTTGTCTATTTGCCTGTCCATTTCGGTGGTCGTTTGTCGAGGAAGGCAATGATACCCTCGCGCGCGTCCGCGGTCGAGATGAGTTCTTCGAGGTAAATCTTCTCAGCTCGGGCCAGCCCCTTGTCAAAGTGAATCGCATCCCACGCGTAAATGGCCTTCTTGGCATGAGCGAGCGCCAACGGGCTCAGTTGGCGGAGCTCGGTGAGCGCTTCTTGAACCACAGTCTCAAGTTCCTCGGCGCGAGCGGATCGGTTGGCTAGGCCGATGGCGACCGCATCGTCTCCCGAGATCTGGCGCCCAGTGAGGATGAGTTCAGCGGCGCGCTTTTGACCGACCAAGGAGGGTAGAGCGACGGCCGCGACCGGCGGATAGCATCCCAGCTTGATTTCAGGAAACCCCCAACTGGCATCGCGCGCAGCGTAAACCATGTCGCAGACGGCGGCGAGTTCGGCGCCTCCGCCGAGGCAGGCGCCGCGGACGGCGGCAATCGTGACTTTGCGAGAGGCCACGATCGCTCGGATCACCGCATGAAAACTGGTGAACATCTCGTGAATCTGTTCGGGGAGGTGGGCTTTGATGTCGACACCAGCGGAGAAGGCGCGGGAATCGCCTTCGAAGAGGATGACGGAAATGTTATCGCGGGACTCGATCTCTGTGAGCGTCTCGTGAAGTTCGTGCGCCATTCGCAGATCGATTACGTTAAGAGGAGGGTTGATTAGTTTCACGCGGGCGATGGGCGCCGTTGCATTTATTTCGAGGCGACTTGTGGCGGCAATGGTCATCTTCAGCGTCAATTCTTTACCACAGGGGGCACAGAGGAACAGAGGGGCGTGCGAAAAATCTCTTTCTGCTACTCTCCGCGGCTCCGCGGTCCATCTGCCGGGACGGGCGGGGACGCCCGTCGCTCCACTTTCTAGATGTTAATCGCTTGCCGGCGCGGCTCGCCAATCGTCGACAGCGGATCGCGCGCGCCATTTTTCTCTTTGATCCACTTCTTTTCGTTGCGGATGATATCAAGCAGCAGCTCCTTATCTTTCGCGCTTGGCAGATTCTCTTCACAGTGCTGCTCGTAACTGCGATCGTCCAGCGGCTCGCCAGTCTCGCAGTGATACTTCTGCCCCGTCCATTGTCCGATGCTGCGATTAAAGCGGATGTCGGGCGTGTAGAACTTTTTCTCGCCAGCCGCCAGGAACGTGTTCAGGCGCTCGACCAAGCCCGCAACTTCTTCTCGATACAGGTGACGGCTGTAGTCGTTGAGGTCGTCGAGGTCGGCGGCCTTATCGTTCCCCAGTTCGTCATACCGGCCTTTGATTCCCCAGACGTAGGCCCAATGCGCCGAGGACGAATGGTCCGTGCCAAAAAGATCGAACGAACTCGATATCCACTTGTTCAAATATTTCTGCAGCAGCCACCGCGGGATCACGCCCGCCTCGACCACGCGGCGCAGCCCATCGTGGCCGGTTCCCATATGGAAGGCTTCCTCGCGCAGCATGTAAGAGGTCGATCGTCCGAGCGGCGCAAACGAGGAATACTTCAGCATCTGAAGTTGAAACTTACCGTCGCGGTCCACGAAATCGGTGTAGGTGAAAAAGTCCAGCCAGTTGTCGACGTCGACATTGAAGGTTCCGAGCAGGCGCTTGTTTTCAAATGCCCGGCGCTCCAGCATTTTCTGAGCTTCCACTTTGCCCGACGACCCGAAGAAATCGATGAGCAGCGCGCACATCTGCCAGCCGTGGCGCATCTCTTCGATCATGACCCGGGTGATCGCACGGCGATCGTATTCAGTGGGCGCGGTTGCAAACAGGTTGCGCTGCTGTTCCACGCTCGCAAATTCCGTGTCGCCCTGATAGACGATCATGTTCATCAGGGCGTCGCGCATCGCCTGCGTCGGAACCTGGCGCAGGTTCTCCCACTTGTTGCGGCCTTTGTAGGAACCGAACTGGATTTCTTCGGTTTCGATCGCTCCGTAGAGCGTATCGAAGTGGAAGGCTTCCACATCGTCTTTATCGACGCCTACTTCTTTGCGCCACTCGTTGAAGAGACCGACCCAGTCGCTGAAGTTTCCGATTTTCGCTACTTTGCCTGGCATAAGGCCTCAATTCTTTACCACAGGGGACACAGAGGTATACAGGGAAGAGCCACAGGGCGTTCCCTGTGAACCTCTGTGCCCCCCTGTGGTTCAAGCTTTGCTCTCACTTCGCGGTAAAAACAGCCGGACGCTTCTCCACGTACGCGGCCAACCCCTCTTTGGCGTCGTCGCTCTGGAACAGGATCTGCTGGTTCTCCCGTTCGACCGCCAAGGCCGATTCCATAGGAATCTCCCACCCCGTCTGCACCGCGCGTTTGATGCGCCCCACTGCCTTCGCGGCCTTGTTCGGAGGCGTGAACTGGCGCGCGTACTCCATGATGTTCTCCATGAAACCATCGCGCTCGAAGATGTCGTTCACGATGCCGAACTCCTGCGCCTCTTCGAAAGAGAACGTATTGCCTGTGATCATCAGCTCGATGGCTTTGCTTTTCCCCACCAGGCGCGACAGGCGTTGCGTGCCGCCGGTGCCGGGAAGCACGCCGAGATTGACCTCGGGCAGGCCGATCTTGCCGGCATCTTTGCGGGCAATTCGCAGGTCGGCAGCCATTGCGATCTCGAGCCCTCCGCCGACGCAATGCCCGTTGATCGCCGCGATCACGAGTTTCGGCGTGTGCTCCAGCCTCAGCAGCATTTCATTCGCGTGCAGGCAGAAGTAATACTTGAACGTTGGATCGACCGAGGCCAGCATCTTGATGTTCGCGCCGGCGGAGAAAAACTTGTCGCCCGCGCCCGTGAGCACGATCACGTGCACATCGTTATCCATGCGTGCCTTGAGGATCGCCTCGTCGAGCTGGCGATTCATTTCGTAGGTGTAAGTATTCGCCGGAGGATCGTTCATCTCGATCACGGCCACGCCGGCATCGGTGCGATAGTTGATGAGCTGCTTGGTGGTTTCGCCGGTGGCGGGCTGGGTTATGGTCGCCATAAATTGCTCCTTCTGAGTTCGCGTTCACGAGTACGCCCTGGTTCATCCCGCGCGGCTTGCCGCCGCGTGCGACACGCGTTCGAACGCCTGTTTCAAGTGTAGAAAAACATACGGCACATCACAAGAGCGTGCCGTACGCATCTTCCTCAGTTTGCCGGATCGCGTTCGGTCAAGAGGATCCGCTTTATTTTGTTGCGGTCGAGCGACTGTATCGTTCCGGCCGCTCTTACGCGGACTTCCATTCCGCTGACCGCGACCAAGTCTCCGGTCAGCACTGTCCCATCGCGGAGTTCGAACGTGTCGTGGGCAGAGGTACCGAGTTCATAGCTGACGCTGCCGCCAGAAACATCGTCAGGACCGATTTCCAGAGGAAATGTTCCGGTGTTAAACCCCTCTCTTACAAACCCGAGGCTATGCTTGCCCAAGGTAAGTTGCACCGACTTGGGCGTGGTGCCAGCCTCGACGCCATCCACCGAAAGCACTGCGCCTTGAGGAACAGAGTTTACGGTCATCGATATCTTTTTTGGAGGCGCGAGCGGTTGCAATTCAGCGGGCACCGAGTTGACAGCCAGTTCGACCGATGCGGGCGTACCGACGGCATGAACCGTGGTCTGAAATTTTACGGATTGCCCGGGAGGAACGTTCTCGATGGTAATCCAACCGTCGCCAATGCGGACTTTGTTCTTGTCGTAGAGGTAGAGATTGAAGCCGAGGCGTGAAATCTTCTTGTTCCACAGGTTTTCGGCGGTCGTTTCGATTACATAGTTGCGCTGCCCGACGACAGAACTGATTTCCTTAAACTTCCCGAGGGTAACACGGACAATTACAGATCCAGTCGGTGGCCAGTTGATGACCTGGGTTGGCGTATCCTTAGCCGCCAATGTGTAAGTTACAATAATCGTGAAGATGGCAGCAGCAAAGATCTTGGTCATGGTTTTCCTTAGGTCATCCACGAGCACTACATCAAGCTTGCCGCAACTTACTGCTTCGGCTGAGACTGTGCGGGGGCCGGTTGAATCACGACCGGTTGCTGGGTTACCTGACGCTCGACCAGCATCATCTTTTTCACCTGATTGCGCTCCAGCGTCTGCTCTCTGCCATCGACTCTGACCAGCACTGAAGTGAGTGACATCGAGAGCACATCTCCCAAGAGGACGGTACCGTCGCGTAGCTCGACTGTATCTCGCGACATGCCGCCTAACTCTACTGTAATGCTGCCACCCGGAAGCTCGTCAGGTGTAACTTCGAGCGGTGTGCCCCCAGGCGCATAGCCTTCCTTTACTAGGTCGAGAGTGTGAGTCCCAACGGTAAGTCTGACCATGACCGGCGTTACGCCCGAATCCTGGCCATCGACTTTGAGCTTCGCGCCCGGCGGAACAGAGAGCACTCTCAGGGGAATCGTCTTGGCGCCAGGAGCAGCCAGCATGTCTTTTTTGGCCGAAAGCGTCAGACTGGCGGGTATGCCCACAGAGGTGAACTGCAAACGAGCCTTTACCTGCTGCTGGGGGTTGAGGTCGGACAAAATCAACACGCCTTCTCCTATCCGCACGTTGTTTTTGTCATTGCCATAGACGGTAAATGACGCATGCGGCACCGGCTTGTCAGTCAGGTTCTCCACGACAACGTCGCAAACGAATGTGCTTTGTCCTGCGAGCACGGCGATCTGCTGAAACTTGCCAAACGCAAGCTTGATGGCGGGCTTGTCTTGCGGCCAGAGCAAAGTTATGGGTGAGTCCTTTGCCGGGGAAACGGCACTGGCTAGAACCAAGATAGCAGCTAGGGTGGGCACTAACGTTTTCATTGAATGCGAGTTGTAACACACCTGCCGCACCCGGGCAACATATGGCGCGGCCGCCCCTAACTGCGAATGCCCGCCATCAACTTCTCGATCTCCACTCTCTGTTCGCCGGAGAGCGGCAGGAATGGCAGCCGCGACGGGCCTCCATAGTAGCCGTTGAGGTCCATGGAGTACTTCACGCCGGGGATGCCGAGGTCACCAACCACGCGCTGGGCGGCCAGTCTCACACGCTCTTGCTTTTCGCGGGCGAGCGCGTTGTCTCCATCTTTGATGGCAATATAGATTTCGTAACACGCCATGGGCGCAGGACAGGCGAAGGCGAGAATGCCGCCGACCGCTCCCAGACCGAGCGACGATTCAAGCTGGTGAGCGGCGCCGACCATGACCTGGAAGCCAACTTCTTTCTGCCGCGTCTTCAATTTGCCTACGACGGTTACCGCAGAGGACGAAGGTTTTGTACCGCTGCCTTCGCTTTCGCGGACGGGCGAGGACGCCCGTCGCTCTACCGATTCCGCAGAACCCGTGAGCGAGGCGACGCTGACCAGTTCCCTGCTCTGTTTCTCGCTTTCCGCGGCTGCTGCCTTGAGCATTCGCGGCGTCACGGCATCGAATGTTTCCGTCACGGTGGCTTGCCTTTTTACCTGACGCGTGCCCTCGACCAGTTGCTTCACTTTGTCGAGGTTGCCGCTCGATTCCTTGATGGCGACAATGTTGGGATGGTCTGCGAGTTCGATTACGAGTTCGGCGGGCATGTCGTATCCGGTGGCCTGCGGGAAGTTGTAGATGATGATCGGGAGCGGAGACCGGTCTGCTACCGTACGATAGAAAGCGAGCAGGCTCGCGGGCAACATCTGCTTTTTGTAATAGTGCGGCGTGCGAACTAATGCCGCGTCGTAGCCGAGCTCGGCTGCGTATTCGGTGAGCTGCAAAGTTTGATGTGCAGACTCGGCGCCGGTACCCGCGATCATCACTTTAGCGGGCGCGGCGGCGGCCAGCGCCGTCTTCAGCACGTCGCGGCGTTCCTGGTCAGAGAGAAAAATTGCCTCGCCAGTTGAGCCCAGCACAACGATGCCGGCGACCGGCGTGCGAGAGTAGCGCTCCACGTTCGCTTCGATCTTTTTGTAATACACCTCGCCATCAGGATAGAAAGATGTCGCGATGGGCGGGAAGATTCCGGCCAAAAGCATGGTTGACTCCATTCGATAGTTAATGGTCGTTGGTCGCTCGTCGTTCGCACGTACTCTTGCACTCAAATTATCAGGCTTCGCACTCAATTTTGTCATCCGGAGTTTGACAATGAAGTAATCAACACCAGCAGCAAAAGACATCCGTCAACAACGAAGATTGCGGATCCGATCCAGATGAGCGCGACCGTCCGCACTTGTTCCGGGAAGGGCGCGGTGATCCCGATCGCTTTATGCAGGTAGCCGAGCATGTAACCGACGCGTTCCAATGGCACAACTCGACTTACAATTCCCAGACCGAGAAGCAAAATCAGGACGTGAAACACAACAATGCTCACCATGCATCTCTCCGGCTGCGAATCTCCGGCTGCGAACTGGGCCAATCGTAGCATTCCTGTAGCGAACCCAGGGTTGCTTCGACCACAGTCAGCTGCCGAGCTGCGCTCGGCTTGACGGGCGAGCGCGCCCGTCCCCACACGAGCGGGCCCAACTCCACTTATCACTCGCAGGCGGGCTCTTTGCCGGAGGGGTCGACTGCATGGCGATACTGAGCTTCTGTCCCGACGAAGAAGCGTTCAAATGGTGTCGAAGTGGGCTCATCAACCATGGTTTCAATCTGCCAGACCATGCCGCTCTTGCAAACGCCGGCGTTCGAGAGCGGTGTGCGGCGAGCGAGTGAATAGTAGAAAAAATCATCTTTTCCGTGGCCAGCAAGAGGATCGGAAGATGTCTGGAGCGTTCCTCGCTCATTCAGCTTTAGGAGCAGGCGGCCGTCTTCCACCGGCAACGGCGGCGCGCCTTTCTGTCGAAAATCGACGCGCACCCAGCCACTGTATCCGTCGGGAATCAGGAACCGCTCCGGCGGCCGGCGATGGAAAATAAGGTCGAATGCCGCCGGACCGAAGACGACGACCGCGATAAAGACGGGCAAGCCGAGGACGGTGGAGATCACGAAAGGGGATTTGGTCATGCGAGGTTACGTCGCCGCGATGCGCTCCGCATGCAGCGTCTGCAGAGCTTGCACGCGCACTTCTCCGCGCTGTAGCGCGGCGATACCTTCCGCGGCGGCTCGGGCGGCGGAGAGCGTTGTGATGGTCGTGATGCGTCCGGTGACAGCGGCGCGTCGGATAGCTTTCTCGTCGAAGTAGGGATCGGGACCGTGCGGCGTATTGACAATCAACTGGATGCGATCGGCTTTGATCAAATCGACCGCGTTGGGGCGGCCTTCCTTCACCTTATATACCCGCTCAACCGCCAAGCCAGCTCCTTCCAGAATGTCCGCCGTGCCGTGCGTGGCTACGAGTTTGAATCCCATGTCGACGAAGCGATGCGCGACCTCCACTACGTGCGGCTTGTCGTGGTCGGTGACGCTGACGAAGACCGTCCCCTTCGTCGGCAGCTTCTGGCCGGCAGCTATTTGCGCTTTGGCGAAGGCCTCGCCGAAATTGTCAGCGATGCCCATGACTTCTCCGGTGGAGCGCATCTCGGGGCCAAGAACCGTATCCACGCCGGGAAATTTCGACCAGGGAAAGACTGGCGATTTCACGTAGAAGTGGTGGCCAGTATCGAGGTCCGTGCCCCGCTCGATATTTTCAGGAAGGAATTCCCGCAGCTTGCGTCCGGTCATAAGCCGCGCGGCAATCTTGGCCATCGGCACGCCGGTAGCTTTTGAAACGAAGGGCACAGTGCGAGAGGCTCGCGGATTCACCTCGAGCACGTAGACTTTGCCATTCCCGCTCCCCGCGTGGTGGCGGGGCTCTGCCGCGCCGGGACGAGGCGAAGCCCCGTTAAACCCGCCGCGCGGAATCGCGAACTGCACATTCATCAGGCCGATCACTTTCAGCGCGCGCGCCAGCTTGAATGTATAGTCGCGCATTTGCTTGAGCAGCGGCTCGGGAATATCGACCGCGGGCAGCACGCAGGAAGAATCGCCGGAGTGGATGCCGGCTTCCTCGATGTGCTGCATGATGCCACCGATCACCACATCCTCGCCGTCGGAGAGCGCGTCCACGTCGACTTCAATCGCGTCTTCCAGAAATTTATCGATGAGGATGGGCCGGTCCTGCGAATACTCGACGGCCTGCTTCATATACTGCTGAATCGTGTCTTCATCGTAGGCGATGACCATGGCTCGCCCTCCGAGCACGTACGAAGGACGAACCAGCACGGGGAACCCGATTTTCTTCGCCGCTTCGACCGCTTCCTCGACCGAAGCGACCATGGCGCCGGGAGCTTGCGGTATGTCGAGTTCATCGAGCAGCTTTCCGAAACGCTTGCGATCCTCGGCTAGATCGATCGACTCGGGCGTGGTACCGATAATGTTGACGCCCGCAGCCTTGAGCGGCAGGGAGAGGTTCAGCGGTGTCTGCCCTCCAAACTGCACGATCACGCCGACCGGTGCGCCTCCGGAGGCTTCGTGCTCGCAGACGGCGAACACGTCTTCCAGCGTGAGCGGCTCGAAATAAAGACGGTCGCTGGTGTCATAGTCAGTCGAGACCGTCTCCGGATTGCAGTTGATCATAATGGTTTCGTAGCCGTCTTCGCGTAATGCGTAGCTGGCGTGGCAGCAGCAATAATCGAATTCAATTCCCTGCCCGATGCGGTTGGGACCGGAGCCGAGAATCACCACTTTCTTCTTTGCCGTGGGCGCGGCCTCGTCTTCTTCTTCGTAGGTGGAGTAGAGATAAGGTGTGTAGCTCTCGAACTCCGCGGCGCAGGTATCGACCCGCTTGTAGACCGGCTTCAGGCGGTGTTTCTTGCGGAAGTGGCGAACTTTTTCCTGGCCGCCTTTCCCGTCCAGACGCCAGGTTCCGGCGAGACGTCCGTCGGAGAAGCCCATGCGCTTGGCTTCGCGCAGCACCTCGGTGGGGACCGATTCCATCGGATGCTTTTCCAACTCAAGTTGCATGTCGTTAATTTCTTTGAGCTGGTAGAGGAACCAGGGATCGATCGATGTCATCTTCGCGATCTGCTTGATCGGGAATCCCTGGCGGATTGCGTACTGAACATAGGTCAGGCGCTCGGGATGCGGCGTGACCAGGCGTTGCGTCAGAATCTTGGGTTCGATTTGCTGGGATCCGACTCGCTTGCCGGTGTCGAGGGAACGGATTCCCTTCTGCAACGCTTCCTTGAAGGTGCGGCCGATGGCCATCACCTCGCCGACGGATTTCATCTGCGGTCCGAGCGATTCGTCGGCGCCGGGAAATTTTTCAAATTGCCACTTTGGAATCTTGACGACCACGTAGTCGAGCGTCGGCTCGAAGCAGGCTGGAGTCTTGCGCGTGATGTCGTTCGGAATCTCGTCGAGCGTATACCCGACAGCAAGCTTGGCGGCAATTTTCGCGATCGGGAAACCAGTGGCTTTTGACGCAAGCGCCGATGACCGCGAAACGCGTGGGTTCATTTCGATCACCACCATGCGCCCGGTCGAAGGATTGACGCCGAACTGGATATTCGATCCACCGGTCTCGACGCCGATCTCGCGAATCACGGCAATCGATGCGTCGCGCATCATCTGATATTCGCGGTCGGTGAGCGTTTGTGCCGGAGCGACCGTGATGGAATCGCCGGTATGCACGCCCATGGGGTCGAAGTTTTCAATCGAGCAAATGATGATGACGTTGTCTTTCGTGTCGCGCATCACCTCGAGCTCGTACTCTTTCCAGCCGAGAACGGATTCTTCGATCAGGCACTCATGTACCGGCGAAAGGTCGAGACCGCGGGCGAGCACTTCCATCAGTTCTTCGCGGTTGTAGGCAATTCCTCCGCCCGTGCCGCCGAGCGTGAACGAGGGACGAATGATGACCGGAAAACCGATCTTGCCGGCGAACTCGACGCCGTCTTTAAGGTTGCTAACGAGCGCTGACTTCGGCACGTCGAGCCCGATGCGCTGCATTGCATCTTTGAAAAACAGACGGTCTTCCGCCTTCTTGATGGCGCTGATCTGCGCGCCAATCAGATGCACGTTGTACTTTTCAAGCACGCCGCCGTCAGCGAGTTCAATGGCGAGGTTGAGCGCGGTCTGACCGCCGACCGTTGGGAGAATGGCAAAGCCCGCGCCCGGCGACATCTCCCGCTCGACGCGGATGATCTCTTCAAGATATTCGCGTGTGAGCGGCTCGATGTAAGTGCGGTCAGCCGACTCGGGATCGGTCATGATCGTGGCCGGGTTCGAGTTGGCCAGCACGACTTCAAAGCCCTCCGACTTGAGCGCCTTGCAAGCCTGCGTGCCGGAGTAGTCGAACTCGGCGGATTGCCCGATGACGATCGGGCCGGAGCCGAGGATTAGGATTTTCGAGATGTCAGTTCGTTTTGGCATTATGCAGTTTTGCTCGTGCTTTGAAGTGACGCAGCTTCAGCTGCGCCGTTGTTGTTGTCATCTCTACCCTTACCTTTGTCATCACTTTTAGATTTGTCATCCCGAGCGAAGCGAGGGATCTGCAGTTTCGTCGGCTCACCCCAGCCGTCAGCCAGATCTTGCCACGCCGGGTTCATAGTCTTGATCAGCGCAAGCCGCTTCGCTCGCGTCCAAGCCTTGATCTGTTTTTCGCGAGCGATGGCGTTGTTCACGTACTTAAACGTTTCATAATAGACGAGGCGATTAATGTGGTACTTCTTAGTGAAACCTGCTATTTCGCCTGCCCTGTGCTGCAGCGCGCGGTGGTGGATGTCTCCGGTCACGCCTGTGTAGAAAGTCAGCGAACGGCTGGCCATGATGTCGACGTAATAGCGCTTCTCTTCTCGCATGCTTTCAATCCGTCACTGCATACCGCGTATTCGGCCGCGAACGTTGCGGCACTTCCAGCGAGCTGCAGATCCCTCGCTTCGCTCGGGATGACAATTCTTATACTGGCTACTATCTCTTGAACTCCTCCATCATCTTCACAAAATCCTTAAACAAGTAGTGCGAATCATGCGGTCCCGGTGCCGCTTCCGGGTGGTATTGCACGGTGAACAGCGGCAGATTCCGGTGCCGCATGCCTTCGAGCGTCGAGTCATTCAAATCCATGTGCGTTAATTCCACTTCGCTTTGTGGCAGCGAGTCGGGATCGACAGCGAAGTTGTGGTTATGGGCTGTGATCTCGATCTTGCCACTGGCTAACTGCTTCACCGGATGATTCCCACCGTGGTGGCCGAACTTCAGCTTGAATGTCTTACCTCCGAGCGCGATGCCGGTGAGTTGATGACCAAGGCATATTCCGAAAATCGGCTGGCGTCCCATCAGCCGCCGAATGTTGTCGACTGCGTACGTGCAGGGTTCGGGATCGCCCGGGCCGTTTGAGAGGAATACTCCGTCGGGCTTCAAGGCCAGCACGTCCTCCGCTGTCGTTTGCGCCGGGACGACCGTCACCTTGCAGCCTTCTCCTCGCAGCTTCCGCAGGATGTTCTGCTTGATGCCGAAGTCGTAGGCGACAACGTGAAAGCGCGCCGGCTCGTCTTTTACACCGACCACTTCGTCGGGCAGATGCGAGCGTTCGCCTGTCTCCCACACGTAGGTGTGGTGGGTCGAGACAACCTTGGCCAGATCCTGGCCATCCATTTTTGGAATCGCGCGCGCCTTAGCGACAAGCTTGTCAGTGTCGGCCTCAAGCGTCGAGATCACTCCCCGCATCACGCCGTAGGTGCGCAAGTGGCGGACCAGCGCGCGCGTGTCGATATCAGCAAGCACCGGAATCTTGAACTGCTCCATGAACTCGTCCGTCACCTGCTGCGAACGCCAGTTGGAGCTGACTTTCGAGAACTCGCGCACGATCAGCCCCTCGATGTACGGACGCACGGCCTCGTTGTCTTCGGGATTGGTGCCGTAGTTTCCGATTTCGGGGTTAGTCAGGACGACAATCTGCCCCGCGTAGGAGGGATCGGTGAAAATTTCCTGGTAGCCGGTAATGGAAGTATTAAAAACGACTTCGCCGGAGCACTCGCCTTTAGCACCGTAGCCTTTGCCTCGGAAGACTCTCCCGTCTTCGAGTGCAAGGATCGCTTGCATTGGAACTCCTGGAGTGGATTTTTTCGATTCTAACAGCAGAGTAGCGTGGAAGAAAGGTTTCAGTTGTCAGGTGTCAGGTCTCAGGAAAACCTGCATCCGGAAAGGGCTGAGGTCCGCAATTGGTTTTTCCTGAGACCTGACACCTGAGACCTCTAGCGCAAGCGTCCCAGTTTCTCCATCGGCCAATATCCGAAGACGGCTTTGCCGTAGATGTAGCGTTCGTTCACCGGGCCAAACTCGCGGCTATCGCTTGACATCGTGCGGTGGTCGCCCAGCACGAAGTAGGTGTTGCGCGGAACGACGAGCTCTGCATAGGGACGATCGTCGGCATAGTCGCTTGGCACATAGTCTTCGTCGAGAGCTTGTCCGTTGACATAGACTTTCCCGTTCACAATGCGGACTCGGTCTCCGGCAACTCCAATCACGCGCTTGATGTAGCTTTTCGAGATGTCGCGCGGGTAGCGGAATACAATAATGTCGCCGCGCTGGATCGGCTCCCACCGATAGACAAACTTGTTGACGAAGATGCGCTCCTGATCTTCGAGGCCGGGCATCATGCTGACGCCCTCAACCTTCACCGGCTGGTAGAGAAAGATAATGATGAACGCGGAGATGGCGAGCGAGACCAGCAGATCGCGTGCCCATACCGCCACCACGGGCAGCTTGTGCGTATCCGATTTTTTTGGAGCCGCCGGTACCGGCGGCTGCGAACTCGCCTCATCAGGCATTCCATTTCTATTCTATCTGACCTTTTACAGTTGCCAAACCGTCGATCTTCGCCGTTCAAAACAATGCGACGCTCTTCCAATTCCGTGGTCAGTCGGAGACGCGGCAAGCCGCGTCTCTACGGAAAATCTGATCCGACCCTGAAGGCCTGGGTGGTGAAGTCCACTTCCACGAAGCCCGTCCGATTCATCACATATTTTTGGTACGGCGGACACAGCATCTGGGTCGCCCAATTCTGCTATAGTGAGCGTTTCGAAGGTCAGCGAAGGAGCCTGCAACCATGAAAAGCGTAAATAAAGTCATCCTGATTGGAAACCTTGGCAAAGATCCCGAAGTGAAGTTCACGCCGCAGGGCACGCCGGTCGCGAAGATCACGCTGGCCACCAACGAGCGCTTCAAGGGCAAAGACGGCCAGTGGCAGGACCGCACCGAATGGCACAATGTGGTGCTCTGGCAGCGGCTGGCGGAGATTGCCGGTGAGTATCTGAAAAAGGGCGGCAAGGTCTACATCGAGGGCCGCCTGCAGACCCGCTCCTGGGACGACAAGACGTCCGGCCAGAAAAAGTACATGACCGAGGTCGTCGCCAACGATCTTGTGCTGCTTGGTTCGCGCGGTGAAGGCGGCGGCGAGCATGCCGGCAGTTCGCGCGGAATCTCGGCATCGGCGGGCGGAAACAACTTCGACCAGAGCGCGCCGGAGCCGGAGCACGCGCCGGCGGGCAGTTCTCCGATTACGGATGAAGACATTCCGTTCTAGTCCTTGCTCGGGTGGGGACGGGCGTCGCCCGTCCAAGCCAAGCGCAGCTCCGCTCCGGCTCGACCATTGACAGCATCTGAAACACCATGCGAAACCTCACGCTTGCAGATCGAAATTGCGTCCCCTGTCGCGGCGGTGTGCCCCCGCTCAAGGGAGACAAACTCACCGAGATTCATGCGCAGTTGGCAGAGCCCGCGCAGTGGAAGATCGTCAACGAGCATCACCTCGTGCGCGCTTACAAATTCCCCGATTTCAAGTCCGCCCTGGCTTTCGTGAATTGCGTCGGCCAAGTGGCTGAAGAACAGGGACATCATCCCGACATCCTGCTCGGATGGGGTAAGGTCGAGATCACCACCTGGACGCACGCGGTGGATGGTCTGACCGAGTCGGATTTTATCCTGGCGGCGAAGATCGACCGCTTGGCGTGACTGCTCCAGAAACTGGGACGCGCGATGCAGTGGACGGGCGAGGACGCCCGTCACTCCACGACCTGGTTCCGCCGCAGCGACACCCCCCACAGCCCTGCCGGAATCAGCATCAACATGCCTGCGACGCTGGCGACGTGCCGCGCGGCGAAGCCCCAATCCACGAAGCGTCCGGCAAGATACGCGCCCGCCGCAATCGTGAACATGCAGAGGCCCAAGTCGGCGGCGAATACGCGCCCGCGAAACCGGTCGTCACTTTGCATCTGCAACAGCGTTGTCGAGAACACCCACACGACCGAACTTCCAAAGTGCGCCAGCATCACGCACAAACAGGCCTGCCAGAGATGACCCGAAACGCCCAGCAGCGCATATCCGGCGGCGGCTCCCAGGTATCCCCAGAAGATCGCGACTTCCAAGCGATGTTTCCAGTGTCCGGCCCACGGAGCGGCCAGGAGCGGCCCGAGCAGCGCACCCAGTCCGCGGGCGCCGAGCAGCAGACTCATGCCGAGAAACGCGCCGCGTTCGGGCGCCATGCCATGCCAGCGGACGGCAAATTCATTTTGCCCCATCACCGTGAAGAGCACCCAGCTCGGGCCGATGATCAGGTTTCCAAACTTCACAAAGACTGTCGCTCGCAGACGCGCATGAGCCCGTACATAGCGGATCCCTGCCAGGATCGGTGAAAAATCCACCAGCTCGCGCACTTGGAACCGGCGGCCGCCTTCGGCGTGGGGCTCGGAAAAGCGCATCCCCCAAATCAGGGCACCTGATACCACAAACGAGAGCGCGTTCAGCAGGCAGA
>Ga0209647_1001173_pt1 | contig 22823 bp, 17 predicted proteins | sample GraSoi_2013_60cm_FD_185827 | JGI IMG/M metagenome (GOLD analysis project Ga0209647, IMG submission 185827) | Grasslands soil microbial communities from the Angelo Coastal Reserve, California, USA - Sample 9_17_2013_60cm (SPAdes) (version 2) | ecosystem: Environmental > Terrestrial > Soil >... | reverse complement strand
CTATGCGCGGCAACCCTGGCGCGAGCGCACGCGCGCACCAGTGACGCGGCACAGATCAGCGGCTACCTGGATAACAAGGATGTGTTCGACCAGGCCATTGCCTCATTCGCTGAGGTCTATGCTGACCAGACCGAACGCGACCATGCGGCCCTCCTTGCCGCCATTAAAGAAGGGCGAGTGCAAGCCCAAACCGGCGTGTAATAGCAATCGCGCCTGTCATAGGAGCGGGTTAGATGTGGAGAGGGGAAGCACGAAGCGATTCTCATGGCTCAGCAACAAGCGGAAGTTCAGAGGGCACGGAGTCAGGGAGATCCGGCACGCATCCCTTTGCAGCTGGCCGCCAAGAGCCAGAGACGTTCCGAACAGAGAAAGGATCACAGGCAAATGGCAGCAAACAGCACCACAGAAAAAACGGCATCGACCTCTGCTGCCAAGAAGCTTACAACCTACGATTTAGTCATAGGGATACTGGCTCTCTTTTCTCTCATTATCCTGGTTTTCATCACTTTTGTACCGTTGCCCTCGTCAACGGTAGATGTCTTAAACAGTTTAGAAAACATCCTGTGCATCGTTTTTCTCTTCGATTTCTTTCGCAGCCTTTTCCGTGCGCCAAAGAAGTGGGGATATTTTCTCAAGGGGGGAGGATGGTTGGATCTGCTGGGCAGTCTTCCCTTTAACAAATTTGCTGTTTTTCGCGTCGCCCGATTGTTCCGAGTTGTGCGTCTCCTGCGTAAATTAACAGGTGGCGAATTAAGACGCATTCTAACGAGACGTCTCGCTCAAAGCACACTGCTCTTTACCCTTGTAATTGCGCTGCTACTGGTTTTCACTATCAGTTGGATTGTTCTTGAGGCTGAACAGGGTGCTCCTCACGCAAATATCACCACCTATCCAAATGCCGTCTGGTGGGCTTTCGTCACCATTACAACGGTTGGCTACGGTGATTACTATCCCGTTACCACTACAGGACGAACTGGAGCATTCATCCTGATGTTTTTCGGCATCGGCATCATTGGTGTTTTATCAAGCTATCTCTCATCTACGTTTATTTCCCGTCAGAGAAGGAGAAGAGCAGCTCTAAACGAGGGGAATGAGAACGACGAAGAAGACGATCATGATGATTCTAGCAGCCGTGATGCTGAACTGGCCGCTATGAGAGAAGAACTGGCAGCACTCAGGAAGTTGTTTGAAGAGCGCTACCAGACACAATAAGAGCCATCATGTAATGATAGCTTGTTGCACATTTCGTAGTGCTCAAAAACAGTGCGTTTTGAGGATGTGCTTTTATAAGGAGATAAGTAGATGCAACCGTCGAAGATCATACCGCTGATACCGGCAAACGCCACCCCTACAACTATGCCCAGCGCACCTGCTGCGTGGCCCAAGAATGCCCCTACCTCTTTTCATGTGTTGGGCAAGCCCTCCGGCGCAACCTGCAACCTCGATTGCACGTATTGCTTTTTCCTGTCGAAGGAGAAGCTGTATCCCAATAGCCGCTTCCGCATGACGGATGACCTGCTCGAAACCTACATCCGCCAGCTGATCGAATCGCAGCGGGCGCCTGAAGTGACGATTGCCTGGCAGGGCGGCGAGCCGACCCTGATGGGACTGGACTTTTATAAGCGTTCAATCGACTATGAGCAAACATACGCGCGTCCTGGCACCACGATTCAGCATACAATGCAGACGAATGGCATTCTCTTGAACGACGCGTGGTGCGAATTTTTCCGTGAACACGATTTCTTGATCGGGCTCAGTCTCGACGGCCCGCAGGAGATGCACGATACCTACCGCGTGGATAAAGGCGGCGCGCCGACGTTCCACAAGGTGATGCGTGCTGCGCGGCTCCTACAACACCACCAGGTGGAGTTCAACATCTTGACCACGGTCAACGCTGCCAACGCCGATCACCCACTGGAGGTGTATCATTTCCTGCGTGATGAGGTCGGCACGCAGTTCATGCAGTTCATCCCAATTGTCGAGCGTATCAATGAGAACGGGGAGATCGGCTTTCAGGAGGGGAACACCGTCAGCGAGCGCTCCGTGAAGCCGGAGCAATGGGGTACGTTCCTCATCACGATCTTCGATGAATGGGTTTGTAGGGATGTGGGCACCGTGTTCGTGCAGATGTTCGATGCGGCGCTAGCCTCCTGGGTCGGCGCCCCGCCCGCGCTGTGCATCTTTTCGGAGACCTGTGGCAATGCGCTGGCGCTGGAGCATAATGGCGATCTCTACTCGTGTGACCACTTCGTTGAGCCGAACTATTTACTCGGCAATATCAAACAGGACCATATGATCGAACTGGTGGCGTCCGACCAACAGCGCCAGTTCGGCCTGCACAAGCGCGACAGCCTGCCGAGATACTGCCGCGAGTGCGAGGTGCGCTTCGCCTGTCACGGCGAGTGTCCCAAGAACCGTTTTATCGAGACGCCGGACGGCGAGCCGGGGTTGAATTACCTGTGCGCGGGCTACAAGGCGTTCTTTAAGCATGTCGACCACCCGATGCGGATCATGGCCGAGTTGTTACGCCACAACCGCGCCCCGGCTGAGGTGATGCTGATATTGGCGGCCGAGGAAGCGCAGTTGCAAAAAGCCTTTGCCAAAGCCGGGCGCAATGAACGCTGCCCGTGCGGAAGTGGGCGCAAATTCAAGCATTGCCACGGGAGATAAGGGCAGCAGAAGCTATTAAAATAGGAAGCTATGCAGAAGCAGGTGAAACGCGCTCATGAGCAAGATGTGACTACCTCTCTGTTGCCACGACCACAGTGCGTTTACACTACTATCTCCAGTGTACTGACTTACGAACGAAAATACATCCTCAGAACACGCTATTTTTCATGCGTTTCCACGACAGGCTGAAATATATCGGAGTGAGACAAGTGTGACCAGGGGCTCAAAGAACGTGTTTCACTTTGCTTTCAGTGGAGTCTAACTAGTGCGAACACACTACGTGAACCAACCAGGCCGGATGTCCGCCTATATTGCCAATGTCCAAAAATAGTGTGTTCTGAGGATGCATAATCGTCTCCAAACAAATACACTGGTAACAGCGATGCTTTGTTCTTCTACAAATAGGAGTTGTACCTATCTAAGTTAGAAAGGATGATTATGAGTAACTCCATGACTAATGCCAACGAGACCCTGCAGGTGCTCGCTGAAGGCGACCTGACCGTACTCAACGCCCTGCTGCGCATGCACGAGGGTTCCCTTGAAGAATCCGGACTCGATCCAGAGACCTTCATGCTCGTGCGCATTGCAGCCCTGACGACCCTGGACGCGGCTCCCGCCTCGTGGCTGGTGAACCTCAAGATCAGTGGTGAGGCTGGCATTGCGCCGGAGCGCATTGTCGGCACACTTGTCGCGATCGCGCCGGTGATCGGCACCGCGCGGGTCGTATCGGCAGCCGGTAATATCGTTCAGGCGCTTGCTCTGAATACCGGCCAGTGATAGGACACGTTTCGCTCTCACCGGTGCTGGTGACCGCCTGGGCAGATGTGGTCGGGACGAAGAAAATCCTGGCGCTGCTTGCGACAACCTGGGCCCTGGCGGTCACCTTGGTTTCTGGTGCATTTCCAATGAGGTTTGTCGCACTTGCAACATTTGTATCATTTGTATCACTTGCGTCCGTTGTATCGCTGTGTGACCTCTTGCATCAAAAGGGGAGATTTTCTAGGGGTGCCTCCTATTCTCGAGATGGCCTTTTGCTGCCGTCGTTCAACAGCGTACTAGATGCATAAGGAGAGCAAACCATGACCAAACCATTTAAGGGCGTCGTCAACCTCGATATCCGCGACTCGACGCCCGACTGGGAGCCGTACGAGCAGCCCAAGGCGCCAGACGGCACGCCCAACATCCTCTACATCGTGTGGGATGACGTGGGCTTCGCCGCGATGGAGCCGTTCGGAGGACTCATCGAGACCCCCACCATGAACCGGTTAGCCCAGGCAGGCTTGACCTACACCAACTGGCATACCACGGCGCTGTGCTCGCCGACGCGCGCCTGCTTGATGACGGGTCGCAACCACACCACCAACGGCATGAACTGCATCACCGAGTGTGCAAGCGGCTTTCCCAATGCCAACGGCCACATCCCGTTCGAGTGTGCCACCGTGGCCGAGATTCTGGGAGAACACGGCTTCAACACCTATATGCTCGGCAAGTGGCATCTCACCGCCGAGGATGAGATGAACATGGCCTCGACCAAGCGCAACTGGCCGCTGGGGCGCGGCTTCGAGCGCTTCTATGGCTTCCTGGGCGCCGAGACCAACAACTGGTATCCCGACCTGGTCCACGATAACCACCCGGTCGACCAGCCCAGCAGTCCGACGGAGGATGGATCGGAAAAGGGTTATCATCTGTCGAGAGACCTGACGGACAAGGCCCTGGAGTTCATCCGCGACGCCAAAGCCATTGCTCCCGAGCGACCGTTTTTCATGTATTTCTGCCCTGGCGCCTGCCACGCGCCGCATCACGCGCCCAGGGAGTGGGCTGACAAGTATAAGGGGAAATTTGACACGGGCTACGAGCGCTACCGCGAGATCGTGCTCGAGCGCCAGAAGCAGATGGGCGTCGTCCCGGAGAACACCGCGCTGCCGCCGATCAACCCTATCGGCACCTCGGCCGATACGAAGAGCCCCGATGGCGTGCCTTTCCCCCCATTGGATTACACCAAGCCATGGGACGCGCTGGCTGAGAACGAAAAGCAGTTGTACCGGCGCATGGCCGAAGTCTACGCGGGCTTCCTCAGCTACACCGATCACCAGATCGGCAGGATTATCGATTACCTGGAACAGTCGGGCCAACTCGACAATACGCTCGTCATCGTGGTCTCCGATAACGGCGCCAGCGGCGAGGGTGGTCCGACCGGCTCAGTCAACGAGAGCAAAGCAGCCAACGGCATTCCCGATAGCCTGGAGGAGAACCTGAAGTACCTGGATGTGCTGGGCAGCCCCCTCACGTACAATCACTACCCCACCGGCTGGGCGATGGCGTTCAACACCCCGTTCAAGATGTGGAAGCGCTACAGCTACAACGGAGGCATCTGCGACCCCTTGATTATCTCCTGGCCCAACGGCATCACGAGCCGTGGCCAGCTACGCCACCAGTACCACCATGCCATCGATATCGTGCCGACGATCCTCGATTGCGTGGGCATCGAAGCGCCGGAGGTGGTGAAGGGCTATACCCAGCACCCCATCGAGGGCGTCAGCATGCGCTCCAGCTTTGACGATGCGCAGGCACCCACGACCAGGCAGACCCAGTACTACTCGATGTTAGGGACGCGCGGCATCTGGCACCAGGGGTGGAAGGCGGTCACGACGCATCCGTCGCTCTCCGGCTGGGGCAACTACACGCAGGATACCTGGGAGCTCTACCACACCGCCGAGGACCGCTCTGAGAGCCACAATCTCGCCGCGCAGTACCCGGACAGGCTCCAGGAGCTGATCGGGCTGTGGTTCTTCGAAGCGGGCAAATACCAGGCGTTCCCCCTGGATGACCGCGTAGCTCTCGAAATTGTCCTCACCCCGCGCCCGCAAATGACCAAGCCACGCGAGCGCTATGTCTACTATCCGAACACGGCCGAGATACCTGAGTCCCAGGCAGTCAATATCCGCAACCGCTCCTATTCAATCAGAGCCGAGGTCGAGATACCTCCCAGTGGCGCACAGGGAGTGGTGTTCGCGCACGGGAGCCGCTTTGGTGGACACGCCCTCTATGTGAAAGATGGCAAGCTTCATTACGTCTACAACTGGCTCGGCGACATCGAGCAGAAGATCAGTTCCAGCAAGCCGGTGCCAACCGGGGCCTCGACCCTTTCAGCTATCTTCACCAAAGAGGGAGAGAACCCCCCGCACGTCGCCAACGGGACCCTGGCCATCTACATCAACGACGAGAAGGTCGGCGAGAGCGCAATCAGAACCCAGCCGGGCAAGTTCTCGATTGCTGGCGAGGGGCTCAACGTTGGGCGCGATGGTGGCGAGCCGGTCACACCCGATTATCCAGGCGGGTATCTCTGGGCGTTCACCGGCTCGGTCAAGCGGGTGGTCGTCGATGTCAGTGGGGAGCTGAACATCGATCACGAAGTTGAAGCACACGCGATGATCATGCGAGAGTAACATCGCAGCGAGCTGACCTCTCGTTATTGAGCACACGGGCAACGTGATTGCCCCTTCAAGGGGCAATCACGTTGCCCAGGCCGCCACGCCTGTTGCGTTGACTCCCGGACTGTTTTTGGAGGCGAATGCCGCCCATGCCAAACCTCCAGCTATCACAAAATCCGACCGGCAAGAGTCGCTTGCCCGTTCCAAAAACTATACCCTTTCTATACCCTGTGGGGAATAGCTTTCTCGCGCGTCTTCGACTACTATGATTCTCAGGAGGAGTCGCTGATCGGCACTACAAGAGGTCCTTGAGGCGAGATGCTTATAGTAGTGACAACAGATGTATAAGGAGGTAGCAATCATGTTTGGGTGTGCATGTCTTTTTGCAATGGGGGCCGCTTTTTTCCCCCGGCTCGCATTGTTCTTCGTCTGGCTGTTTACGCCGTTAGTCACCCGCGCATTTCACAACACATTTATCTGGCCGCTGCTGGGGATCATCTTCCTCCCGTTTACGACCTTGATGTATGTGTTGGTCTACAATCCGCTGGTCGGCGTGACCGGTTGGGGGTGGCTTTGGGTGATCCTGGGCTTCGTGCTTGATATCTCATCGTATAGCAGCAGCGCGTATAGCAATCGCAATCGTATCCCCGGATACAACAGGGCGTAGTAGTGGCACCTTTTTCCTCTCTATCGAGAGAGGATCTGAGCTGCGCTATTCGCTTCGAGGCTGTCCACAGGTAGGCACTCGCTTTGACTCACCGAAAGTAGTAGCGTGAGCTAGCCAAGGAATGTGCGATGGAAATATACCGCCCAAGCGCCAGTCTGTTTGACCCGGCGATGTTCCAGATCCGTATCTTGGGCACCTTGGATGAGAATTGGTCCGATTATTGCGGCGGCATGACGATCGAGCATGAAAGCGATCCGAAACGTGCTGCGATGACGATCCTGACGGGTCGATTGGCAGACCAATCCGCGTTGATTGGCGTGCTCAATGCGCTGCATGACATCGGCTGTCCGATTCTTTCGGTCGAGTGCGTAGAAGCAGGTTAGATGCCAATCTTTCTGGATCCGGAGAGTGACGATGTTGAAAATTGAGCATGCACAAGCGCCTGTAGGGTAGTTGACTGAATCGAACGGTGAAGGAAAGGAGGAACAAACAGATCCGCGGGCAGAGATGGGTGCCGGGTATTGTGTTGCTGATCAAGGGACTGATCGGCATTTTTGAATAAGTATAGTATGCAACGCTCCAGGAGGCAATCCTTTCTGGACACGATCTACGTGTATGAATACGACTCAAAAGGAGTAGGTAACCATGGCAACTTTAACTGTACTCGAGTTTCCAACGGCCGAGGGAGCCCAGACGATGCTCTCTACGCTGGAGAACCTGCAAAAGCAGCAGTTGATCCAGATTGAGGATGGGGCCATCATCACCTGGCCAGCCGGAGCCAGGAAACCTAAGACCGAACAGCTCCGCAGTATGGCCGGTGCCGGCGCGCTGGGTGGCGCGTTCTGGGGGATGCTGTTCGGCTTGTTGTTCTTTGTCCCGTTCTTCGGCCTGGCGGTGGGCGCCGCGGTAGGTGCACTCGCCGGACACTTTGCTCGCTATGGCATTGACGAGAGCTTCATCGATCAGGTGCGCGCCAAGATCACGCCAGGCACCTCGGCCTTGTTCCTGTTGACGAGCGGGGCCGTGGTTGACAAGGTTGCTGCGGCCGTCAAGGGCCAGCAGTTCGAGCTCATTCAGAGCAACTTGTCCAAAGAGCAAGAAGACCAGCTCCGCGAGGCCTTTGGTGAGTAGAGCATAGTGCATCAATCGCTGCTCTTGTAGCAGGTGGGAAGGCCAGGTGCAGCCTGGCCTTCCCACCTGCTCATGAAAAAAACTGGCACATCGGAAGAGAGGTGCTTCAAGCCGTCTTAATCGAGGCCGCATCCTGCAACCCCAACTCTTCGATCGATGTCTGGCGCATCAGGAACTTCTGGATCTTGCCCGTTACGGTCATCGGGAAGCTGTCCACAAACTTGATATAACGTGGGATCTTATAATGCGCAATCTTGCCTTTGCAGAACTCGCGGATCTCCTCGGTCGTGGCTGACTCGCCGACTTTGAGCTGGACCCAGGCCATGATTTCCTCGCCATATTTGGGGTCGGGCACGCCGATAACCTGGACATCGCGGACCTTGGGGTGCGTGTAGAGAAACTCCTCGACCTCGCGCGGGTAGACATTCTCGCCGCCGCGAATGATCATATCCTTGATGCGCCCGACGATATTGATATAGCCATCATCGTCCAGCGTCGCCAAGTCGCCGGTGTGCATCCAGCGAGCGTTATCGATAGCGATAGCCGTGGCCTCGGGATTGTTCCAATAGCCCAGCATCACACTGTAGCCGCGTGTGCAGAGCTCGCCCGGCTGGTTAACGGGCACGACCTGCCCGCTGGCGGGATCGATGATCTTGATCTCCAGGTGCGGGCCGACCAGGCCGACCGTGCCAACGCGTTTGTCGAAAGGAGAATCGATTCTCGTCTGCGTACTCACAGGACTTGTTTCCGTCATGCCGTAGCATATTTCAACCTCAGGCATATGCATCTCGGTATTGACGCGTTTCATGACCTCGACCGGGCAGGGGGAGCCGGCCATAACGCCGGTGCGCAGGCTGCTAAAATCGTATTTGGCGAAGTCGGGATGGGCAAGTTCGGCAATGAACATGGTGGGCACACCGTAGAGCGAGGTGCAGCGTTCCTCCTGCACAGCTTCCATGGTGGCTTGCGGCTCGAAGCCCTCAGCGGGATAAACCATGGCCGCGCCGTGTGTGGCACAGCCGAGGTTACCCATGACCATGCCGAAGCAGTGGTAGAGCGGCACGGGAATGCAGATTTTGTCCTGGGATGTGATATTTTGCAACTCCGCCACAAAATAGCCGTTGTTGAGGATGTTATGGTGGCTGAGCGTCGCACCTTTAGGAAAGCCCGTGGTGCCGCTGGTATACTGGATATTGATCGGATCGTCGAATTCCTGCTCGCGCTGGACCTTTTGCAACTGCTCGTCACTGACCAGATCGCCCATGGTCATCAGATCGGCCCAGGGCAGCATGCCGGGCACGCGGTCCTCGCCCAGGCGAATAATAGTGGTCAGATGCGGCAGTTTCTCGGCCCGCAGCTTGCCAATCTCACTGTGTTCCAGTTCGGGTGCCAGGGTGGCGATCATCTCAGTATAGTTGGAAGCCTTGAAAGCCGAGGCGAGGACGAGCGTACTGCATCCCGATTGATTGAGCACGTATTCGACCTCGTGCAGGCGATAAGAGGGGTTGATGTTGACCAAGATCGCACCAATTTTGCCGGTGGCAAATTGCGTAATGCACCACTCGGCGCGGGTGGGCGCCCAGATGCCGACGCGCTGGCCTTTGTTCACGCCCAGGTGCAGCAGGGCGCGGGCGCACCGGTTGACCTGGGCTTGCAGTTCCCGATAGGTCAGGCGGATCTTCTGGTGCCGTGAAATAAGGGCCGGTTGCTCTGGATATGCAGCGGCCGTCTGGTCGAACAAATCGCCGATCGTCAGGCCCAGCAGCGGCGTTGTGCTTGTGCCACTGGTGTAGCTCCACTTATACACTGGTTGTTGCGTAGAGGTGTTGTTGGTCGGATCTACCATCTCAAATCTCCTTTCAGTTTCTCAGGCGGCATCCTCGGTTTCCTCCGGTTCCAATCAGTCTGTTGAGAATGTTCGCCTTGCAAATATATCCTGCATCTGATTCCAGCGAGCATTGCTCAAGAGCTTTTTCATTATAGCATAGAATATACACGCCTCGCTCGCCCTGTGCTGGCTACTTCTTAAAACCATGCGAAGCGATGGGAAGTGACATGCCATCTGATGGAAAGTGACTTCCCCAGAGCATTCTTCTATACTCTTGTATGAGGAAGTGGATAGCCCATGGAGAACATAGAGTATGAACCTTCAGCAGAATCTTTTCTTTCGTTGTCGTCCAGTGGACAACAGGAGCAGACGTTGAGACCGGGGTGAAATCCCGCTAGACATATCGTGCAGTCATGCTGGTGCCCACAGGAGGACCGGAAAGGAAGGAGACAATGCCATACGCGCAGCCACAACAGTACAGCATCCTACAGGGACAAGGAGTCGCGGATGGCGTCCTGGTTGAGCAAGCTTTGGCAGGTGATCAAAGCGCCTTTGAGTTCCTGGTAAGTCGATACCACCGCCCATTAGTGAGCTACATACGGGGCTTTCTCAAAGATGGTGAGCAGGTCTACGATGTGCTCCAGTATGTCTTCCTCCAGCTCTATGTTTCCCTGCCGAGACTGTTGACGAATGTGTCGCTCAAGCCCTGGCTGCTTCAGGTGGCACGCAATCGCTGCCTGGATGAGCTGCGCAGGAGACGCCGGCGGACCGAGATTCCTTTCTCCACTCTTGAGTGGGAGTGCAGGGAGGAGAACCTGTCATTGGTAGAAACCATCCCTGACCCCGAGCCGTTGCCGGAGGAAGTTGCCGAGAGGATCGACCTGCAGTGTTCGCTGCAGCAGGCCATGTTTTCACTTCCCCCGAAGTTGCGCTCGATCGTCCACCTGCACTGTTTCAGGCAACTGAACTTCTCGGAGATCGGGCGAATGCTCAACATGCCGGAGTCTACTGTGAAGGCCTACTTCTACCGCTCTCTGCCGCGCTTGCGTACAGCGCTCAGTGGCTCTTACGAGTCGAGCAAAACCGGCTCTGCTCTCTCCACGCATTCCGCCAGGTAGGCGCGCAAGCGCTCCTCCCCGCTCGGACTCAATGGTGTTCCCTCGCGGAAAGAGCAGCTCCCCCTGCCGGCGGATCGAGACCACTAGACTTTCCGTCGGAAAAACCAAGCAGTCAAACAGGGGTCAAGGGGACGGTAGTCCCCTTGCGGGGTGTGGGGTGTCCCGCTTACCTTCCCTCTGCGCGCCATCGCAGGCGGCAAAAGAGCCTTTGCAACAGCCCTGTCTATATGCCGTATATGGTTGAAATAGATAAGTGTTTCGGGTATAGTTTTTAGGAAGGTGAATTGCTATGACAGAACTCGATGCCGAATTACGCTATGGCGTGCGTAAGTTGTGTGAACGTTTCGGAGATGGTTACTGGCGAGAGATCGACGAGCAGCGTGCCTACCCTGATGCATTTGTACATGCGATGACCGATGCGGGCTACCTCGCTATCCTTATTCCCGAAGTGTATGGCGGCTCGGGATTAGGGATCAGAGAAGCATCTATCGTTCTCGAAGAAATCAACCGCTCCGGTGGAAATGCTGCCGCGTGTCATGCCCAGATGTACATCATGGGGACGCTCTTACGCCACGGATCGGAAGAACAAAAGCGCCTCTATCTTCCCAAGATTGCAGCCGGAGAGCTGCGACTCCAGGCGTTTGGGGTAACGGAACCTGATGCAGGCTCTGATACCACCAGCATCCGCACGACCGCTGCTCGTACCGGTGACGGATATATTGTCAATGGGCAGAAGATTTGGACGTCGCGCGTCCAGCATTCTGATCTCCTCTTACTCCTGGTGCGTACTACTCCGCTCGACCAGGTCGCCAAACGAACTGATGGGCTCTCTCTTCTCTTGATCGATCTACGAGACGCGGTTGGAAAAGGAGTGACTATCAAGCCGATCCGCACCATGATCAATCATCATACAGCAGAGGTGTTCTTCGATAACCTCCATGTTCCCTTTGAACAGCTCGTCGGAGAGGAAGGAAAAGGGTTTCGCTATCTGCTCGATAGCCTGAATGCTGAGCGCATTCTGATCGCGGCAGAGTCTCTCGGCGACGGGTACTGGTTTATCGAGCGAACGGTACAATACGCCAACCAGCGTATCGTGTTTGGGCGGCCAATTGGTCAAAACCAGGGAGTGCAATTCCCTATTGCCCAGGCGTACGTCAACATCCAGGCTGCCGATTTGATGCGTTTTCGGGCGGCCGAACTCTTTGATAGCAATGCTCCTTGCGGTGCTGAAGCCAACATGGCGAAGTTGCTGGCCGCCGACGCTGCCTGGCAGGCAGCGAATACTGCGCTGCAAACACATGGTGGGTTCGGTTTTGCCACTGAATACGACATCGAGCGCAAGTTTCGCGAAACGCGATTGTACCAGGTTGCTCCCATCTCTACCAATCTCGTGCTCGCCTATATCGCGCACAGCGTCTTGAAACTACCGAGGTCTTATTGATGAAAAAGTGGCATGGATAATAAAGCGAAAAGTGGCACTTGTGTTCATGCCAGTTTCTTGTACAATTCGAGAAGGATAGCCAATAACAATTACTACAAGGAGATACGCTTTGAGCACATCTACCAACAATGGCCCCCAGTCTGGCGCTGACATCATTCGTCAATTTCTCCCCACCTCACCCTACGTCGGCCACCTCGGTATCCGGCTCACCGATATGCAGCCGGGCGTGGCGACACTCACGCTGCCGTTCGCCGACTCACTCGTCACGATTGGGAACATTGTCCACGGCGGCGCTATTGCCTCGCTGATCGATACCGCCGCGATGGTCGCAGCCTGGTCGGATGTTCCGCTATCCGGCAACCTACGAGGCACGACCGTCGGTCTGACCATCACCTACCTCGCGCCTGCCGAGAGCGAGGAACTCCAGGCTACCGCCCGCGTGCTGCGGCGTGGTCGCAGCCTGGTCTACCTCGACGTTGACGTCTATAGCGCGTCGGGAACCTTCGTCGCCAAGGGCCTGGTCACCTACAAGCTCGGATGAGCGAGCATGTGTTCGTAGTCATCGAAATATGCCTGGTTGGCGCAAACCTCGGCACTGTGCGGCGTGCCACAAACCTCGCTTCTGCTTGAAATAATGAAGAGAGAATAAAGGAGAACAGGAACCATGACAGAACGCATTAACTATAGCAAGGTTGTTCCGGGGGGCTACCGTGCAATGTCCGGACTGGAAAAAGCTGTGCGCGAGAGCGGTCTTGAGCCATCTCTGCTCGATCTGATCAAGCTGCGTGCCTCTCAGATCAATGGCTGTGCCTACTGTCTCGATATGCATTGGAAAGATGCGCGAGCAAGGGGTGAAAGTGAACAACGCCTCTACAGCCTCGACGCCTGGCGCGAAACCTCCTACTACACAGAACGTGAGCGTGCGGCCCTGGCCTGGACAGAGGCCGTGACTCAAATCGCCGTTAACCATGTCCCAGACGAGCTCTACGAGCAGGTACGCCCCCATTTCAGCGAGGAGGAGCTGGTGAACCTGACACTCACTGTTGTCGCTATCAACGGCTGGAACCGCCTCGCCATCAGCTTCCGCACAGAACCTGGCACCTATCAACCCGCCACACATCACTAATGTCAAAGGGTTATTTGCTGGGGCATTCCGCAGCATAGCGGTAAAGGAGAGGATGCGGAGGCATTGCTACCTGCATCGTTCAGTTCGCGTTGCGGATCACTCCATAGGTGTGACCAATCAGCACTTCCTTCCCGCTCTGATTCTGACAGGTCCAGGTCGCCGCCATCCTGGTGTGCCCCTCAGCCTGCTCCAACTGGGTAATCGTTACGGCACATCGAATGGTATCACCCACGTAGACTGGCCGAAGGAACTCAAACACCAACTCACGTGCAATGTAATTCAGATCGCCGCCCACTTTGGTCGGCAGGGTCGCCGTGAGCAAGCCCTGAACCATCAGACGGCCCTGTTCATCTGGAATCATGTGATGTACCCCCTCATCACCAGAGAGCCGACCGAAGAGCCTGACATCTTCTTCAGTGAACGTCCGTTCCCAGGCAAAAACGTCTCCAACGTGTATCATCTTTGCTCCTTTCTCTGCACGTTAACATGCAGAAATCTGTCCCTGCGCCGGCATTGGCCATTTCGCCTCCCAGGCCAGAACGACATCTTTTGCCCTGCTCATCAGGGCGGCATTGCCGTTCAGAGAGGCTTAGTCGTCTGCTTTTGCACTTGCAGCAAGGTCGTTGCGACGCTTCCGATACGCACGCGCTTTGATGCGACTGCCGCAACTGCTCATGGCACACCACGTCCCCGAACGGTTCTTGGAGGTGTCGTAGAACGCCTTCTGACATCCCTCGTTGCGACAGGCTTTGAGCCTCGACCAGGTGCCATCGGTCATCGCTGTAAAAACGATTGCCAGGATGCGTGCGAGAACACCGTCCACTCCGGAGATATCAGGTTCGAGGACCGCTTGCCCGTCGCCTTGAAAATGCACCGTGAGGGGGGCATTACCGGCAAGGTGATTGAGCGTGCCGATGCGCTGGGGACTGACCGGCGCGTCGTTGTTGGCGCGCAAGAGACTCCGTATGGCTTCACGGAGTTCCAGGACACGGCGGAGGTCTCCCTCTGTGACCGGCGTGCCGTCTGCCAGCAAGTCATACGCCACGAGCCAACTCCGGAGCTGCTCAGGGTTTGTCAATTCCGAGTGAGCGCGTGAGCCTCGTCCATACTGTGTATTCACCAGGGCCTGTACCAGTGAAAGCGACCCTGGCGCAGGCTTGTCCTGTTCTGCGCTGGTTGTTGTCATCGCTGTCCTTCCTTCCTTAACAGGGTATATCACCAGTATATCAGATATGATGGTAGTATTTCAAATGTTTTCTAACTTATTGTTACCGTCCAGACGTTTGGAGAGAAGACTTCCCGTGAGAGGACTGTGAGCGGTGTCCTGCCTGTCATCCTGAGCGCAGCGAAGGATCTCTGCGGCAGGCGCGCCAGACCCTTCGCTGCGCTCAGGGTGACAGGCATTCTCTCCAAATGTCTAGTTACCATCAAACAGTCTTGACTGGTGACTTATTCTACAGTATACTGATATATAGCGCGGCTACACAGCTTGATACGACAACCCTCCGCACACGCGGGGTATGGCGAGAAGAGGTCTGCTGCGCCAGGATGTTCGTTCGCGAGAATAGCCGTTGTTCTCACGTGAAAGATCCCAGCATGTGAGCATGCCGATGCAGCAAACAGGCGAACCCGGCTCGTGGAGGATTCTATGAAGAAGAAAGTGTTCCCTGCGACAGGAACTGATGGACCCGTGTTGAAAGCCGATTCATCAACTCCCGAACCATCTCGATGGCTCACGTTACTCACTGCATGTTTCGGTCTGACCATGCTCTACATTGACCTGTTTATCGTCAATGTGGCCCTCCCTGCTATTGGTCGGGACTTTCACGCACCGCTGGAAACGGTGTCCTGGACGATTTCGGGCTACGTGCTCATGATTGGGGTGCTGCCGATGGGGATGGGACGCCTTGGGGACCTGTTGGGACAGCGCAAGGTGTACCTTGCTGGGCTTGTGCTCTTCAGTATTGCGTCGCTGGCCTGCGGCTTCGCCCAAAATATTACAGCACTCATCATCTTTCGCGTAGCACAGGGGGTTGGTGCAGCGATCATGACGCCTGGTACTCTCGCCATCATCATCCGAGCGTTCCCGCCCCAGCAGCATGGTTTAGCGATTGGGATCTATGGGGGGATTTCCGGCCTCGGGCTCATCGCCGGGCCCGTCCTTGGGGGGCTGCTCGTCCAGGGGGATAGCTGGCGCTGGGTCTTCTTTATTAATGTCCCGCTCGGCATTATCGCCCTGCTGATGACGGTGCTGTACGTGCCAGAGTCGCGAGATGAGAGTGCTCCACCGTCGGTGGATTGGCTCGGGTTGCTGCTGCTCTCCGTTGGCCTCTTGTGTCTCTTGTTTGCGTTCACCCGTGCCAGTACCGCAGGATGGGCGAATGTGATCGTTGCTGGAAGCGCTCTGCTCGGAGTCAGTATTTTGTCTCTATTTGTCGTTGCTGAACGACAGGTGCGCTGGCCGCTCGTCGATCTGGCCTTGTTCCGCAATCTCCCTTTCGTCATGGGATGCCTGAGCTTCTTCTTGTTTGCAGCGGCGCTCTTTGGATCGCAGCCCTATTGGAGTCTGTTCATGCAGAATACGTGGGGGTTTTCTCCGCTGCAGGCAGGACTCGCTTTCTTGCCAGCGACTGTCTTGATCGCTGGCTTGACTCCTCTTGCCGGGCTGATCGCCCAGAGGGCAGGGCCTCGGCTGCGTATCTTTATCGCCTTTGGGGTGCTGGCGATTGGACTGAGTTATCTGTATGTCGCACTCACACTCACTCCCCAGGGCAGCTATGCCGGCGGGCTGCTGCCAGCGTTTCTTGTTCGCGGGGTCGGCATTCCCGTGTTCACGTCCTGCGCGACGCTTGCGGTGGTGAGTGCCGTGCCCAGGGAGCAGTCTGGACTAGCCTCTGGGACGCTGGGAATGGCCCGCAACATTGGCACGGCCTTGGGCGTCGCAGTGCTCAGTCAGGTCTACCTCTCCCACATCAATACCGCCATCCCGCCGCACCTGGCCACGATCAGAACTGCAGCCGAACAGTTCATCGTGTCCGGGAGAGGGGCAAGCCGTCTGGCTACAGAAGTGATCATTCTCCACGGGTTCGGACTAATTGCGCTTGCCTGTGCACTGCTGTGTGGAATGGCGCTGGTCGTGGCCCTCTTCATCCGCACGCGGCGGCTTGAAAGGACGGGCACACCGCGTTCTCTCGTGGGAGAAAAAACCCCCGCTTTTCGCCAAAATTTGCATTGACATTTTCCTTATTGTTGACTTTGACATGCTCTTAATAAAATATTACAATACCAACACCAGGGAGGTAAGAGACCCTGGCGCTAAAGCGAAGGTCATTGATAGGTAAGCCAGAAGGAGGCGAAGATCCTATGAAGATGCCAGTTCGCTTACTAGGGATGGTGTTTCAGATTGATTAGGCGAGCCCGCGAAAGCGGGTACCCTGGACGCCGGAAACTCGGTATTAGGCGAAGGTAGTTATAGGTAAGCCAGAAGGAGGCGAAAATCCTATGAAAATACCGGTTCGCTTAGCAGGGATGGTGTTTCAGATCGATTAAGAGAGCTCGTGAAGGCGGGCATTCTGAACACCTAAGCCTCCAGCCACCCTGCATACTGGTTGTAGCTCAAATGAGAGCTTGTATAGCCAGGAGGGTGGCGGAGTGCTGTAAAGGCAAAGATACAGAAGAGGGCTGGATGACAGTAGTTATCCAGCCCTCTTCCTTATTCTTGTCGTGCAACAATGAGCAGATGTGTATCTACCTTCCTCTCTCATGCATAAAGCTAGAGATGGGCTTCTTTTCCTTGCAAACTGCTTGGCGAACGCTGCAAGGATTTACTCATGATGAGATCGGTGTAGGAATAGGATATAATATAGAACAGTTGTCCAGGACGATATTCCTGAACGATTCAGACAGCGAGGTATGCATACCTTGAGAGGCGCAAGGAGGTTCAGCGTGCGTGATTTACCGGCAGGAACAATCACGATGCTCTTTACAGATATAGAGGGATCCACTCACCTGCTTCAGCAGCTAGGTGATCGCTACGCCGAGCTGTTGACCGGGTGTCGCAACTTGCTGCGCGCTGCTTTCCATACGTATCGCGGTCAGGAGGTCGATACACAGGGGGATGCCATTTTTGCCGCTTTTGCTCGCGCCAGTGATGCCCTCTTAGCGGCGGTGGCCGCGCAACGCGAACTCGCTAGCCATTCCTGGCCGGACGCCGTGGTGGTGCGTGTACGCATGGGGCTGCACACGGGTGAACCCTCTCGCGTGGTCGAGGGATACGTGGGTCTGGACGTACATTACGCCGCGCGTATTATGAGCGCAGCCTATGGTGGGCAAGTACTTCTCTCCCGGACCACCCGCGAGTTGGTGGAGCACGATTTACCAGAAGGCGTGAGCCTGCGCGATCTAGGGGAACACTACCTCAAGGACCTGGAGCGACCTATCCATCTCTACCAGCTGGTTATCGCGGGTCTGCCTGCCGATTTTTCACCGCTCAAGACCCTCGGCAATCGCTCTGACAGCTTACCTGTGCAGCCGACCCCGCTCATTGGACGGGAGCACGAGGTGGCGACTATCGGGCAGCTCTTGCGCCGCGAGGATGTGCGCCTCGTGACCTTAACAGGCCCTGGTGGCACAGGCAAAACCCGCCTGGGTATACAGGTCGCAGCAGAGCTGAGTGACGTATTCGTCCAGGGGGTGTTTTTTGTATCGCTCGCTCCCATCAGCGATCCCATGCTGGTCATGCCTACCATCGCGCAGGCGCTTGGTATCCGGGACGCAGTGGGACAGCCGCTCTCAGCGCGCCTTGCGGAAGCCTTGCAACAAAAGCACGTGCTGCTGCTCCTGGACAACTTCGAGCAGGTGGTTGGAGCAGCAGCGCAGGTAGCAGACCTGCTCACGTCCTGCCCGTCGCTCAAAGTGCTCGTCACAAGCCGGGAGATGTTGCATGTGCGTGCCGAGCACGAGTTCGCGGTGCCACCACTGGCATTGCCCGATCCCGCGCATCTCCCCGAACTTGCAGCACTAGCGCGCTTTCCGTCAGTGACACTCTTTCTCCAGCGGGCGCAGGCGGTCAAGCCCGAGTTCAAGCTGACTACTATTAATGCCAGGGCAGTGGCGGAGATTTGTGTTCGCCTGGATGGGCTTCCATTGGCAATTGAGCTGGCAGCGGCTCGTATGAAGTTGCTGTCTCCACAGGTTCTGTTTGCGCGTCTGAGCCGGCGGCTGGCCATGTTGACGGGCGGGGCGCGAGATGTGCCAACACGACAGCAGACCCTGCGCAATACCATCGAGTGGAGCTATCAATTGCTCAATGCCTGGGAGCAGCGACTCTTCCGATGGCTCTCCGTCTTTGTCGGCGGCTGCACCCTCCCGGCAGCAGAAGCTGTCTGCACCGGGTCCGACGACGGAGCGGGACAGGTATTGGACGGCGTAGGTTCACTCGTCGACAAGAGTTTACTGCGACGAATGGAGCAAACAGCGGAAGGAGGTGAGGAGCCCCGTCTACTGATGCTGGAAACGATCCGTGAGTATGGGTTGGAGGCACTCACCGCCAAAGGGGAAGGAGAAGACGCCCGGCAGGCGCATGCCGGCTACTTTTTGTCACTGGCGGAGGAGGCTGAGCCCGCGCTGAAAGGGCCGCTGCTGGTCACGTGGCTAGAGCGGTTGGAGCAGGAGCATGACAACTTGCGAGCAGCACTGCAATGGGCTTTAGAAGGCGGGAGAGCCGAAATGGCCTTACGCCTTGGCATCGCACTGGAGCGCTTCTGGGTGGTGCGTGGTCACCGCTATGAGGGGCTGGCGTTCCTGGAGCGGGCGCTGGCAGAAAGCGCAGGAGTTGCAACGGACCTGCGGGCGAAGGCGCTGCTTGCCGCCGCACGACTCGCTTTCATCCAGAGTAACTATGACCAGGGAGGGATACTGGCCCAGGAGAGCCTGGCGTTGTTCCGGGAACTTGGAGACAGAAGAGGTATCGCTCTCTCCCTCGATCGACTTGGCATGGCGGCCTGGAGACGAGGCGATTTTACAGCAGCGCGTGTACTGATGGAGGAGGATCTGGCGCTCTTCAGAGAGGTGGGTGACCAGGATCGTGTCGCCTGGTCACTCTTCACCCTGGGATTGCTAAACAATAAGCAAGGTGAGTACCCCAGGGCCTGTGCCCTGTTTGAGGAGAGTCTGACATTTTTCAGGCAGTTAGGCAACAAGAGGGGTATAGCCGCCTCATTAACGCAGTTGGCGGGCACGCTCTTTGTTTCGCAGGGCGATCAGGCCATGATTTACCCGCTGCTCGAGGAAGGGCTCTCGCTAGACCGGGAAGTAGGCGACAAGGAAGGGATTGCTGTCTCGTCTCTCTTGCTGGGATGGGTAACGCTCAAACAGGGAAATGTTGCCACTGCACGTACACGTGTAGAGGAGAGCCTGCTCCTCTACAGGGAGATGGAGCATCGAGAGGGCGTAGCGGAATCGCTCTCCCTGTTAGGGAGAGTGGAGGCAGCCCGGGGAGACCATGCCTTTGCCCGTGCCCTCTACGAAGAAAGCCTGGCGATGGCGAAAGAGATAGGCGACAAGGAGTTGATCGCCTCCGGCCTGGAAGGACTGGCAAGTGTGGTAGCTGGACAGGGAGAGCCCGCCTGGGCGGCGCGGCTTTGGGGGACCGCAGAAGCGCTGCGCGAAGCTATTGGTGCGCCCCTGCAGCCTGTTGAACGGGCCGACTATGACCATGCAGTGGCTGCTGTCCGCGACCATCTCGGGGAGGACGCCTTTGTCTCTGCATGGGTAGAGGGATGCATTATGACAGCGGAGCAGGTGCTTACCACAGGAGAGCGAGCGATTCAGCCGCATCAATCTCAACAGAACCAGCATCTCCTCAAGTGATGGCTTTCTGGTTCATTATCGCCTTGTAGGGACCACCGCCAGGATCGCCTCCTTAACCCTCGTCCATGCAGCGTGCCTAATGCAGTTCTCCTCGTGCAAGAGCAAGGGCGATAGCGTTATGGCGTTCGATGAGTACGGGGAGATCAACGTCGAGCAACTGTTGTTCCTCGACACGTATACGCCCGTTGATAACGCTCAAATCTACCTTGGGCGGGTGGCAAAAGACGAGCGCGGCCAGGGGGTCGTGAACTGCTCCTCCTGCCAGGTCAAGCGTGTCAAGACGGTATCCTATGAAATCGGCTGCCATTCCAGGTGCGAGAAAGCCAATATCGTCGCGCCCTAAGGTGGCAGCGCCGCCCCGCGTTGCCAGCCAGAGCGCTTCCCTTGCGGTTAGAGCCGCGGGGTTCCCAGTGATACGCTGCAAAAGCAACGCCTGCCGCGCCTCAGCCAGCAGATGAGAGCTATCGTTGGATGCAGATCCATCTACGCCGAGCCCCAGGCGTGCGCCAGCTTCCCACAGCGAGCGGATAGGAGCAATGCCTGATGCCAATCGCATATTTGAGCTAGGGCAGTGAGCAATCCCGGTCCGCGACTGCCCAAGGCGGCTGATTTCGTCCGCTCCCGGATGCACCATGTGGGCATGCCACACGTCCGGGCCGACCCAGCCGAGGTCTTCCGCCAGTTCCACGGGAGTCCGGCCAAACGTTGCGGTACAGTATGCCGCCTCATCTAGCGTTTCGGCAAGGTGCGTGTGTGAATGAACGCCGTAGCTGCGCGCGAGCGCTACACTCTGCCGCATCAATGATGGGGACACGGAGAAAGGAGAGCAGGGGGCCAGCACAATACGGAGCATAGCGTACCGGCCCGCGTCGTGATAGCTCTCGATCACGCGCTGGGAATCTCGAAGGATCGCATCTTCCTCCTCTACGACCTCGTCCGGCGGCAGTCCACCTTTCGATGCTCCAACCGACATAGAGCCGCGGGCGGCATGAAACCTCACGCCCATCTCTGTTGCTGCGTGAATCTGGTCATCCAACCTGGCCCCATTGGGCCACATGTAGGTGTGGTCACTCGAAGTCGTACACCCTGAGAGCACAAGCTCGGACAGGGCGATCTTTGTGCTGACAGAGATGGCCTCGGGGGTGAGACCTGCCCAGATCGGGTAATGAGTGCGCAACCAGTGGAAAAGATTCGTGTTCTGGGCGGCAGGAAGATTGCGCGTGAGTGTCTGGTAAAAATGATGGTGGGTGTTGACTAACCCTGGGAGGATCAGCATACCCCTCGCATTGAGCGTCCGATCTGCGTCTTGCGGAAGCTGGTTCGTTCGGCCGATCTGTTGGATCACATTATCAACGACATAGATGCTCCCATCTGTCCATTGTGTGTCGTTATCGTCCATCGATACAATCAAGTCAGCATGCTGAATAAGCAGAGATGTCACTGGGAAATACTCCTCTTTCGTACGTAATTGATCAGCCGTTGCTCCTTGTATAGCCCGGCTGGACATAAATATCCATTGTTGGTTAGCCAGTGAAGTAGTTATGAAAGTCATTATATCAGATGGGCTTACTTGGGGTCTGTGGCGCAATGGAACAGAAAAGTGGTTTAAGCCGGACAAATCAAAATGATACTTCCCTATGTTCGTTTTCGTTCACACCAACGTGTCTATGAAAGCACCATGCTCTGCGTTGAGGAGGGGGAGCGAGATGATAAAGTTGCTTCCCCGACCAGGTGTACTCTCCACGCTGATCGTCCCATTGTGTTGCTCAATGATGCCCCTGGCAATGGAGAGACCAAGTCCCATTCCTGGCTGAGAGCGAGCGTTTTGGGCCCGATAAAAACGCTCGAAGAGCCTGGGCAAGTCGGCTTGCTCGATGCCTATTCCGGTGTCTGCAATGGTGATCGTCAGGTGTTGCTCGCTCATTTCTCCTCGTATCGTCACCTGGCCACCATCGGGCGTATATTTACAGGCGTTTTCCAGGACAATCAACAACACCTGCTTGAGGTAGTCAGCATTACCAGAGACGACGGCATCCTCAAGGGCCTCTAATCCTTGACATTCCATGCGTATATTGCGGTTGGGAGGACAACCCTGGCGGTATGCTTCACCTATGACATCAACGATGAGTAAGGGTTCGCGGGCAAAGGGCGCGCTGGCGTCGGTGCGGGCAAGCATGAGCAATCGTGTGACCAGGCGGGCCATGCGTTCGGCCTCCGCATGGATATTTTCCAGCGCATTGGCTTGAAATTCTGGGTCGCTTCCTTGCTCTTTTTTCATGAGCTCGAGTGAGGAGAGCATGATCGTCAGTGGGGTACGCAGTTCGTGTGAGACATCCGTCAGGAAGCGGCGCTGGAGATCATTGACGTTCTGCACGTGCCGGTAGGCGTCTTCCAGCGAGTGCAGCATTCCGTTGATGGTCTGGGCCAGGCGGTTGATCTCGTCGGGACGCTCCTCGGCGTGCAAGCGCAGTGCATGATCACTGGCTATCGTTATGCGCGAAGCAGAATCTGCGAGACGCTCCAGGGGGCGTAACATCTGGC